>Ga0310811_10005911_pt1 | contig 15562 bp, 17 predicted proteins | sample YCmetagenome_FD_207642 | JGI IMG/M metagenome (GOLD analysis project Ga0310811, IMG submission 207642) | Soil microbial communities from experimental microcosm in Duke University, North Carolina, United States - YC | ecosystem: Engineered > Artificial ecosystem > Soil microcosm > Unclassified ...
GTAGGATTAGAAGGTGTTGCGTCGATCGGTTGAACTCACCGTCATTAGCGGACATATGCAGCGCAGCAACCCATGTCCGCTTTACCCCCAATAGCGACCGCAAAAGCGGACATCGGCAAACCGTCATGTCTGCTTTACCCCCAACAGCAGACATGTGCGGTGCAACGAGCGATGTCGGCTAAGGGCCAAAAGCGGACATTAGCCCGGTTACTCGATTATCTGGTCGGCGAGCCCTAGCATTTGCGATGGGACTGTGATGCCGAGTTCTTTGGCGGCCTTGAGGTTGACGATAAACGTAAACTTGCTCGGTTGTTCGATTGGCAGGTCGGCCGGCTTGGTACCCTTGAGAATCTTGTCGACATAAATCGCGGCGCGCTTGTGCATATCCTCATAGCTCGGTCCGTAGGACATCAGGCCTCCGACCTCAACGAGCTCCTTGTAAGCGTTCACATTCGGCAGCCGCTGCTCTTTGGTGAAATCCACTATACGTTGGCGATTGTGCAGGAAAACGCGGTCCGCCAGGATAAGTAGCGCATCTGGTCGCTCTTTTCGGAGTGCAGCAAAAGCGTCGTCGAGGTCTTCAGATTTTTGTATGTCGTGCAGTTGCAGCTTTATTGCCATCGCCTGTGCCGCGGCGCGAGCTTGTCTCATTGAAGAAACATGAAACGGATTGAGCGAATTAACGAACATGGCGACATGCGAAAGTGCAGGTACGATTTCACGCAGAAGCTGAAGTCGTTTGCCCTCAAGGTCTGGCGCGACCGAACTTAATCCGGTGAGATTGCCCCCGGGGCGCGCAAGGCTCGGCACAAGGCCGGTGCCGACCGGGTCGCCGACCGCGACCATAACGAGCGGCACAGTTGTCGTCGCTTTCTTTACTGCGAGCGCTGCGGGGGTGCCGGCAGTGACGATCACATCTACCTTGGCGGCGATGAGTTCAGCCACGAGGGTTGGGAATTGGTCATACTTGCCGTCCGCCCAACGGTATTCGATGACGATATTGCGGCCTTCCTCGTAGCCAAGCTCGTGCAGACCTTCACGGAACGCGTCCACGAGATTGGCCTCAAGTGCCGCGGTCGAATTGCCCATGAAGCCGATGCGGGAGATTTTCGTCTGCGCGCTCGCCACAAGCGGCCATGCCGTTGCCACGCCAAGAAATGCAATAAATTCGCGCCGCTGCATGTGCCATCTCTGGGAACAAGCTCGTGCAATGACTAAAGCCTAGCATTTTGCGGCCGGCGGCGAGCACGAAATGGCATTAGCAACCGCTATTCAATCACCTCGTCGGCGCGACCGAGCAGCGTCGGGGGGATCGTGAGGCCAATCAATTTCGCTGTTTTGAGATTGATAACAAGATCGAATTTGGTCGGCTGCTGTACCGGCAGGTCCGCTGGATCGATACCTAGCAAGATTTTGTCCACGAAGATGGCACCGCGCCGCCATAGATCGGCGCGGTCAGGCGAATAGCTCATGAGACCCCCTTCCTGCACATGATGCTTCGGTCCAAAGAGCGAAGGCAGCTTGTTCACCAGACAGAGCTCGGCGAGCCGCTTTGCCCCGGCGATGAACAGAGGTGTCGAGAGGACCAGGACCGCATCGGCGCGTTCCCTAACAATGGCCGCAAAGGCGCTGTCGTACTCTGTCGCGCTGTGCACGGACGCGGATTGCACTTGAAGCCCCAACGTTGGGCCCGCAATCTTGACGGCCTTCAAGCCCGGACCATGCGACGGGGTTGCGGGGTCAAAAATGACGGCCACCCGCGAAATTCCGGGAACGGCCTCCTTGAGCAGCGCCAGGCCCTTCACATTGGTCTCAGTCATCATCAGGGACAGCCCGGTTATGTTGCCGCCCGGCCGCGCGAGGCTCGCTACATGGCTACTGCCGAGCGGGTCCGCGTGACTCATGAATATGATCGGAATCGTCGAGGTCGCTCGCTTAGCCGCCGCGGTGTAGATGGAGCTCGGTGCCACGATGACATCGACCTTGAGCCGGACGAGTTCCTCCGCAAGTTCGCGCATCCGATCCGGTTTGCCCTCTGCCCAGCGGTATTCAATGTCGATATTGCGGCTTTCCTCGTAACCAAGCTCGCGAAGCCCTTGGCGGAAAGCTTCGAGGGCATCCACAAATGCGTCTGGACTGTCCCACAGAAAGCCGATCCGGTAGACCTTGCCTGGCTGTTGTGCATGCGACGCAAGCGGCCACGCGACCGCCGTGCTACCAAGAAGCATGATGAACTCGCGCCGTTGCATGTGTCGCCTTCAAAGCAAGCCTTTTGCAGTGGCTAAAGCCTAGCACTTGGCGACCGAGCGACGAGTACGAAATGGCACACAACCAGCCTCAGCCGCTGATCAGTCCGATATCCGCTTTGGGCCAGAATACCTCATCGGCCAATTGTGCGCAGAGAGGGCAGGCGTAGATCAACACTGGGGCCTACTTCCGCTGACGAGGTCGATCATTGGGTACCTGGCACATGCGGGCGTCCGTACAATTCCCAAGAGAGAAGTTTGTGTCTGCGGCGTGTTCTAGTGCTTCGTCGGGAACGGTGAAGGCCAAGATACTCTCATCTTCGGTCTGTTCTTCTGGTCTCATTTGTACGCTTGAGGTCGTGGCTGATGAAGAGGCGACGCACGGCCCCCAGTTCTGTGGAACCGGGACAAGGCGTTGGCGATCAAGGGCGGCTTGCTCCGGCTACTTGATTCCGGCTTCATCCAAGGAGATCTGCCGCACCGACCGCTCGACAAATTTGGCCTTCGCTTTCGTAACTTCATCTTGAGCCATGAGCATTCTGATCTGATGCTTGATGACGATCGTCGCAGGAAGTTTTATTTTTCGTCCAAACCGGTGCGTGCGCATTAGATACTCCCTACTTTGTATAGGTCACTGGAAAATTTGGGGCCGACGAGTCCTTTCGAGTTGTGCGTGGCGGCGAAAGAATGCTTACCCGCGCGGTCGGCCTCTCTTCCGACTCGCGAATCAGCGCGCCAGGCTTTGCGTTTTCGCCTGCGTTCTTCAAGCCACGATCGTCCGCCGGTATTGATCCAGCTTGACGCATTTTCCTCAGAAGACCCCTCGAAGATCTCCTCGGACGGGGTGCCTTCAAGTACGGCCCAGACCGACCAAATTGGGGCATGAGATGCCTTTCGGACAACCAGCTTTGGTTCTTCGCCGCTCACATGAGCATTATCCAGAATATCGATCATGTAAGCTGAATTTGTCCTTTGAGCTGTTTGCAAAGAGGTGCTTTCGCAGAAATGTTTACGGATGAATACCGGTCAGCAACATTGAGATAAAAATAAAAACACTCGCTGTCATCGAGAAATGAAACATTCTGGTCGCCAAGCCTTGAAGAGCAAGAACTGACGTCATGATAACCTCCAATTCTGTCTGGTAGCGCTATATTCGCGGCTTGGGCGCCCTTTCATTTGGCCTTCTCCGCCGGCGATCGATCTCGAACCGATGCAAGGTGGGAAGATTGTCAGGTCGCTTGTCGCGACCATTTTTGGTCGCGCCACCTTCGTTCTCCCATCTTGCGATGGACCTTTTACTGGGTTCGTGTAGGCGCTTGCGCTGGTGACTCAAAGGGCGCTGCCCCTTTTACTGATTTTGCTGATTCTCGTCAGGCAAATCTCCCGACTGGAAAAAGGGCCGAGCAAGAGGTGGCCATGTTCGTCCGTCGCGTACCAACCCTCCTTAACTGCTCGCAAATCTGACTGACGTTCGTTGATGTAATGCGGATTTGACTCGGTCATGCTGCGGTCGTCTGGTCTCTAGATATGCGCGACCAATCGAAATTGTAACGTGCCTGAGACTTTTATTTGGATTTTCATGTCAGTGACGCTTACGCATAGTGAATCTTCGGGACGCTATCGGCCATGCATCCCTTTATCGTGATGATAAGACGCTCGACTATTGACGAATAAAGGCGCACCGTGTTTTTGCGCTTGGCGCCCCCTGCGTCCGCGCCATCTTTTAGGAAAATTAGCGCTGCTTTGCCCTTCTAAGAGCAGGGTGGAAGGTTCGCATGCTCACTTCGCTTCCGGCGAAAGCCGTACCTTTCGTCGATATCCGGGACGGACTTACGCTTGCGCAGGCCATCGTCGATACCGTCCGCGATCCACTCGTGGTTCTCGATCAGAATTTGCGTGTTATCGCCGCCAGCCGCTCCTTCTTCCAAACCTTTCGGCTCGTGACTGACGATGTCATTGGGCGTCTGCTCTACGAAATCGACCGCGGTCAATGGAACATCCCGGAGCTTCGCCACCTTTTAGAGACGATCACAACCAGCAGCTCGCCTATCGAGGGATACGAAGTCGATCGAGAGTTTCCGACGATCGGTCGGCGCATCATGCTCTTGAATGCACGTGAGGTCTTCTATGAGAACGAGCCCCACACCACCATGCTTTTGGCATTCGAGGACATTACCGCCCGGCGTGCCATTGAGCGGCAGGTGCAGGAACTCCTGCGGGAAAAGGACATGTTGCTCGAGGAAATGCAGCACCGTGTCGCCAATAGTCTGCAAATCATAGCAAGCATTCTCCTGATCAAGGCGCGCACGGTCCAATCGGAAGAGGCACGATTGCAGCTGGAGGACGCGCATCAGCGCGTTCTTTCAGTCAGCGCCGTCCAGCAACACCTGCATATTGCCGGTCGAAACGAGCCGATTGAAGTTGGCGGCTATCTTTCGAAGCTCTGCGAAACATTGGCGCAATCGATGATCGGCGACAGCCGGCCGATCTCGCTTAAGGTCGAGGCCGATGCCGGCACCGCCGTTTCGCGCGCGGCCGTCAGCATTGGGCTGATTGTTACAGAGTTGGTGATGAACGCACTAAAGCATGCGTTCCCCACTGCGACGTCGGATGCGGCAATCGTAGTTTCGTACAAAGTCGCGGAAACCGACTGGAAGCTGACGATTTCCGATAACGGCATCGGCAAGCCGGATGTGAAAGCAAGCGAAAGCAAGGGCGGGCTTGGTACAAGTCTTGTCCAAGCGTTAGCTAAGCAGCTTGATGCCGTCGTGGATATCGCAAGCGATGGCCGCGGCACTGCCGTGTCCCTGACGCACGCGACGTTCAAAGCCAAACCACCTCAGGCGAATAAGATGAACTTTGTTCCGGCCTGACGGGTCTCTGAAAAAGGCCGGTGAACATGCGCGCGTGGTCGTCTTTTCGATCACGAATTGTAACCGAACTGCGGAATCGTGTTGTGCTGTAGCGTTGCGATAGCCACATAAGTGCTTGCAGGATCGTATTGGCGTTTGAAAAATTCTTCGGGCGCTCCGATCTATGATGATCCGACCAGCGCCCAGGGTGTCGCTTCCGGAAATCCGTAACGGAACACGCCCTAAGGACAAGTGCCATGATGGATTCCCAGACCAAGACGACAAAGCCGAGCGGCTCTTCCAGGACGGACGTCACGCAAGCATTTCGTGAAACGGCTGAAAACAGCTCCGCGCAGGCCAAAGCAGTCTTTGAGAAGGCGAGCGCCGCCGCGGCTGATGCCACGACTCTGATGAAGGACAGCTATTCGAGGACCGTTAAAGGTGCGCAGGAGTACAATACGAAAGTCATTGAATTCGCTCAGGTCAACACCAAAGCGGCTTTTGACTTTGCCGAAGAACTGGTGGGTGTAAAATCGCCCTCAGAGTTTTTCGAATTGTCGACCAATCGTTCACGCAAGCAGTTCGAAACGCTGACCGAGCAAGCCAAGGAGCTCGCGATGCTGGCTCAAAAAGTTACGCTTGCGACCGCGGAGCCCATCAAGGCGGGCGCCACCAAGGCATTTAGCCAGCTCTCGTAAGCTGGTCCGGTTCAATTTCAGCGTCTTGAAGCCCGAGTTTCCCTCGGGCTTTTTCTGCAGTCATGTGACCACCACCGCGACGACGCATGATGTAACCGGTCACTCTCGCCTCAGTACGACCCGTGCCCGCTCGTCAAAAGCGCACATTCAGCGGCGTCATTCACTCGAATAGCTCGCGCGCCTTGGCCGGTGAGCGCCTATAGTTTGTGCATCGCATCATTGTGATAATGTTCCGTTTGAGAACAAATATATGTGCATTGTGCATTGCAGCAAAGTTGCTATGTCTAGCGCTGAGTGATTCCCTCAAACGAGGCAAGAAAAATGACAATGAGCAAAATGACTCTGCTCGGCGCAGTGGTTGTTGCGGCGGCCGTGATTGGTTCGGGCACGCTGGCCTGGATCCACAACGACGCGCCAACGGCTGACCACGAAAATACCACCAACTATGTCGTCGGGCCGGACGGCGGGTTAATCGGCGCGGCCCCCAACGCGAGCATACGTTCTCAGTGGGAGCGGGACGGTCTTCCGAATTGATCCGTAAAGCAACAAAAAGCCTCAAGGCTTCTTGAATTTCCATGATCGAGAAAATTTTTCTGTATCGCGCGGAATTCTGCAATCCGCCAGTCTGACGCTCGATCGGCCTTTTCGTCAGGACATGTCCAGCAGGAGGATCGCGTCATGCTGCTTAAATTTGGATTTGTCAATGTTGCGAAGTCGTGGGCCGGGCGTCAGCAATTATCGCAATCGCTGGCATGGCATCGCTTGTTTTCGCAGCAATAGTGGTTGATGTTTTTCGCTGATCGACCGGACACAATGCCGCTTTGGGTCACAAGCGGGCAATTTGCGATGCAATCGGCATGTCCGCAGACCAAGGATCAGGCTCCGATCAACGGCAGCATGCGAGCATTAATGCCAAGAGAGGCGAGGTGATGTCCGCTTTGGGTCACAAGCCGACATATGCGCTGCAACAAGGAATGGCCGCTTTACTCCCGATAACGACCGCAAAAGCGGACATCCGCTATCGGTAATGTCTGCTTCGCCCTGAAAGCGGACATGTGCAGTGCACGCGCCAATGTCAGCTAAGGGCCAAAAGCGGACATCACTTCTTATTCGATTACATTGTCGGCTCGCAGCACCAGACCAGTCGGGACTGTGTAATTGATTGCCTTGGCGGTTCTTAGATTGATGACTAGTTTAAATTTAGTTGGCTGCTCGATGGGTAAATCAGCCGGTTTCGCGCCACGCAGAACTTTGGCGACCAGCCTCGCGCGTTCACGAAAAACTTCAATAAAGCTTGGACCATATCCGAGCAAAACACCTTCTTCGGCGGTCTCAGGCCATTGGTAGACCGCAGGCAATCGTAACTCGGCCCGCGCTTAATGATGAGTCGCCGATTGAGGTGCAACATCGCCGAGGATAAGACGTTGAACCCGGCAGCGCCACGCGCACTCGCATGCCAGTGATATTGCCGCCGGGCCGAGCCAGTGATGCTGCAAATCCAGCAGCAACCATGTCCTCGGTCATTACAACGAGTGGTATAGACTGAGTTGCTTTTTGAAATGCGTGCCCGATGAAGTCGCCGCCGGTTGCAATCACATCCGGCTTGGCTTTGAGTATTGCGGGAATGACGGTGGGGGCTTGCTCATTACTCGTCGGCAGTCCGCCGATAATCACCAGATTTTGGCCTTCTACAAAACCCAGCGTCCGCAATTCATCGAGGAATGCGATGCTCGCCGGCTCGTCTCGCCCAATTGGCAAGACCAGCGCGAGCCGATAAACGCGGCCTGGCTCTTGCGCCAGCGCACGGAGTGGTCCCGCCAGCGCTGTACCTGCGGCAAAGCTGATGAATTCGCGCCGTCGCATTTGTACCCCTAGGTGATGCAAGGCATCGTAACGTGTGAAATATGCGGATTGAAAGAGGTCTGTCCGCTTGGGTCAAAAGCCGACATATGCGCTGCAAAAAGCGATGTCGCTTTACACCCGATAGCCACCGCGAAAGCGGACACCCCGGAAAGGGTCATGTCTCGCGGACGTTTGCGGCGCACCTTTGTATGTCGGCTAAGGGTCAAAAAGCGGTCTCATGCAGCGCAGCAAACTGCTGCGAGATTATTCGATCACCTCATCGGCCTGTGCGAGCAGCGTGGGCGGCACGGTAAGGCCGAGCGCCTTGGCGGTCTTGAGATTTATCACCAGCTCGAACTTGGTCGGCTGTTCAACCGGCAAATCACTCGGTTTCGCGCCTTTTAGAATCTTGTCAGCCGCCGCGGCGGTGCGCCGAAACAGTTCATAATAATTGGTGGCATAGGATACCAGACCACCAGCCAATACCTGTTCGCGATAGGTGTAGATGGACGGCAGCCGGTTCTCCAACAAAAACTGAGCTATTCTCGGTTGCAGGTTTGCCAGCAGCGGATCGGCAACGACGAGAATCGCGTCCGGGGAAATGTCCCTAACCTTGGCAAAGGCTCCATCCAAATCGGATTCCTTGGCAATCTCCACGACGTCAAGCTGTGCAGGCAATGCTGCTGCGGCGGCGCGGGCGCTCTTTACAGCGACGATGCAGTAAGGATTTGTCGGATTCGAGAATACGACCACGCGTGAGAAACGACCGAGCAGCTCCGTGATCATCTCAAGGCGCTTTCCTTCCAGATCCGCAGCTTGCGTGGAAAATCCGGTAACATTCCCACTGGGATGTGAAAGCCCGGGGACGAGGCCCACGGCGACAGGGTCGCCGCTGGTCATGATGATCGGAATCTCGTGGGTTGCATCCTTTGCCGCCAGACTTGCAGGGGTGCCCCAAGTGACGATGACATCAACCGGCATTCGAACCAGTTCGGCAGCGAGCGCTGGATATCGCTCTGCCTGCCCTTCCGCGTACCGATAAATGATGTTGAAGCCACGTCCCCCCACGTAGCCCAGCTCGCGCAAGCCGTTTCGTAGACCATCGAGCGGTGGCCACGCCTCATTCGCAAGAACGCCAACGAGTTGAGTTTTCTTCCTCTCCTGCGCCATCAACGAGTGCGGCCAGGCAATGGCCGCACCGCCGATAAGACCGATGAACTCGCGCCGCCTCATGCAGCTATCTCACAAATGAAGCATAGCACTTGAAAAGGCTTTGCTCACCTCGGCTCTGGGCCAATAGCGGACTCGTGCCGTGCAATAAAAATGGTCGTTATTCGATCAACTCATCGGCACGAATGAGAAGTTCCAATGGCACGTGAACCCCAAGCGCCTTGGCGGTCTTAAGATTTACCAGCAAACTGATCTTGGTGGGCAACTCGACAGGAAGATCAGCCGGCTTGGCACCTTTGACAATCTGGTTGACGTAGCGCGGAGCCCGCTGGTTCATCGTGAGATAGTCCGGGCCGTATGAAATCAACGCGCCGTCTCTCGCTGCTGCTGGAAAACCAAATATCGTCGCCAAGCCATTATGGGACGCGCTATCTACGATACGGGCGCGTTCCCGATACGTGAAAGGACTTGGTTGAACGATGATCATCGTCGCGCCGTCCATCTTCAGTGCCGTGACGGCCTGATCGATCTCGGCGCTTTCGGCAATTCCTCTTGCCCGCAATCTTACGCCGGCTGATTGAGCGGCCTGCTCGGTGGATTGAAACCGATTTTTCCCGTCTGGCCACGCGGTGTGCCAGAGGTAATAAATTGTATCTTGTTTGTTTACCGTCATGCCTAGCTCCACCAACTTGGCACTCAGCTCAGAGTAGACGTCGCTAAAACCAGTGGCGTTGCCGCCCGGGTGCGCAAGATTCTCGACCAAACCCATGGCAACGGGATTGCCGACGCTGATGAACACAATCGGGATTGTGGACGTATGGCGCTTCGCAGCCACCGATGCGGTCGAGCCGGTGGGTACCAACACTTCAGCGCCCCGGCGCATTAGTTCCACCACCGCTTTATCGGTGTCGGCATCGCTGCCGGAAGTCCACACAATATCGAGCACGATGTCGCGATCTTCAATCAGGCCCGCTTGGCGCAAGCCTGATCTAAAGGCATCGACTAGCGACTTGTCATAGTCGTTGGATGGTGACCCGAACGGGAGCAAACCAATTCTGGTCGGCCCTTTGGCATGCTGCGCGCGCGCCGCAAACGGCCAGGTTGCCGCAACCCCACCGACCAGTCGGATGAATTCGCGCCGTTTCATACTGCCCCCGGTCGCCCCCGAAGGCTCGAACAGAACATCGTATCAACTGACACCCCTATTTTGAAAGGGGGCCACCTAACGTCCGCTTTGGTCAGCCGAATCGGCGCAGCACAAACTAATGTCCGCTTTACACCTGAAAGCGACGGCAAAGCGGACATCCGCAATCGGGCATTTCCGCTTGCCTCCAAAACCGGGCATGTGCAGTGCAAAACCTGATGTCGGCTATGGGCCAGAAACACACCTCGGTAACTATTCGATCAACTCGTCTGCTCGGGCAAGCAGCGCCGGCGGCACGGTGAGGTCCAGGGCCTTGGCAGTCTTGAGATTGATCACGAGTTCAACTTTGGTCGCTTGTTGAACCGGAAGCTCAGCAGCCTTCTCACCTTTGAGAATACGACCAGTGTATACTCCGACCTGACGGTAGGCTTCCGTATTGCTGGCGCCATAAGCCATGAGACCACCCGCCTTAGCGAACTCACTAAACGGATAGACCGCAGGCAGGCGATACTGCAGTGCCAAGTTGGCCAGCTGCTTAACTTGGCTGGTAAAGAACGCATCTGAAGAAATGATGAGGCCGCTCGCTTGGCGCTGGCTGCTTTGTTCAAAAACGGCATTAAAATCCTGTCCGGCACTGGCGTAAAGTACATGTATCTGCAACCCACGTGCACTGACCGCTGATTTAACCGCCGCTATCAGGTCGTCAGCCACTCCGCGATTTGTCGGATTGACGAGTAATCCGAAGCTGTGGGCTCTCGGGAAAAGTTCGTGCAACAGTTCTATTTGTTTGGCTCCGAGCTCAACCTGCAAATTGGTCACGCCCGTAAGATTCGTTCCCGGCCGGCTTAACGATTCTACGAAGCCAAGCTGTATTGCATCGCCAGCAATATAAAACACAATCGGAATAGTATTGGTGGCCGCCTTTGCAGCTATGGTCGCAGCGGTGTTGCCGGGTGTAGCAATGACGGTCACCCGTCGCTGGACCAGTTCTTGAGCCAGCCGGGGCAGTCGGTCGAGCTGGTTGTTCGCCCAGCGGAATTCGATTTGGACGTTTCGTCCTTCAACGAATCCGATTTCAGCAAGACCGCGGCGAAACGCTTGGAGACGCTCCGCGAAGAATTCAGGGGCCGCGCTGCCAAGAAACCCGATTACCGGAACAGGCTCCTGCGCACGCGCCGCCAGTGGCCACACAGCCGCGCTGCCGAGAAGGGTGATGAATTCGCGCCGTCTCATCGCCACCCCCGAAACACAGGACAGCTATCGTAGCGGCTCAAACATGCACGGGGGAGTCCCTCCCATGTCGGCTTATTCGACGACCTCATCGGCGCGCAGTAAGAAGGACTCTGATATCTTGAGTCCGAGAGCCTTTGCCGTCGTTACATTGACAACCAGCTGAAACTTCGTGGGTGCCTGGACGGGCAAATCTCCAGGCCGCTCGCCTTTCAAGATTCGATCAACGTAGAGGGCCGCTCCGCGAATTTGGTCAATTTGATCAGTCCCGTATGACATCAATCCACCGTCTGCAACATAGTATCGATAGGGGATAAACCGCTGGCAAAGCCAATCGCGCGGCGAGATCGATGATCTGCTTGCGGTGAACTGACGTGAACACATCGGTCATTACGATCAAACCGCCTCCCGGAACACGGGCAAACTCCGTAAGAGTCCGTTCAATCTCGGCGGCGTCATGCACTTGAGCTGCCGTTACACTCACCGTATGTGACGATGATGCAGATTCGATCGAGCCCATGTACAATTGGGTATAGGCGGCTGTCTGGGGATTAAACACAACGGCGGCTCGCCTCATGCTGGGCGAAACTTGCTTCAGTAACTCCAGCCATTTTCCGCCAATAGTCCGATCATAATTCGTAAAACCAGTCACCGCTCCGCCAGGTTTCGCTAAGCTCTTGACGATGTCTTGGCCGATTGGATCGGACACTTGGGTAAAAATGATAGGGATGGTTTTCGACTCCCGCTGCAATGCTTTGACTGCCGGGGTCGAAACAGCCACCACTAGCTCATCCTTAAGCTTGACAAGGTCGGCTGCATGGTGACGAAAGCGATCACGATCGCCTGCTGCCCAGCGATAGTCGATCCGCAGATTAAGACCCGATTTCCACCCTAACTTTTCCAATTCTTGCGTCAGCACCTTTGCCCGAATTTGTCCTTCCGGATCACCTTCGGCATATTGCATCAGGACGCCGATACGCCGCGTCCGCGCAGTTTGCTGTCCGCGTGCCGCGAGCGGCCACGCCGTCGCGCCACCAACAAATGAGATGAAATCGCGCCGTCTCATTGCCTCCCCCACGAGGCTCAGGACAGGGCATCGTAACGGTTCAAACGAGGCTCGTTAAGGGACCAGCCATGTCCGTTTTGGGTCAAGACCAGACATATGCAGTGCAACGGCTCATGTCCGCCTTGCCCGCAATAGCGGACTTCCGCAACGGGCCATGTCTACTTTTTTCTTCAAAGCGGTGCGGCGCATCTAGCAATTCGGATATAGGCCAAAAGCGGACATCCCTTGGCTTTGCCGGGCGAAATGACCGGGATCTATCATTCAACTAGGATGGGAGGGCGTATGCGGATCACTCCATTAAAGCGACGCGAATTTGTAGCCCTGCTCGGTGGCGCGGTGGTTTGGCCGCTGGCGACACACGCGCAGCAGTCCGCAGCGCCGGTGATCGGATTCCTCGATGGTCAGTCACCTGACGCGCGCCTGATGATGGCGTTTCGTCAAGCCCTAAAAGATGCTGGCTTTGTCGAGGGAAGGAACGTGGCGCTCGACTATCGCTCTGCGAATGGTCACACCGAACAACTTTTAACCCTGGCTGGAGATCTGGTGGACCGACGCGTCGCCGTGATCGTCGCGACAGGAGGCACCGCCGCGGCAAACGCCGCTTATGCAGCAACCACAACGATTCCGATTGTGTTCGCAAGCAGCGCCGATCCGATCGCATCTGGCCTGGTCAACAGCCTCAATCGGCCCGATGGCAATGCGACGGGGGTCTACGTTTTCCAGCAAGCTCTTGAGGGAAAGAGACTAGGGCTCCTGCGCGAATTGGTGCCGCAGGCCGGGTTGATCGCGGTGCTGCTTAATCCAACCAACGCAAATTTCCAAACTCAATTGGGAAGCGTTCAGGAGGCTGCGCGCGCGGCTGGACAAAGATTGAGCATCTTGAGTGCGAGTACCGAACACGATATCGAGCTTGCGTTCGCGACCGCGGCCGATTCACGCGCGCAAGGGCTGTTGGTCGGTTCGGACTCGTTCTTTGACAGTCGGATCGACCAAATTGTTGCGCTGGCCTCACGCCACGCCCTTCCGGCGATTTATGAGGGACGTGATTTTGCCATTGCCGGTGGTCTCGCCAGCTACGGCACGAGCGTCGCCGACGCTTATCGCGAGGTAGGCATGTACGCAGGCCGTATTCTCAAGGGAGAGAAGCCCGCCGACTTACCGGTCGTGCAGCCGACCAAATTCGAGTTTGTAATCAATCTGAAGACCGCCAAGGCGCTCGGTCTCCACGTGGCGCCCGGACTGTCAGCCCGCGCCGACGAGATCATCGAATGAGAACCGGCAAGGAGGTTATCGGGCTTTCTCGTACGGGTAGATTAAATTGCCCGACTCGTACTCGGTAGGCCAGACCACGACCTCGGTCGAAATATCCTTGAACTGGGCAAGATCGCTGTTCTGGATGTTCTGGAACTGGACCTGCAGGATGCGCGACTGCGCCAATTCGCCGTCGGCACCGAACCTCACATCGCCGACCACAGTCTTGAAGGTGTGGGTGCGAATGTAATCCCCGAGCTTGGCGTCATCGAGGCTTTCGGTCGCTACGATTGCCTGCTGGAGGACCTGCAGCTGGGCGTAGCTCCATGGTGCCATGTAATAGCCCAGCGCATCCGCCCCTTCGACCGACGCGCGCGCTTGGTATTTCTTCATCAGATCATGCGCGCCAGCGCCCTGCATCTTTGGAACCGGCAACCAGAAATCGAAATTGGTCCAGCCATTGAGCAGCGGACCAAGCTCGATCTTGGTCGCCGTGCTTTGCAGGCCGACCATGGCGCCGCCGATCATTTTGGGCCTGAAGCCGATCCTGCTAACCGCGCGTACCATACCGACCGAGTCGGGGGGGTAGGAGCACACGATAACGAGGTCAGGATGAGTCTCCGCAATCGCCCGGACAGCCGGCGCGAGGTCGGTGGTTGCCGCTGGATACCTGCGGTCATAGACCACACGGAGGCCGATCGCTTTGGCATTTGCGCGCGCGCCTTCACAAGCATACAGGCCGTGCCCGGTGTCGGCCGCCAGAATTGCGACTGTTTGCGGCGCTGGACTTTGTCGCATCGCCAGCTCAAAGAAGCCTTTGGTGTACGAGGGCTTTGCGTCGGACCCTGTTGGAATCATGCTGAAGTAATTCGGGTAATTAAATTCACCATTCAACGCAGTCGCGAATAGACCGATGAACACTTTTTTTCGCTGCATGGCGACCGGCATTGCCGCGGCTACCAGGGTCGTGCCGTAGCCGCCGATGATTAGGTCGACATGGTCGACGTCGAGTAGCTTTGTATAAATGCCCGGTATCGCCGCCGGATTAGTTTGATCATCATAATAGACAAGCTTCACGGACCGCCCGAGCAGCCCACCTTGGGCGTTAATATCTTCTTCCCAAATTTTCTGAGCGAGTAGCGCGGACTTTCCGTTGGCGGCCAGTCCACCGGTCAGCGCCATTCCGTAGCCAATCTTGATCGGCTCCCCACTTTGCGCTGCGGCCGGAGCGGGGAAGGACGCTGCGACAACAAACGTCAAAACAGCGACCCCGGCCCATGCGGATACAGTGCCGCGGAGAAAAGTGATGAAATTGTGCCACCGCATTAGTGCCCCGCGAAGGTCATGCCCTAGGGTACCTGCTCAAACGGGTTCTGGAAGGGGGTGCCATGTCCGCTTTGCGTCACAAGTAGACATATGCAGTGCAAAATGCCATGTCCGCTTTACCCCGGATAGCGACCACGAAAGCGGACATCGGCACACCGTCATGTCTGCTTTAAAAAGCGGACATGTGCAGCGCAACCAGCGATGTCGGCTATGGGCCAAAAGCGGACTCATGCGCTGCAACATGATCGCACAAAAAGAAAGACCGCCACGCGGCGGCCTCTCCGAAATTCGATCTAGTGATCAGGCGGCAACAGGCCAGGAGCGCACACATCGCTCCACAGCCGCTGCTGTGCGCCAAACAGTATTCCTTTTGGAACCATGAGTGCGTCCGCCGGACTCCGCATTATCAATCGATAGAAGCCTTTTCGCGTACTGAGCGACCAGGATTGTGCGTTTTCGTAATGCGCGTCTTCTTCGACGACTCTGTGCCACTGCCCCGCGGGTCGGCCGAACGCTGTTTGTACATCGTCGGTGCAAGGAGAGCTGCTTGGGTTCGGCTCTTCAGCTTCAATTGCTGCAAGATCGCCGACACATGCAGCTTGATTGTGTGTGGTGAGCGAAAAAGCGTTTTAGCAATCTCCTTGTTTGATTTGCCCTGCCCCAGGAGGCGGAGGACTTCCATCTGACGCTTACTCAGTTTGGTGCCGGCAAGGACTCCCTCGGCACCAAGGTTTGCT
>Ga0310811_10005912_pt1 | contig 15560 bp, 17 predicted proteins | sample YCmetagenome_FD_207642 | JGI IMG/M metagenome (GOLD analysis project Ga0310811, IMG submission 207642) | Soil microbial communities from experimental microcosm in Duke University, North Carolina, United States - YC | ecosystem: Engineered > Artificial ecosystem > Soil microcosm > Unclassified ...
CTTACATTCCGCACGTCGAGGACACAATTTGGCGCGAATTTCGTCGCTAGTCCGGCTGGTGAAAGGCGTCTTCCGGGACGCCGAGTAGCCCGAGCAGCTGACGCTGCAATTCCGTGAGCGGAACGTCGAAGACCTGCACAGTGTGTGCACCATCGATCAGCCGGTGACGTTCGGCGAGGCTGAACAGGCGCAGGATCTGTTCGGTCGTGGGGCGTGCGCACTGACGCTGCTCTGGATAGAGAGGCAGTTCGTCGATGTTCTCGCGCTTCATGGCAAGGCGCAGCTCACGTTCAATGAGCGCCTGCACGAGCAGTGCAAGGAAGTACAGCGTGAAGAACGCCTCGATACGGCCTTCATCCTTCAGGAACACCGGTGCGATCTCGTGTACGGTCTTGACCTGTTCGAAGCGCTTCTCGATCATCGGCTGACCCTTGTGGGCCTGCAGCACCTGGGCCGGTGACAGACTGCGATCGTTTGTAACCAGAGGGTACATCCCATCGCTGCAGTGGTCGTAAGCGATGACCTGTTCGTCGGTGCTCCACTCAATGTCAAAGCGCCGCTTTGTGATCTTGCGGTAAGCAGTCTCGGGACCCGGGCGACCCCGGCGCGTCTGCCTGTACTCGTGTTCTTCGCGCACGGTACGATGGACCTTCAGATAGCGGGCGACGTGGTGCTTCTCGAGAATCGTCCTGATCTGCAGGTCAATCTCGGCAGCGCCACGCAGCCGCGTCTTTGAGCCGGCCAGCCGCGCGCGTAACTGCTGGAACTGCTCAATGGCCGCGGCAATGTTCCTGCGTCGGCGCGCCTCCTGGCGCAGGGTAAGCAGGGGACTCCAGACCCATACTACGGGCCAGGCTTCCGCGGACAGTAGCGGCGCGCGAAAGACATACCAGCAGTCGCGCGGCCCGTCGCTGTGGCGCGGATTGGGACGGTCCCACACGCAGGTCCAGTCAGGCGTGTTGGCCTGGATCCACTGGCGGAACTCGGCGTCCTCCAGGCGGCTACGGGGCAACACGGTGACGAAGCGTCCGCCCTCGCGGTCGATATGGTCCAGAGATTCTCGAGAGCAAAGTTTGGAATCCGCAACATATAGGAAGTCGCTTCGTCCGGCCAGGATGCGTAACGTATTCCACGTCTCGATGTGGGTGCGCGAGTCGCTCGTGTTGCCGTCGGTACAGCGAAACGCGACGGGAATGTTCCCGTCAGCGGATATGGTGAGGATGAACAGCAGCTGCTTCAGATCGAACCGATGGTCCTTCGAATATCCATAGGTGATCGCCGGTGCCGTGCGTCCACGGATCTTGCGGCCTGAGGCACCACGATAGCTGCCGCAGAAGCTGATGGTCGTGCTGTCGTTGTGACACTCGTCGAAGTTCACGCCGAAGCGCTGTGCAACGGCCAGTGCCACCTCGGTGAGCAAGGCCGCGCGGTCGGCGTCAAACAGGTGATCCAGCGCACGGCCCAGCCGGTCATCGCTGAGGTGATTCATCTCCTCGGAACCGATGCCAAACATCCCGCTTGCAAAGCCATGGACGGTCTCCTGCTGGCGGTAGATCGGCTCACGCTCGACGATGATCGAGCGCAGCAGCACGCCAAGGGCCCGGGCGTGAGGCACCGCACAGCGCGCGTCTGAGGGAACGTGTCGATCAAGCACGGTCTCCAGGCCGATGCGGTCAATGAAGTGGTTGACGAGGGGTAAAGGTCCCAGGCGCTCGCTGTGCAGGATGAAGCGAGCCTTGGGCGGAGAAAGTTCTTGTGGGCTGATCATGCTCCCACTATCCTAGCATAGGACTACTAAATTTCAATGCAAAAGATAATGCCGCCCCTCACCATAAGCGGATTTGCAGCGTCAGTTGCTCATGCTACCCGGCGGGCCGGGGGCGCATTTCGCCCACCAGACTGGCAACGAAATTCACGCCAAATTGTGTCCTCGACCTGCGGAATGTAAGGCAAGCGACGCCCAGACCGGATGAATGTTCGTTGCGACGAACCAGCCTGCGTTAAAGAGGCCCGCGTAGGTGGTCCAGCAAAGCGCGCATTTCGGTGCGAAAATCTGCAACCCGACGGCGGCGAATCGTGCGGCTGTCTCGATACCAGGCCGCACGCGGATCGACGGCAGGCAAGCGTCGGGTCCTGGGGCAGGAGCACACTCACAGCCGCACTGTGCCCGGTCCGCAGCTTGTGCGTCAACTGGCCTGGTTGTCGACACCGGAGGGGCCCGCATCATTCTTCTTCCCATCCACAACGCCAAGATAGTGAGCAAGCTGGTCGACCTGATCGAGAGGAATCGGTGCGCCAAAGCCGTTGCGCATCTTCATGATCTCGGTCTTCCACTCGGGAGTGGTTAGCGCGGGCTGACGCAGCACCATGCCGGTCGAATGACACATCACGCAGTTGGCGTTCGCGATCTCTGCGCCTTCGCCGGGTGGAAAGAGCGTGCTGCCTGACGGCAAGGAAACGTCGAGCGGGGCGAAATGCACCGGAGGCACGACGGCGGCCTGCCGCTGCGCCTGCGCGGCGATCGATTCAGGCAGGTAGTGACTGCCGGTCAGCGCGGCAATGGCGCCGAGGGCGACAGGGACGACCCAGAACGCCGCGATACGAACCAGCTTCAAGTTCATGGTTTTCGCCTCGTGTCAGACTACGTTGATATCGACGGATTCAATGACATTGCGCATGAAACCCGCGCCGTTCCAGTTCGGTGTATCCGGCTGCGCCTGTCCGGTCGAGTCAATCGCGCGGACCATCAGTTTGCGGCTGCCCGGTTGCGGGAAATTGACCGTCGTCTGCCACTGCCTGAAGCTGTAGCGGCCGTAGTCGCGGCCCATCATGGCGTCGGTCCAGTTGTGGCCGCCATCGGACGAAAACTTCACCTTTGCGAGCGCGTTGAGACCGCCGAACGCAATGCCGCGTACGAGCATCGGCTGACCGCGTTGTACCGTGCCGGCAGCGCGCAGATTGGTAAAGAACGACCGGGGCAGCATCGTATTGATGGGCACCTGCCTGAAGTCCTTGTCGCCGGGATGCACGTTGGCAAAGTGGTTATCGGGAATGAGGTAGGCCTTGGCGGTCCAGAAGTTGTCGTCGGGCTTGTCCAGCACCTCGATGTCGTGCAGCATCTTGACCCAATAGGTTGCGTACCAGCCGGGCACGACAAGCCGCAACGGATAGCCGTTGAGCAGCGGCAGCGGCTCTCCGTTCATCGCATAGGCGACCATCACTTCGCCGTCGAGCGCGTGGTCGATCGCGAGCGACTTCATGAATTTCGGCGTCTGCGGAATCACGCCGGTATCGAGGCCGTTCAACCGTACCTGCACCGCGTTTGCGCCGACACCGGCGTGTGTCAGCAAATCCTTCAGCCGCACGCCTGTCCACCGAGCGTTGCCCATCGCGCCGTTCGCCCATTGACCGCCTGGCACGCGGGGACTAAAAAAGCCGCGGGAATTCCCCGAGCATTGATTGACTGCGGCAATTTCGAAGCGCGGGAATTTTTTCAGAAGATCGTTCAGCGTCAGGCTGACAGTCCTGTTCACGTGACCCCGGATGTCCAGCCTGAACGCGGCCGGATCCACGGACGTCGGAATGTCCGCAAGGTGCCACCGCACATAGAAGCGGTCGTTTGGCGTAAAGACTCCCTGGTCGAACACCTCGAACGGCGTCTCGATTAACGGCGGCCGCGTTCTCTGCAGAATGACGTTGGACTTTTGCGGAAACGCGGACGTAAGCGGGCGCTCACCATTTTCGAAGGGCAGCATGATGTTATTGCCTGGTGCTGCCCTCCCCGTTATGGGATTCGTCAACGCCGCAAGCCCCAGCGCACCGAGGCCACCGAGCAACCTGCGACGCTGCTGGAAGATGTCGCGTTCATCGTTCTTCATGGTCATCCTTCTGTCAGGTGTTGAACATCGGCGCAGGCGGGCGCTGCAGATCCGGATCCTGTGTGCCGCGGTGATGTGCGGTGTCCGTATCGAACATGTCAGCAGTAGCGCCGTGCCGGTCAATCGCGCCGGCAGCGAGGCGGGAGGAATTGAGCGTCACTGAAAGTGAGCTGGCGATCATCAACGCGGCTGCCATTGCCGGCGACACGACTCCAGATAACGCGAGCGGCACGGCGAGCAAGTTGTAGAGGGCTGCGGCAACGAGGTTCTGGCGCATCACGCGCGCAGTGCGCCGGGCGATCGTCAGCGCGGCATTGAGTTTCTCGATGCCGCCCTCGACCAGTACGATCGATGCAGCGGCCACCGACGACGCCGTCGCGTTACCTACGGCAATGCCGAGATCGGCCGCCGCGAGCGCGGGCGCGTCGTTGAGACCGTCGCCGATGAACGCGACCTTCGTTCCCGCTGCCTGCGCGGCGACGATGCGACGGGCCTTCTCTTCCGGCGACTGGCCCGCGTACACGGCACCGGAGTCAATGCCGACAGCCTCGGCGACGTGCAAGCCGACGGCCGGCTCGTCGCCCGTGAGCATCGCGAGCGCCGCGCCTGTCGTGCGCAACGTGGCCAGCGCGCGGCGTGCACCGGCACGCGGCGCGTCCGCGAAATGCAGCGTGCCGCGCCACCGCCCATCGCGCGCGACATGCACCGTCGTATGCATGGCTGCCATGTCCGGAACCGGTACGCCGAGCCCGGCGAGAAAAGACGCGTTGCCGGCGAGAATGCGAGAGCCGTCCGCGCCAATCCATTCGACTCCCGCGCCGGGCGTCGCACGGGACGTTCCCGTCGCGCCGTCGACGGTTGCACGGCATGACGGCGGTACCAATGATTCGATGGCCTTTGCGAGCGGATGCTCGCTGCCGCGCTCGGCGATCGCCGCGTCGACGAACAGGTCGACTGTGCTCACGCTGTCGGCACATTGGGACTGGACGAGCCGCGGCGAGCCTTCGGTCAGTGTTCCCGTCTTGTCGAAGCAGAAGAGGTCGATGCGGCCGGCCTTCTCGATCGCCTCGACATCCTGGAACAGCACGCCTGCGCGCGCCGCTCGCCCCGCCCCAGCGGTAAGCGCGAGCGGAACGGCCATACCGAGCGCACACGGGCAGGTAATGACGAGCACCGCCACGGCGCGTTCGAGCGCGGCGGCGATGGCCATACCCTCGGCTGCGTTCCCCAGCAAGGTGAGTGTCGCGAGCCCGCAGATGGCTGGCACGAGGTAGCGGGTGAACCGTTCGGCGAGTGCCTGGGTCGCCGTCTTGCGCGCGAGCATCTGCCGCACGCTGTTCGCGATCAGATCCACGCGACGCTCGCCCCAGGCGCGCTCGACCAGCACCACCAGTTCGCCGTCTCCATTGAGCGCACCGGCTTCGATCTGGTCGCCGGGTTCGACGGTGATGAAGGCCGTTTCGCCGGTCAGCAGCGAGCGGTCCAGCGACGACACGCCTTGCGCGATGACGCCGTCGAGCGGAACTCGCTCGCCAGGGCACACCCGGACCGCGCTGCCGCGCTCCACCCGCTTGGCAAGGACTTGCGTTTCGGCGCCGAACGCATCGATCACGTGCGCGGTTTCAGGCGGTAGTTCGAGCAGGCTGCGTACGGCGTCGGCCGATTGGCTTCGCACGGTCGTTTCGAGCAGCCTGCCGGCCAGCAGGAAGACCACGATCATGGCGGCGGAATCGAAATAGACGGTCGACTCGCCCCGTATCAACTGCCATACCGAAAGCAGGCAGGACCCGGCGGCCCCGGTCGCGACGAGGACGTCCATGCCCGGCGCCCGAGCGCGCAGCGTGCGCCACGCCGCGCGGAAAAACGGCAGCGCACCGTAGCCAACCACCGGCACGGTGGCGAGCCCTGCAAACAGCGCCAGGCCAAATCGGGCGGCCGGCGAAAGACTGCCCTCGGGCGCAACGTACAGCGCCCATTGCGCCGGCATGACCCACATCGAAAAGAACACGGCAACCACGAGCCGGACCAACAGGTCGTGGCGGATTCTGGCGAAATGCGCGCGCCGGTCGTGCCCCGCGCCTTCGGGGATGCACGCGTATCCGAGTTTTGCAGCGCGCTGCAGCAGGTGGTCGAGCGACGTCGCGAGCGGGTCCCACTGCAGCGAGGCCGACTCGGCCGCGAAACTGACGCTGGCGGCGAGCACGCCGGGCTGGCGCCGCAGCATACTTTCCAATGCGTTCGCGCAACTGGTGCACCACATGCCGCGCACATCGAGCAGCGCACTATCTGGAAGGTTGGAGTGCATCTTGCGTTTCGTCCGGCTCTACGGCTGCTTCGAGAGTTCGTCGCCGCCTGCCCACGGCGTCGTCCGCGTGCCCAGAGCGGTTCGCTCGCCCTTCACGAGGTCGCCTGTCAGTGCAGTCGACTTGTTGCCGAAGCTCGCGCGAACGTGCGTGGCCACCGCCGCGATTTCCGCGTCGGAAAGAGTCGCGCCAAAGGCGGGCATCGTGCCGTTGAAGGTTGCGCCGGCAACGTCGATCTTGCCGTTGATGCCCAGCAGCAGGATGCGCGCGACGGTCTTCGCGTCGCCGTTCACCCATGCGGAGCCGGACAGTGGCGGAAACACGCCGGGCAGGCCAGCGCCGTTCGCCTGATGGCAGGACGCACAGCGGCTCGCGAAAATCTGCGCGCCGTCGGCCGCGGCGGGTGCCGCGGCGCTCGTCACGGCGTCGCGGCTCGCGTCTTTGGCGCTGGCCGGCGCAAGGTCCGGGTTGAGCAGGAAGTAGCTGACGCCCCAGACTGCCAGCGATGCGCCGACGAGCCCGAAAAGCCAGGGCACCGGATTCGCCTGTTCGATGGGTTCCGCATGCTCCCGCGTGTGGATCGTGTCGTGCTGCGTGTCGTGTTTCATTTCGTCACTCCGGACTCAGTGGCGGGAACGGGATACGTGTGATTGAGTGCGGTCAGGTAAGCGACGAGATCGAGCGCCTCCTGCGTGGCGACGACCTGGCCGCCGGCCGGCGCGAATTGCGGCGGCAGCGTCACGACCTTGTCGTTCGGTCCAGGATGCGCGACCACCTTGAAGAGGAACGGGTACGACGGCATCACGCTTCCAGGCGTCACACTGCGTGGCTGGTACAGGTGAGCGAGATGCCAGTCGACGCTGGGCTGTCGTGCGCCGATGTTGAACAGATCCGGCCCGGTGCGCGACACGCCCAGCAGGTGCGGGTAGTCGTACGCATAGTCGGCCGATACCGACGGACGGCCCCAGCCGCGCAATGCGTCCGGACCCAGGGTCGCCGCTCGCGGCTGTTGCGAGTGGCAATACACGCAACCCATGCTGACGTAGGTGGCGCGGCCGCGCAGTTGTGCGATGGTGTACGGCTTGAGCTGTTCAGGCGGCGATTCGTCCTGCAGTTCGCGATACGGCAATGCGACCAGCACGAGCGTGGCGATCGCCAGCATGATCAGCGCGCCGATGACGATGGTGAGAACCCGGTTCATGGTCAGACTCCTGCGGACGGCGCGCCGCCGATAAACGCCTGACCGGAGCGGATCGTCCCGCGGTCGAGTACCATCGCGAAGAAGTGCCATGCGAATACGAGGTGCCCGGCGGTCATCAGCACGCCACCGAACGTTCTCGCTTTCAGGTAAGGCGTGAGGACGTTGACGGAATCCATGAAGGGCCGCGTGGCATCAAGCATTGCGATGCCCTGCAGCACACCGCCGATGCTCAGAAAAACGAAGTAGATCGCGAAGCCGGTCACAGCCAGCCAGAAATGGAGGGCAATCAACTTCGGATACGGCCACTCCCGCTCCAGTACGCGTGGCATCACGAAATAGATCGACCCGAACATGATCATCGAGTAAAAGCCATACAGGCCGAGGTGCGCATGCGCGACCTTGTACTGTGTGAAGTGGACGAGGCGATTGAAGAACGGCACGGCTTCGAGCGAGCCTTGCAGCGAAACGAGTGTGTACAGCGCGGCGCCCAGTACGACGAAGCGCAGCGTGGGCGAATATCGCAGCGTCGCGAAGCGCCCGACCACCGTCATGTGCTGATTGACGCCGACCGCGAGGACGGGGATCAGCATCATCACGCTCTGCACGACCGAGACGCTTTGCAGCCACGCTGGCACGGGGCCGCCGAGCAGATGGTGAATGCCGGCCTGGCTATAGAACATCGCCAGCGCCCAGAAGCCGACCAGCGAGAGGTTGTATGAATAGATAGGACGGCCGAGCACCTTCGCGATGAAGTAATAGGCCGAAGCAAGACCGAACGGCGTAAGCCACAAGCCAAGCACGTTGTGTGCAAACCACCAGTTGACAATGGCCTGCTCCACGCCGAAATGCACGTACGGCACTTTCGCGACGACATACAGGATCGGAAACCAGAGCAGGGCCGCAGCGATGTACCAGACCGAAACGTACAGGTGGTCCACATTGCGGCGGGATAGCGTCAAAAATAGCGGCACGGCTGACAGTGCGCCCCCCAGCGCCAGAAGAATGCCGATCTGCCATGGAATCTCGAGCCACTGCAGGCCGTCCGTCCAGCCCGCGAGTATCGCCACGACACCGGCCGCGACGCCGGCATTCCATAGACCGGCGCCCGCGACGGCGTAGCGCTCGCCGACGAGACGGGTCTTCAGCAGCCGGGGCAGCATCCATAACGAGATGCCGAGTCCTGCCATCGACGCCCAGCCATAGATCACCATATTCAGGTGTGCGGTTCTGATGCGGCCGAACGTCAGCCAGGCCGATTGCACCAGAAAGTCCGGCGACGTCAGCTTTTGCGAGGCGATCAGGCCGGCGAGCGAGCCGAGCACCAGCCACAGGATCGACGATGTGAGAAACGCGAACGCGGCGGCGCGGCTCGACCTGTCCTGCACTTCGCGGGCCTGCAGATCAGGCCGCGTGTGCGTAGCCCGTTGCGCGTCGCCGTGAGTCGCCGAAGCATTGGCATTGCTTTCGGCCCTCTGCAGCGCGCCGCGTTGCGTCACCGAAATCCCGGGTTCTTCGACCATGCCGAGTTCACCCGTTTCGAATATCACCTGTGCCGCCTCGGGGCCGGCCCGCATCAAACCTCGTGTCTGTGCCCAGATGAACATGAAGAGCCCGAGCACGGAAATGAGAAACGACAGCGCAAGCAATGCGCCGACTGTGAGCGTCATGGCTGAAAACCCCTCAGTTGTTCGAAGGAAAATGGTTAGCGACGGCGATCACGCTTGTGTGACCTCGGGGGAACTCAGATGACTCATTCCGTCCTCAAAAATCGCGGAGTATGGACAACGCACCTATCGTTGCAACCATGCCTTATCGGCACGCTGAACGCCAAATTACGTTTTTGTCACTTTCGTTTGTGGGTGTCGATACACCCGATGCATAGCCCGTTTTATCCAAACCCATGCGGCCAAATCGAACTACGTGGATCCGCATCGCCAGCGTAGGCGCAAGCCATTTTTCCACCAGGGAATGCAGCTTCGGCAAGAAGAAGACGCATATTGCCGGTCCCGGCACGTCGGCTGAAACGCAGTATGGGGCTCGCGATCGCATATGTAATATGCATTTTTGCGATGTAAAGCATGCTTTATTGATATGCCTGCGCCGGGCAGCGGCTGCGTGTTTCCACCGGGCATTTCGAATGCGCCGTGGAGATGTGAAGTCGCGTGGCACGCCAAACAACCTGCGGACGTCACCGTGGTGTTTTTGAAGGCGCATCGGCGTTGGCATTGCATGACTGCGATGGGTGCGGGAGCAAGTATTGACAGAACGGCGCGGCATATCCATTTGGTGTCGGCAGCAATGATTTCGTGCTCGGAAGCAGACCTCCGCAAGGCGAGTCTGGGGGCCGACGCGAACGGCCGTTATCGCCGATGACCTGCCGAGCGGTCCGAAGGAATGAATGACCGTTGTAGCCTGAAAGCTGCCGATTAGGTGGGACCGGGTCCACCGTCCTTTGTGGGTCGATCTGGGTAGTTGCTCATAGTTGCCCCGATCTTTTTCACACAAGTTCGACGCCGCGATGCGATGGCTCGCTGACCTGAAACGCACCGTGTGCTGGTGCCCGCGCTGAACCTGGGGCAAAGCGGGCACCCCTTCACACAATTCTTGACGATCGCTGTCGGCCGTTTCACGAACATCGACTGGCGGCATAGTTGCCTTCGGTCGGCCGCGGCGAGGGGCGGGCATGGTCCGCGCGAGGCCGAGTTCGGCCACAAGCAGTCCTTTGCGGTCGCATGACGAACGTCTCTTGATGCATGGCGACCTGCCATTTGGCGAAGTCACGTCGATCGGCGATTCGTAGGTTGAGCCAGTTTAATGTTCAGGCGCTGTGTGAGGCGGCGCAGACTTCGATTGCCATCTGGTCCATTACGCCTCCGAGCAATTTGACCCTATGCTTCTCGCCATGCAATTACTTCTTCAACTGAGAATTGCGCTCGACACCTGGATCGCCATCTCGTTCGGACACTCTATGTGCGGTAAAGGGCAGTATCAGATTAACAGGATCGTTCTGGCCTGCGAACCGCAGGCCGGTCTTCGATACGATCAAGCTTTTTTACGTACGCTGGCCTGAGCTCCAAAAAGCACGATGGGAAGGCGGCACTCGCCGGGTGTCTTTGGACATAAGCGGATCGCGCCTTCCTCTGTTTATTGAAACTGCCCGGCGCCATGCTTTTTTGGCATGAATCGCATAGAAATCATATATTTTTTGGCTGGCGTGGAATTCGATATCGTGTCTACATCGAGGCGTTGAACAGTTTGCTTTGCAGATCCGGCCCGCGCGATATCGGCAAAGGCGGAATAGAAACTGGTTTCACGTGTTCGCCTCGATGTAACAGTTCCCTTTTTCCTTACCATTGCATTAGGACTGCGAAATGAACAAGCGCTTTGTACTGAGCCTTTCCATGATCCTGCTTGCCTCGGCCGGCATTGTCACCAACGCGTGCGCCGCGGAGAAGACCCGCGCGGAGGTCCGCCAGGAGCTGATCCAGGCAGAAAACAACGGCCTGCGTTTCGTGACAGACACGTCGTATCCCGACGTCAATCCGATCTTTGCGCAACAGGTTGCAGAACTCAAGCAGCAGCAAAGCGGTACGGGTGCCGACACGTCAGGTTCGAGCGCCGCCGGCCACCGGGAAGCGGCCGGTAGTAGCGCCAGCAGCGCCAAGGGCCGGACGGCCACGCCGGGCTGCGTCGGTCCGGTGAGCTTCTGCACGCTGTACTTCGGCAGCTAACGCACCAGACCATCACGGATGCCCGGCTCTCGGGAACCCACCGCACATATTGAAGGAGATTGATCATGAAGACGCTCGTTTGCCTCACCCTCGCCATTAGTGCCCTCGCCAGCCCCGCCCTGAGTTTCGCGCAAAGCTCCACGGCCCAGCTGACGCGTGCCGAGGTACGCGCCGATCTCGTTCGCGTCGAACAGGCTGGCTACAACCCGTCCGATAGCGCCGATGCGGACTACCCCGCCAATATCCAGGCAGCTGAAGCGAAGATTGCCGCACAGGACGGCAGTCACCTTGCAAACGAAGCGGTGGGCGGCGTAGCCCAGAACGGCGTATCCGACGCTGGTGCCCCGGCACATGCGCAGGCGGCGACTTCCTCCTGCGTCGGTCCGGTCAGCTTCTGTGACGTTTTCTCCGGCGGCTAATGCCGCCGCGCGGCCACCGAAACGACATTCACCGCGCGTCACGGCAAAACACGAACAGAACGCTCATTGCATCGTTACTGGTGGCGGCCCATGTTTGGGCGAGCAAACATCGCGGCGTGTGACAAGGCAGGGCTGGCGAGCAATGGTTTGTCGAGGGGCAGCAAACTGAACCTTGATCGACCCGCAGGTCAGGCTTTTTTCACATACGCGCTGCACCATCCCTTGGCACTGACCTGTTTTCCGCCAAAGATCGGACACGGCCCCGCAGCATCACCTGGCTTGCCCTGATAGAGCTGGCAATTCGCACACGACTGTCCAGCCTGGTATTTTGGATATTTGGCTTTGTCGATCTGGGTCGCGTCCGGTTTATACCCGAGCGACTGGGCCGTAGGATCGCTGTCAGAGAGCATGGGCGCGTCAGCTCGCGCCTCGTTGGTGAGTACCGCGGTCGACGCCAGCGACGCGGCAAATATCATGAAGTGGCGACGTGAGACTTGCACGGTGCATTCCTCCTCAACTTAGACGGGTGAACATATCGGTGGGCGAAGACGGGCTGGATGTTGTCACTTCCCCTACGGCTTTCCGGCAATCGTCGTCAGGTATTTTGCCAGGCGGTCGACCTGGTTCTCGGGAAGCGGCGCACCGTAAGCGGAGCGCATCTTGTTGATTTCCAACTTCCATTCGTCATACGTCAACGGGGACTGTCGCGTCACCATGCCCGCCGAGTGGCAGATCATGCATTGCGAGTTGGCAATGTCCGCGCCTTCCCCGGCGGAAACACGTTATGGCTATCGGGTAGCGTCACGTTGACAATGCGGTTGAGCGCCGTCGCCAACGGCGCGTCCGCCGGGGAACCGGCGTAACCGTCCGACACGCCCGCAGCCGTGACGACGGTCAGTAACGCGAGTGTCGAATGTCTCATATCCCGCTCCTCAGGCTCCGACCACCGTCATGGACTCGATAACGTTACGGATGTAGCCACCTGGGTTCCAGTTCGCCATGGCCGGCTGCACGATGCCAGACGTGTTCGAGGCCTTGACCTGCAAAACCGTCGGGCCGCGTTTCGGCGTCAGGCGGATTTCCCATTGCCTGAAGCTGTACTTGCCGTAGTCGTGACCGAGGCGCGCCGGCGACCAGGTTGAACCGCCGTCTGCGGAAACACGCACGTCCCGCACGCCGGCATCGCCACCAAATTCGATGCCACGCACGGTAAGCGGCCGCTCCGCAGGAACATGCTGATCATCCGAAAGGTTGGTAATGATTGACCGCGGCACCATGCGGCTTATTGGCGCCATTGGAACGCCTGTCTGCCCTGGTTCCATGCTCGCGTGCGGCGTATCCGGAACCAGATAAGCCTTTACCATCCAGAAGTTATCGTCCGGTTGTGCGAGGACTTCGATGTCGCTGAGCATCTTGACCCAGTAAGTCGAATACCAGCCTGGGACAATCAGGCGCGTCGGAAATTCGTTCACCATCGGAAGTGGCTGGCCATTCATCGCGTAGGCGACCATAACTTCCCCGTCGCGTGCATGATCGACGTGCAATGACTTCATGAAAACCGGGGTCGCGGGTATGACGCCCGTATCCAGGCCATGAAGGCGAACCGCGGCTGAACCGGCCTTTACACCCGCGCGGTCCAGAATGTCACGCAAGCGCACACCAGTCCACAACGCGTTGCCCATCGCGCCGTTCGCCCATTGACCTCCCGCGACAGGCGGAGCGAAGAACTCTCGGGAGTTGCCCGAGCACTGGTTTACAGCGGCAAGTTCCACGCGGGGAAAGTTCGTGAGCAACTCGGTCAGACGCAGGCTAAGTTCCCGCTTCACGGCCCCGTGCACATTCAACCGGAACGCGGCACCATCGATCTGCGTGGGAATATTGGCCAGGCGCCAGCGCACGTAAAACTGGTCATTGGGTGTGAACACCCCGTGGTCGAATATTGTAAAAGGGGTTTCCAGTAACGGCGGCCGGGTCCGTAGCAGGATCATTTCGCCCTTTTGCGGGAATGAGTCCGTCAGGTCGCGTTGGCCGCCTTCAAAGGGCAAAGTGATGTGTCCTTCAGCCCATGTCGCGCGGCTTCAGGGCGGCTCCAGGAAGTGAAGGTGCCCGCCAGAGCGCCTGCCGCGATGCCACGCAGAATCAGGCGGCGCCGCTCGCCCATAGTGTCCGGTTGATGTCCCATGATTTTGTCCCCCGCAATCTGGAAACCGCTGATCCGTCCGGCTGTCGGGTCGATCGGGTTACCCGGGATAGAACGATCGGAACCTGTGACCCACAGGATCACAGATCCATACAGTAGCTCTACCCAGTCTAGGCAACGTTTGCACCTTCGGGAATGCGTTTAGGTGACAATGATTCGCCCGCCGTTGAGCGGGACGCAGGGGGATTTGGGCGCGTGTGCGACAGGCGCAAGCTGGACCGGTCGTGCCAGCATGCTGATAAGCGAGCAACGCGAACGATTGCTCGATTGCGACGCGACTGCAACTGCGGGGCCAGATTCAGCCTGGTTCAGGCATTGATGCAGCGTTCGCGGCGTTTGTTGCGGCGGAGGCGGGTTTTGAGTATCCGCGACAGGTGGCAAGCAAAGGTAGACGCCATGACGAGCGTAGCGACAGCCAGGCTGCAGTCGAGGTTGCACATCAGGTCAGTCAGATAGAACATGGGTAGCGCGACGTGCGGGTGATACATCGCGCGATTGATCAGGGATTCCATCAGGCTCTCGCAATATCTGGCTGAAACAGGCCGTCATTCCTGGGTAACCAGGTCAGGCCTCGCGAATTGAATGAAGCAGCAGGATTTCCGCATCGAGTCCGTGGTATGCCCGGGCGCCTGATGTCAGGTGCCGAAGGGAGCTCCCAGAAGCGCAACTTATAACGGAGTACCCGTTATGTTCCGTGACCGCTACGGCTGATTTCCTTCCGGGCGGGAGCAGTCAGCGTGCTGGCGAAGCAGGCATTGCGCGCCGCGGTGCCTGCGCCGGGTCTGATGAACGCCGCTGGAAACCTCCCCCGAAGGACCTGCACGTCAATGTCCCGCATCGACGGAGCGGACTGGCGCTGCATGGACCGGTGCACCTGCCTGGGATGAGCCTCCCTGCGCCGTGCCGTCTACGGAATCGCTCGCCAGTTGCTGGCTGTCCTGGGCTGCGATCTTCGCTTCGGCGGCCTGGATATCGACAGGGTAGGATGCGTTGTCGACGCCCGGGGTATAGCCGGCCTGCTCGAGACGGACGAGTTCGGCGCGGACCTGCGCGCGGGTCAAAGGGCTGGGTGCCAGCTGCGCAAAGCTCAGTGCGGGACTCGCGAGCGCGCTAACGGCGAGAGTGAGGCAAACGAGGGTCTTCATGATCTTGTTACTCCTTCGGGAAGGTTGGTTACTGTCCGGGTGTTGGCGGCGGTATCAGGTTTTCACGGGTATGCAGCTTTAGCTGACGAAGTACGGTGCGCAGAAGTCGACGGGAGCTACGCAGCCCTGGGCGGCAGGGTGATTCCTGGCGAGGCGGGCGGTGGCTGTCGCACTCGAGCCGGTCATGTCAGCGCCAACGCCGCTGTCGCTTTGCTGCTTGAGGCGGGCGGCCTGCTGTTCGAAGATCGGGTTGATCTCGGGGTACGACGTCTCGGTCACGAAATGCAGGCCATTGTTTTCGGCCTGGATCAGTTCCTGACGGACTTCAGCACGCGTCTTTTCCTGGGCGAACGCGTTGGATGTGATGCCCGCCGTCGCGAGGAAGATCATCGATAGAGCAATTGACGAACGCTTGTTCATTTCGCCTTCCTAACTATAGGTTGAAGAAAATGGACCTTGCTACATGAAGGTGAATACGGAAAACTGGCCTCTATTCCAGGCAGCCCATGCATCCGCTACTATTTTGGGGCGCCGTTATGGGTCTGCTGTTCATTGCGTCGGCACATCTCGTTTCGTGTGTCCATGTTCGGTATCGTATTCTTCAGAGAGGCACAAATAAAACATATTGTTGGGATGCTAACCATGCCTGGAACACATGGCACGACGTCTATTTGTCACATTTA
>Ga0310811_10005913_pt1 | contig 15559 bp, 13 predicted proteins | sample YCmetagenome_FD_207642 | JGI IMG/M metagenome (GOLD analysis project Ga0310811, IMG submission 207642) | Soil microbial communities from experimental microcosm in Duke University, North Carolina, United States - YC | ecosystem: Engineered > Artificial ecosystem > Soil microcosm > Unclassified ...
GCGGCGGGTTCATGAGCCTGCCGTCCGCACCGTTGCTTGCCTTCCTGCGCACCCGACCCGAGCTCGCTACGCCCGACGTCCAGATGCATCTCGTCCCCTATTCGATCAAGGACCCCAAAACGCGCAAATTGCAGGACTTCCCGTCCATGACGATCGCCTGCTACCAGCTTCGCCCCGAGAGCCTGGGGTCGATCCATATCAAGTCGCCCGACCCCAAGGCCCAGCCAGCAATCCGCTTCAACTTCCTCGCCGACCCGATCGACCAGCGTGCCATGGTCGACGGCTTCCGCATGATGCGCCGGATTGTGGACGCGGCGCCGATGGATGCGTACCGCGACGCCGAGTTCTCGCCGGGTGCAGCGGTAGAGTCGGACGAGGAAATCCTGACGTGGATCCGCAACAACTCACAAACGGCCTATCATCCGATCGGCACCTGCCGCATGGGTCCCGGCCCCAACACCGTGGTTGACGACAAGCTCCGGGTGCACGGGCTCCAGGGCCTCCGGATCGCTGACGCATCGATCTTCCCCACCATGCCCTCCGGCAACACCAATGCGCCCTCGATCATGGTCGGCGAAAAAGCCGCCGACATGCTGAAGGCGGCAGCTTATGAGACCTAATCATCATGAGACTTCTTGTTCTGGGCGCGCTGGCCACCCTCGCCTGCCAACCGGTGGCAGGCGCCATTGCCGGCGAGATGCCCGCCGAGATTACCGCCGCCATCAAGCAGATCGGTCCGGTAATCGACCCTCCAACAGCCAAGTTCTTCGAGCCACTGCAGCAGAAAGGGCCATACCACGATGTCAAAGTTGTGCGCGACGAGGCCTAGGGCAGCGATGCGCGGCAGCGCCTCGACGTCTTCTCGCCGCCCGCCGCCGGATCGCCAAGACCCGTCCTGATCTTCGTGCATGGCGGCGGCTTCACCCAGGGCGACATACATTCGCCGGGCAGCCCGTTCTACGACAACATCATGCTGTGGGCGGTCGCCAACGGCATGGTCGGCGTCAACATGACCTATCGCCTGGCGCCGCAGCATCAGTGGCCGGCCGGCGCACAGGACGTCGCTGCTGCCGTCGCATGGACCAAGGCCAACGTTTCCCGCTTTGGCGGCGATCCCGCACGCGTGTTCCTGATGGGCCACTCGGCCGGCGCCATCCACGTCGCGAGCTATCTCTCTCTTCCGGAGTTTTACAAGGTGCCAGGCGGTGGCCTGGCCGGCGCCATCCTGGTTTCGGGCCTGTACGAATTCAACGCCGAGACCAACGGGCCGCCGATACGTGCCTATTTTGGCGACGACCTCTCCAGGTGGCCGGAACGCTCGTCCCAGAAAGGCCTGACGGCAACGAAGCTGCCGCTGCTGATCATGCGAGCCGAGCTCGATCCCCCGGTCTTCGTCACGCAAAACGAGGCTTTGAACAAGGCGTTATGCGCCAGCGAGGCCTGCCCGACCTATGTGGTGCTGCGAGGCCATAGCCACATATCCGAGGTCGATACCATCAATACCCAGGATACAACCGTGACCGATCCCATCCGCTCATTCGTCCACCGTATCCGGTAGATGAAAGCCGTGATCACCGTCTGGTCACGGCGTCCAATCACGACCTCGGCATAGTATCGCGACCATCGAGGGCTTAAAAAAACGCTCCAATGGTCGACGTCAGTAGCACCTACACGGAGGCGCGGCATGTCCTGCGCTCCCTCTGTCCCACGCCCATCCTGAACTGGCGCGAGGCGCGGTACTACGGCCGCTATGGCGAGGTCGAACTCCATCTCCTCGAGTTCCTGTGCCGTCCCGATCAGGACGCGATCGATGTCGGCGCCAATGACGGATGCTACGTCCACTATATGCGGCGCCATGCGCGCCATATCGTTGCCTACGAACCGATGCCGCATCTTGCAGCGGCCTTGCGGGCCAAGTTTCCATCCAGGGTGAAGGTCGAGGCTGCAGCGCTGTCGGACGCCGACGGCAAGGTCGAGCTTCGCATGCCTTTGGTCGATGGCATCCTTGTCGAGGGCTGCTCAACCATCTCGTTCGACGCGTCGGCCACCTATGCTGCCTACCAGAGCGTCGAGGTGCCAACTGTCAGGCTGGACGACGCCTATCAAGGCCAGGTCGGCTTCATAAAGATCGACGTCGAAGGCCATGAGCAGGCCGTTCTCGACGGCGGCCGCGAGACCATCCGACGTTGCCTGCCAAGGCTGCTGATCGAGATCGACGAGCGTCTGTCGCCGGGCGGGATCGAACGGGCACGCCGGTATTTCACCGAACTCGGCTATCGCGGCTTTTTTATCCACAACGGCAACTTGAAGCCGATGGAACGCTTCTCCGTGGAGCGGATGCAGCGGCGGGACAACTTGCCGGATCTGACAGCCTCCTTGCAGGCACGCGAGCGTTTTGGATCCTACCTCTACAACTTCATCTTCCTGCCGCCAGGCGAGCCGCAGGAAACGCTGTGGAGGATGTCCGAGCGCCTCTTCAAATTCTCAGCGACCGAAGCTCGATAGCAGCAGCGCTCGTTGCTCGGTCACTTAATCTGCCTCGATTGTGTTTAGTCAGCCTCGGCTGTGATGGCCCTCGCCACGGTGCTGACCGCCGGGCTCCTTCCTTGGCGCCGGCCGGCACGCCGGATGTGACCCAGCAGATGCTGGCCGATACGATCCCAGTCGAATCTCGCCGCACAGGCGTCGTATGCAGCGATCTGCCGTTGATTGAGCGTATCGAAATCATCGATCAAACGGAGCACGTCGGCCGCAAGTGCTTCGTGACTGTCGAACAGGCCGATGCTCTGCCCATCCTTCAGCGGCATGCCGGGTAGCGCGACCCGCATCGACAGGATCGGTATCCGGTTGAAGACATAATCCAGCCCCTTGAGCTTGAATCCGCCCAGGAGATCGATCACCAGCGCAAGGCGCGCATCGGCCATGTAGGGCAGCACATTATCCACACGGCCAACAAAGGACACAGATGGGTAGCGCACTCGCACGCCCGCCAGGTATTCCGAATCGGTCTCGCCCACGAATTGCAGCTCGACGCCTGCCTTCGCCAGGGGCGCCGCTGCTACCGCCAGGAACCGCTCCAGGGCAAGTCGTTTGGGCGGCCAGTTGAAGCTGCCGACAACGACCGCACGCCGCGGAATGCTGGCATCGATGGTCCGGGCGGCGACGCGATGGCCGCCATAGCCAGGAGGCAGGAAGGCGACGGGCGTACCGTCCGCATCGGCCACAAAGCGCCGGCAATCCTCGGGCGTATTGGACGTCACAAGATCCGCCATGGCGATCAGCGCCCGTTCCAACCGGCGCGTCTTGAGGAAATCGATCTTCTTCGCGATGCGGCGAATACCCCGGCTTTCATCGGCGATTCGCTGCGCCGCGGTGACCTCGTGATTGTGGGCGAGGTAAACAACCCTCGGTGGACGAGCGCTGCGCGCGCCATGACGCCGCACCGCATCAAAAGCCCAGCCAGCGCATATGCTGTCAAACACCACGGCGTCCCATGCGCGCGCTTCGAGCGCCTGGTCGAGGGCCTGCGACATCGGCCCGGAAATGCCACGGGTGGCCACGTCCGGCTTGTCCACCAGGAGACGCTGCCAGCGCGGCAGCTTCTCTTCCTTCACCAACCGCCAGACGAGATCATGCGTGTCGGACGGGGTTGTGGATTTTTCTGTCCGAGAAAGCCCCAAAACGCACAAGGACGCTCCAGCGGCATGTGCGGCCTGGATGAGGCCCTGAGAATAGATCAGCTGACCGTTCGTCGCGGGATCGGGGTCCGCAAGCGTGATCCACAGGCAATCCATTATTCCCCCGAGCTTACTCTGAACAAACAAGATGCTGAGAGCCTTTCGCCGTGACCAGTGACCAAGAAAGGGCTGATGCTGCAGCATTTAATCCAACACCGGCCACAAAGTGGCCACTGGCTTCAAAGTACCGACGCACGTCTGATGGTGCCGGGGCCGCTTGTCCTTGGGGTGTGGGAGCGGCGGAAGAGTTCAAGGAGGACTAGATGTCTTTGTCCGTGGCGGAGGTGCGGCCGGTTGGGGACGGCGCACTTGAAGGTGAAGACGAATTTGTCTGTAGTACCTCCGAGAGCCTGGTCGCCGCCATCGAGAAGTGCCTCGACAATGGCCTGGGTACCTGCCTGGTCGTCGGGGATAAGGGCCGTCTTGTCGGCCGAATTTCCCTCGACGATATCGGCAAGGCGGTGCTTGACGGCGCGTTGCTCAACCCAACTCTCGATCAGCACCTCGAGACGTTCGCGCATCGGCTGCACAACGATGCATCGGTAGACAAGGACGTTCTGCGACCGGTTCTCGATGCGTCGGGACGGCTCATCGGCGTCGACATAGACCGGTCGACACAGAACGTTCAGGTCGCCCGACCGGATATGAGCCATCGGGAGTTCCGCTCGCTCCTCGACGCCTTCCTGTCCTCGTGGATTTCGAGCAAGGGTCCCTACGTCGACAAGTTCGAGCAGGAGTTCCGTGCTTTCATCGGCACCGGCCACGGCATCGCCGTCTCCAACGGCACCGTGGCGCTCCATCTCGCCTTGCTGGGCCTGGGCGTCGGTCCCGGTGACGAAGTGATCGTTCCCGATCTCACCTTCGCGGCGACCATCAATGCCGTGCTGTTCTGCGGCGCAGTGCCGGTCATCGTCGACGTCGATCGGCGGACCTGGGGCTTGTCGCTTGCCGGCGTCCAGCAAGCGACCACGCCGCGTACCAAGGCGATCATCCCCGTGCATCTCTACGGCCGCCCGGTCGAAATCGGGCCGATTGCCGCCTTTGCCGCCAAGCGCGGAATCGGCGTGATCGAGGATTGTGCGGAGGCCCATGGTGCACGCTATGACGGCCGGCCGGTCGGACAGTTCGGCGATGTCGGTTGCTTCTCGTTCTACGCCAACAAGATCGTGACGACCGGCGAAGGCGGTATGTGCCTGACGAACTCGGACGAGCTCGCCAAGTCGATCCGCTTGCTGCGCGATCATGGCATGACACCCACTCGGTCCTACTGGCACGAACGGGTCGGCTACAACTACCGGATCACCAACCTCCAGGCGGCCATCGGCTATTCCCAGCTCTGGCGCATAGAGGAGATGCTGAAGCGCAACAAGGACATCGCCGACGCCTATCAGGCGGCGCTCAAGGGAATCCCCGGCGTCAAGTTCCCGCCGACGATGGACCCCATCTATCAGCCGGTTGTCTGGTTGGCATCGGTGCAAGTGCCGGCCGCCAAGCGCGACCAGCTCTTGATCGCCGCGCACGAAGCCAGGATCGAAATGCGACCTTTCTTCCATTCGCTTTCGACCCTGCCGCCTTATGAAAAATATGCCCGAGTCTGCCCCAACAGCCTCGAGCTCTCAGCCACCGGCATCAATTTGCCAACGTCCCGCGCTGTGGACGACCAAGTCATTGACCGTATTGTGAAAGTATTCCGCAATGTGTTGGGCTGAACCGCATTCTCATCGTGAATATTCGTCCATTGTCGTAGGTGGCGGACCAGGTGGTCTCGGTCCTCTCCTGTGGGCCGCGCAGCACGGGCTCATGGAGAGTTGGCTGGACCAGGGCATCGCCCTGATCGAGCGCACCGGCCGCCTCGGCGGCACGCTTGGCCGCTACGGCATCAACTCCGACTCGCTGGGCGGCTCCTATCTCGAATGCCTGGCATCGGCTGGTTGGCCGGCGGCCATGCGTCACCTGCGCCGGGATCCCGTGACGCTGGAGATGCAGAAGTACCAGACGAGCTATCCGCCGCTTCCGCTCGTCAACCAGTACATGGGGCGCGTCGGCCAGGCAGTCGCCGACATGTTCCCGGGACACCCCAATTCGGCGCTCCACCTGCACACCACCGCGCAATCCGTTCATCTCCTGGACGATGGACGGGTTGCCGTCGTCATCCACGGCGCAGATGAGCGACCCAAGACGATGGTTGCTCGCTCGGCGGTGATCGCTCTGGGCGGACGTCAGCACTGGCGGGATGAAATGGCGGCGCCGGGCCTCAAGTTCGTCGATTGCGATACGCGGCATTTGCTGGCGTCGAACGAACTTCTGACCCACGATGGCCTCGCCCAGGCCGATGAGATCATCCGCAACGCCGAGGGCCGGTCCATCGTGATCGTGGGCGGCGCGCACAGCGCCTACGCCGCTGCCTGGGCTCTTTTGCAGCTGGCCGCCGCCGCTTCATTGACGGATGGCCAGATCGTCATCCTGCAGCGTCGGCCGCCCCGCATCTTCTATCCGGACAGCGCGGCAGCCAATGCCGACAGCTATCCGTTCGAGCAGGGCGACATTTGCGTTCGCACGAAGCGTGTCAATCGCATGGGCGGCATCCGGGGACATGGTCGGGACATCTGGCGGCAGATTGCCCGCAAGCCCAACGTGTCGCCGGAATCGCGCGTCGCTGTTATGGCGCTCCAGGACTTCTCCACTTCGCAATTGCGCGAAACGCTGGCGGAAGCTGCGCTCGTCGTGCCATGCCTTGGCTACCGGTCGGCAACGATGCCCATCTTCGATTCGACCGGCCAGCAGTTGACGCTGAGGGCGGACATCAACGGCGACGCGGTCGACGGTGATTGTCATCTGCTCGCCGCGGACGGCATGCCCCTGCCCAACATCTTCGGCATCGGCCTCGGCAGCGGCTTCCGCCCGACGCAAGCGATGGGCTGCGAGCCGAACTTCCGCGGTCAGGCCAACAGCCTGTGGATGTACCAGAACGATATTGGCGCGGTGATCTACCGCGAGATACAGGCATTGGCGAGCGAGGCCCAGTCGGCGGCGGCTGTCGCCGCCTAGGTCGGCGGCTCAATCGACAAGCCTTTTCCTCACATCCTCCGGGATGGCGACGGCCTTGAGCGAGCGGGCGTCACCATCCTTGCGGGCCCAGATGCGGGTCTCCCGTCCTTCGGCCGCGATCTGCCCTGTAGCATCGCGAAACAGATGCTGGATGGTAAAGGAGCTGCGGCCGAGCTTCTCGACACGACTCTCGATCATGAGCTTCTCGCCGTGCTGCGAGGGACGTCGGAAGGCGCCTTCGGCCGCCACCAACGGCGTGCCCTCCTTCCATTGGCCGCCGCTCACGTCATCGCGCTTCAGCCCGGCAGCCAGGAACAGGCGATACGTCGCCTGATCGCACCAGCGGAAATAGGACGGATAGTAGACGATGCCGGCAGGATCGCAATCGCCCCATTCCACGGTGATCTCGTAGTGACCGACGAGCGGCATCGCTATTCCGCAGCCCGTCGCACCATGGCGCCGGATGCAGCGATCGCCGTCAGCGTCTTCGACAAGGATTCGCCCTCCGGATCAGCCAGCGCCGCCACGCGCGCATTGGCGACGGCATCCGCCGCGGCCTTGGGCGACAGGCTTCCCACGAGCGCAGGTTCGACCACCTCAGCCACGATGCGCCGATAGTTGCCGAGACCGCGCTTGAAGGTATCCCCGTAGCCCTTGATGAGCCGCGCCAATTCGGCGATCTCGCGCGCAAGTTCGATGCTGAGCGGCGCAGCGGCTCGGATGATGGCGAGCCAGCGCTCGATCTCGGCCTGCTCCTCGACATAACGGAAGCTTCTCCGCCGCCACCCGCGCAGCGACGCGAGGAAGCGCAGTCGTGCGAACCCCCATACAGTGGTCGTTCGCACGTGCATCGAAAAATGGACCTTGCCCAGCCGCCCCGTACGTTCGGCCCAAGCGAGGATCCGCCGCGCCATCGCCGGCGGCAGGATCGCGCAGATTTCCTCGATGCCGGGCTTGAAGTGCTCGGTGAGCATGACCGGCTCGTCCGCCTTGGCCCGCACCTCGGCGCGCACCCGTGTCAGCCGCTCGCGCGAGGTCTTGGCCTGTGCCACGCGGATCACGTCCTCGAACGACATGCGCACCGCGAGGTGCCGCGCCGTTTCGTTCAAGAGCTCCGCAGAACCGAGCGCATTTATCGCGTCGAGACGATCAAGATAGAGTGTCGCATAGCGCCGATCCTGATAGACGACGAGCCGGCGGATACCTTCTTCCACCGTGCCGAGCGACACCGCCGGATAGGACCGCCGCGCGCGTTCGACCAGGTCCTCGACGCTTCGCGCCGCCGCTTGCCGCTTGCGATGCTCACGCACCACCTGGGCGAGTTCGCCGCGGGCGTGGCCACGGCCGAAGGCGAAACCTGCCAGATTGGCGTCGACCGCCTTTCCGCCCTCGCGGATCGCGGCTTCGAACGCTTGCTCGGGAATCGGCAGCCGGCCTGAGCCCGCCAGTGCACCCAGCAGCACGGCGTTCAGTACGGCGCCTGATTCTTCCGCCGCCTGGTCCATGTCGAACAGGATCTGCGCCTTGCTGCGCTCCTTGACCGCGCGCAAAAGCCGACCGACATCGAAGCTGCCGTCACCCATCGCCGACCGCTCGCCGATCGCCAGCACCCGATGGGTCGAAGCGATCAGGGTGGTCCGCTCGGGCGTTACGAAGCCATTGAAGATCATGCGGCCGGCTTCGAGGAGCTCGGTAGCCAGCGCCACATCAACTTCGCCCATCGCCGGATTGAGGGCGAGTACCGTCGATGCCACGCCGGGCGTCGGCATGACCTCGAGGTAATAGGTCGTGGCGCCGGTGCGCTGGGCGACGCCTGGGATCTGAGTCGCCTGCACGGCAAGGCCCTGGCCGTGCGCTGCGGCGACGATCCAGTCGCACAGCACGCCGCCCCCATCGCCGCCCAAGGCCCCCACCAGGACGGTGATCGGCTTAGCCACTCGCCATCGCTCCGATCACGGAGGACCGCAGGCGCCAGACGAGCTGGTCCCACCAGCTTGGGTTCTGCACGATATCGGCCTTGTAGAAGGATGGGCAGAGAACGGCGGCGTCCGCCACTTCGCCGCAAAGCCCACAGCCGACGCAGCCGTTGTTCACATGCGCCACCGGGTCGGAGCGCAACGGATCGGGGCTGGGTTTGACCACCAGAGACGGGCAGCCCGACAGGCGGATGCAGGAGTGGTCGCCCGTGCAGACCTCGTCATCGACCCCGAAGCGCGTGCGCACCACGCGCTCGCCACGCTTGAGCTGGGCAGCGATCTGCGGCCGGACGCGACGCTGACGGGCAAGCTGGCATTCGCCATCGGCCACGATTACCTTGAGGCCCGTATGGTCGGTGCTCATCGCCTCGCGCAGGGTCTTGAGCATGGTGCCGACATTGTAGGTGCGGATGGTGCGCAACCACTTCACGCCCATCGCCTTCAGCGTGGCGGCAATGTCGGACGTCGTCTCGCCGTCGCGGCGATTGCCCGCCGTGTTGGGAATGAACTGCGCGCCCGTCGCCGACGTGTAGCCGTTCTGCATGATCACCAGCACGCGATCACCACGATTGAACATCGAGGAAGCGACCCCGCTCAAGAGACCGTTGTGCCAGAACCCGCCGTCGCCCATCACGGAGATCGTGCGCCTCTGCATCACCGGTGCCACCGCGCCCGCCGCCGCGAGCGACATGCCGAAACCCAGGATCGAATTACCGAGGTTGAACGGCGCCAGCGTCGCGAAGGAATGGCAGCCGATGTCGCTCGAGATGTGAACTTTGCCGACCTCGCGCTCGAGCAGCTTGATGGCGGAAAACACCGGCCGTTCGGGGCAGCCGACACAGAAGCCGGGAGGTCGTAGTGGTAGCGGACCACCCAGCAGGCGCTGCGCTTCCGCACGGCCGGCACGCGCGGCCTCGAAGCGCTCGCGCGGGCGCGACAGGTCGATGTCGTTGGCGGTCTGGGCAAAGAACTTCAGCAGACCCTCGGTCACCACCTCGGCGGTGTATTCACCCGCCATCGGCAGGACGTCCTTGCCGTGGATGCGGGTGCCGATATCGCGCTTGCGCAGCAGCGCGTTCACCGCCTGCTCGATGTAGTCGGGCGCCCCCTCCTCCACGATCAGGACCGCCCGCTTGCCGCTGCAGAAGTCGGCGATCTGGTCAGGCACCAAAGGATGGGTGACGTTCAGCACCAGGGTCGGGATCTTGCCCTCGACCTCGAGCCGATCGAGGCCGCGCAACAGCACGTTGGTGATGCCGCCCTGCACGATGATGCCGAGATCCGACCGCTCCCCGGGGAAAAGTTCGTTCAGTCCCTGCTCGACGATGAAGCGCTGCGCCGCGGGCAGGCGCACATCGACCTTGAGCTTCTCATGCGCATAGGTCGAGGGCGGATGAGAGATGCGGTCGTAGTTGTGCAACGCCGGCTCGGCCAGCCGATTGTTGCGCGAGATGGCTGGCGGCTGGTTGTCCTTGGCGACGAACTCGCCCGTGACGTGGCAGGCGCGAATGCGCAGTTCCATCATCACTGGCGTATTGGAGACTTCTGAAAGCTCGAACGCCTTCTCGGTGCAGCGCACGATGGTCGGCAACGAGGGCCGCGGATCCAACAGCCAGACTGAGCATTTCAGCGCGTAGGCGTGGCTGCGCTCTTGGATGACCGAGGCACCCTCGCCATAGTCCTCGCCAACGACGATCAGCGCGCCACCGATCACGCCGGGTGAGGCGAGATTGGAGAGGGCATCGGCCGCCACGTTGGTGCCGACGATCGATTTCCAGGTGACGCAGCCGCGCATCGGATAGTTGATCGAGGCGCCCAGAAGCGCGGCCGCCGAGGACTCGTTGGTACAGGTCTCGAGATGGACGCCGAGCTCGTCCAGCAGGTCCTGCGATTCGACCAGCACATCGACCAGATGCGAGACCGGCGCGCCCTGGTAGCCGCCGACGTAGGCCACGCCCGACTGCAGGATCGCCTTGGTGACGGCGAGGATGCCCTCACCCCGGAAGATCTCGCCGTCACGCAGGCGAAGGGCGCGAACTTCCTCGCGAAACGAGCGTTCCGGATTGGTACGCTGGGCGACAGGAACCTGGGGCTGGTCGAGCATTCGCGAAGTTTACTGTCCGAGCGTCGAAGGTGTCAGCTTGATTGTATCGCCGCCGCCCGCGCGTTCCTGCCGGTAGCGACGCGTGTATTTGTAGGTCCAGATCGCGAGCGCACCAACGATCCCGGTCGTGGTCATCCAGTAGGCCGGCGCGGCCTGGTCGCCGGTCACGCCCAACAGCCACTGCGCGAAGAGCGGCCCCAGGCCGCCAAAGATCGCCGCAATAAGGTTGTAGACAAGGCCGACGCCGGTCGAGCGTACCTGGACCGGATAGACCTCGGATAGGGCTGCAGGCGTGGGCCCGCTGATGAAGGCCAGAACCGCACCGACGCCGCATTGGAACAGCAGCAGGCTCATCGGCCCGGGATGGGCAAGCAGGTTCGCAAAGAGTGGATAGCCCACGAGCGCTGACACGATGGCCGCCGGCAAGAGGACGGCGCGCCGCCCGACCTTGTCCGACAGATGGCCAGCCAGCAGCACCAGCATGCCGCATACGATCGCTGCCACGAGTGTCGTGATCTGCACGGCACCGACATCGACATGGGGCTGTCGCATGCTGTAGATCGGCACATAGATGAACGTGAGATAGAAAACCGAGGTGCCCGCGATCACGATGCCTGCGCCGGAGATCATTTCCCACGGATAGGCCGCAAGCACCTCGCGCAAAGGCGCTGAGACCGGTCGGCTTGCCGCTGCGGAAGCAGCGTACTGTCGGAACTCCGCTGTCTCCTCGACGCGACGGCGGATGTAATAGGCGATCGGCCCGATCAGCACGCCGACAATGAAGAAAAGACGCCAGCCCCAGGCCGCGAAATCAGCCGGGCCCAACACCTGGGTAAGAAGGTAAACGCCGAACGAGCCGACGGCGACCGTGCCCACCAGCACGGCCATTTGCCAGCTGGCATAAAGCCCGCGCCGACCGGGTGGCGCGTACTCGATCAGCATCGAGGTCGCCGTTGCGAACTCGCCTCCCAGCGAGAAGCCCTGAGCCAGCCTTGCCACCACGATCGCAATTGGAGCAGCGATCCCGATCGAGGCGTAGCCCGGCATCACCGCGATGACCGCCGTGGCGACCGCCATCAGGACGGAGAGTGCGACCAACGCCGACTTGCGACCGTGGCGGTCGGCATAGAGGCCCCAGAATATGCCGCCGAGCGGCCGCATGACGTACCCCACGCCGAAAGTGGCAAGGGTCGCCATCAGCGAAGCGACGTCGTTACCGGCCGGAAAGAAGAGCTTGCCCAGCACGAACGACAGCATGCCAAACACGATGAAATCCAGCCCCTCGAACGCGTTGCCGACGAGGCAGGCGACGATTGCGCGGCGCTCCGCTGTCCGATCCATGCGTTTCCCCTGTTCTTCGGTGTTATGTTGGGCCCGCGGTGTCGTTGAAGGACCCGCTCGACAATTAGTATACTCTACGGTGTAGTTTATAATGTCAATCGCCCAGCCTTCCGAGACTCCGGCCCGGCGCGGCCCCGGCCGGCCCGTTTCCCTGGCCAAGCGTCGCGCCATGCTCGACGCCGCGATCCGCGAATTCCAGGCGCACGGCTACGATGGCGCCAGCATGGATGCGATCGCAGCCTCCAGCGACGTCTCCAAGCGCACGCTCTACAATCACTTCGCCAGCAAAGAGGTGCTCTTCCGCTCGCTGGTCGAGGAGATGGGCCAGCGGGTGAGCGTTTTCTCCAAGATCGAGTATTCGCCCGACGTGCCGTTGCGCGAGCAGCTCACCCGATACGCCCAGGACTCGGCGCGGCTGATCCAGGACGGCGAAACACTGGCGCTGTTTCGTGCCATCCTCGCCGAGCACGTGCGCAATCCCAAGCTGGTGGCGAGTGCCATGGAGCACTACTGGCGCGATGAATACGGTTTTGCCGGCTGGGTCAGCGCCGCCTGTCGCGACGGCAAGCTGCGCACACCCTCGCCCAAGCGCGCCAGCCGCCATTTCTCGTCGCTGATCAAGGGCGCAGTGGTCTGGCCCGTGGTCTTCGAGCAGCGCGTGTTGACACCACGGGAGGCGCGCGCCGCGATCGAGGAAGCGGTCGAGATGTTCCTGGGTTACTACGCCACTTGAGGTGCGGCCGACGCGGTCAGTCGCCCATGCCGCCGGTGACGCTGAGCGTCGCGCCCGTCGTGAAGCTGCTCTGGTCCGACGCGAGGTAAAGCACCGACCTCGCGATCTCGCGCGGGCTGGCATGCCGGCCGAGCGGGATCAGCTCGTTGAACATCGCCGTGGCGTCACGCTTGATGACGGCGCTGAGATTTTCTTCGAGATCAGACTGGAACGAATTGTCGGTCGGCCCGGGGTGGATGGTGTTCACCCGGATGCGGCGCGGCGCGGCCTCCTTCGCAACGCAGCGCATCAAGCCGATCTGCGCGATCTTGGCGGTGATGTAGGCCGTGGCGCCCGGATCGCCGCGGAAGGCGGCAACGCTCGAGGTGATGATGATGCTGCCGCCGTCATTCATGCGCGGCAGGCCGTACTTGCAGGCGTTGTAGGCGCCTTTTACGTGGACAGCCTGGACCCGGTCGAACACGTCGTCGGGGTAGTCGACGATCGGCGCAATCGCTCCGGCATTGCCGGCGTTGCTGAACAGAACGTCGATCTTGCCGAAGGTCGCGACCGCCTTGTCGAGATAGGCTTGCGTATCCGCCGATTTGCTTACGTCCGCCACACTCCAGGCCACGCGATCGGCATCGAGGCCCCGCGCCGCGGCGCCGAGGGCCTCCTCATTCATGTCGACCAGGAGGACACGCGCGCCTTCTTCAAGAAAGAGACGCGCACTCTCCAACCCGATGCTTCCCGCGCCGCCCGTGACGACGCAGACCTTGTCTTGCAGCTCATTCATGGCCGGGGAGCTTCCCGATCCGCACCTGAGTCGTCAACTACACCGGATCCTGGACTGACTCGCCCGGAACCGGCTCGAAGCTCGGCAGCATCGGCGCGGTCCAAGCCTTCTCCACCGGCGGCATGTCGAACGACAGCAGCGTCAGCTCCGTATCGGCCGAGACAATGGCCTTCTCTCCCGGATCGATCTGAATGCCGAAGTGACGGGCGAGCGGCTGCCCGTCCGCTTTGCCGGTGCCTTCGAGGACCAAGATCAATATCCGCGACTCGCCGCTTGCAAGCGGCAGCGAGGCACCTGGCGCGACCTGCCACAGGCCCGCCCTCACCTCGCGCTCGCTAAAGGCGCCCAATGGCTTGTGCAGCGCGCCCGGTGCGCCCTCGACCGGCACCCACCGGAACGCCCGGGGATCGATGAAGATGGGCTGGTCGTAGCGTGGCGCGGGCAGAAGCATCTTGGCCCCGAGCGCTTCTTCCCAGATCGCGTTGATGCTGAAGGTCTTGCGCACCGTGCCGTCGGGCATTTCGCGGATGAAGACCGGCCCCTCGAAGCGCCCGATCTTCTTCAGCGCCGCGCGGCCGTCGCGATATTGCTGCGGGCTCAAATAGCCGTAACCGCTCGATCCGCCGAACTGCAGGACCAAGGTCACCGGCCCCGCCTGGTCGTCCTGCGGACCGTAAGGCGTGCCTTCAGGAAAATAGCCCAGGCAGCCCTCGCGCAGCTTGCGGCCATTGCCCATCTCGAGATCGCCCACGATGCCGAAGCGGAACTGATCGAAGCTGTGACGATGGCGGACCATATGGAAATGGCCGCGGTTCTCGGCGATCGAGAACATGAAGTTGTCGGGCGTGTTGTCCTCGCCGACGAACAGGTAGCGCTGCGCCAGCACGCCCGTCGGGTGATCGTCGGTGAAATAGGCGAGCGTGGCGGGATCGACGACCTTCATCGCGGGTCTCCTCGAAGTCATAAATAATGCACCTAGTAGTGCACTATTTAGTGCGACCCTACCTCGTCCTTGTCAAGGACGGAAGTGCCGGCGCCGATCACGCTTGCTGTCGCGAACGCCGGCGGCGCGTGCCTCGGCCAGCAGTGCGCGGAACGGCACCAGCATCCTGTCGCGAACGGCCGGATCGCCCTCCAGCGCCGACAGGGCGAGCGCCACGGCCTCGAGTGTCGAGACGGCATCGGGCCGCGCTTCCCGGCGCAAGTCGCCATAGAGCGAGGGACCGTCGGGCACGACCACGAAGCGCCGCAGCTTGATGAGCCAGGGGTTGCGCCACCACAGCGCCTTGGCCTGCGACCAGTTTCCGTCGAGCGCCACGATCCCTTTCAAGCCGAGACGCGCTGCATTCTGGTCCACCAACGGCTCGCCCTTGCGATCGAGTGCGATCAGCGGACCGTCCTTGGCCTTCGCCGCGGGGACCGAGCCGAGATAGAGGACGCCCCATTCATGGGCATCCACCGGCTCCTTCAGCGCGTGACCGAGATTGCGCCAAGAAAGACCGACCGTCAGGGTCGCGTGGGCGAGCGTTGAGCAAACGAGCTTCGCCGTGCCCAGGACTCGATCCTGCTCCTGCGGATGTTGCAGGATCAGGACGGCAATCCTGTTGTCGATCGTTCCAGTCATGGTCGAGATATAGCGGCTCAGGCCCTATCCTTGAACTCATGCCGTCGGCATGCCAGCGTCACCTTGCAATAAACTCCAATAATTGGTGCGCCCATGGGAGAAGCGTCCTTGAAGGTCGGCGGAAACGTGCCGGTCTCGAACATCGATCCGTTCTCGAAGGCGTATTTCGACGATCCCTACCCGTTCCAAGAGGAATTGCGCGAGGCCGGCCCCGCCGTCTG
>Ga0310811_10005914_pt1 | contig 15559 bp, 9 predicted proteins | sample YCmetagenome_FD_207642 | JGI IMG/M metagenome (GOLD analysis project Ga0310811, IMG submission 207642) | Soil microbial communities from experimental microcosm in Duke University, North Carolina, United States - YC | ecosystem: Engineered > Artificial ecosystem > Soil microcosm > Unclassified ...
GCCCTTCCACGCGCACGAGCATCTCTGGCGACGAGCCGACGATGGCCAGGCCGCCCATCCGGATGTAATACATGTACGGCGACGGGTTCACGTGGCGCAGGGCGCGGTAGATCGTGAACGGATCCGCACCGACGCGAAGCTCGAACCGCTGTGACAGGACGGCCTGATAGATGTCTCCCGCCGCGATGCGCTCCTTTATCGCGCGGACGCCTGTCTCGAACGCGTCGCGGGTGACGTTCGACTGCACGTCCGGGGCCTTGCGATTTGCTCTCGTGGCGTGCGACAGCCCGCGCTCGAGTTCGCGCTCGAGGAACTGGATCTTCGCGCACGCGAACTGATACAGCGCCGACAGATCCTCGTCTGCCGTCACCCGGGCGTTCGCGATTACGAGGATCCGATGTTTCACGTGGTCGAAGGCGAGGACGGTATCGAACAGCATGAAGCCGGCATCGTCTTCCGATCGCGGCGTGCCGGCCCACGCCGCCTGCGTCCAGGCCGGCCGGAGCGCCGGCTCGAATTCGATCGCAGCGTCGTAGCCGACGAATCCGACGGCGCCCCCCGTGAAGCGCGGGAGATCGGGCACGAACGGCGCGCGGAACTCCGCCATCAGCCGCCGCAGCGTCGGGACGAACGGTTCGGACGAGGACGTGGTCACGCCCGAGCGGTCGGTGATCGTCTGTCCCTCGTGCGAGCGAAGCACGAGAAAGGGATCCTTGCCGAGGAAGGAATACCGTGCGACCTGCTCGCCACCCTCGACGCTTTCGAACAAGAACGCGTAGTCGGAGTGCTCGGCGATCTTGAGAAAGGCGGACACCGGCGTGAGCAGGTCCGCCATGATTTCCTTCACGATGGGCACGAACGTGCCGCGGCGCGCCAGTTCCACGAATTCCTCGTATGTCGTCTGTCTCATAGTGCTCGCAATTCCTGCGCTCGCCGCGACGCTGCTGCGAACAGACCGTGCGGCGGCCGTTGTCCGGTCCAGATCTCGAACTGCCGCTCCGCTTGCGCGACGAGCATTTCCACGCCGCCGATCACGTCGCAACCCGCCGCTGCGGCGGCATGCATCAGCGGTGTGGGATCGGGGTCGTAAACCAGGTCGTAGACGACGCCTCGCGTCAGCTCGACGTCGTGGGAAACACCGGGCAGAGCCCGGCTGCCAACCGGCGTCGCGTTCACGAGCACGTCCCACGAGCCGCCGGGAGGCGGCCACGAACTGCACTCGGCTCCGACGGTGCGGGCTGCTCCTTCAGCCGCATCGCGCCGGCGCGCGCTGATCGCGACCGCCGCACCCTGGCTCCGCAGCGCGACCGCGACCGCGCGGGCCGCGCCTCCCGCACCCAGGATCACGGCGCGCGCCCCCCGCAGCGCGATGTTGCGCCGCAGCAGCGGCTCCAGAAAGCCGTCCGCATCGGTATTGGCGCCGACCCAGCGTCCGTCGCGGATCGCGATCGTGTTCACCGCGCCTGCCGCTGCAGCACTGGGCGACAAATCGTCGAGCATCGGGACTATCGTCTGCTTGAATGGAATCGTCACGCTGCAACCGCGCACGTCGAGGGCTGCGGCTGCCTCGCGGAGGCCCGTCAGGTCAGCGGTGTCGAACGGCACGTAGACGGCATTCAATCCGAGCGCGGCGAAACCGGCGTTGTGCATCGCGGGCGACAGCGACTGCGACACGGGGCGGCCGAGCAGCCCATAGACCGCGGTGTCACGCCTGATGCGGCGGAATCGGAACTCGTGCAGGAGCCTGGCTGGCTGCATCTGCCCGGGGGCGACCGCGTCGCCCGCATACGTCCATCGCGATCCGAATCGCCCGGCCAGCACTCGCGTGGCGATGCCCGCATCTCCCATCCCGATGACGATGGAGGGCTCGCCGTCAGCCCCAAGGGTGACAAGGCGCGATACGTCGGAGATGGAATCGACGGCCATCGCCAGCTTGACGAGCTCTGCCCCGCTGCTTCGAAGCCCGCGCATCAGCACGCGAGGATCCTCGCCGGATCGTTCGAACAAATGCCGGGAAACGATCACGCCGCGGCCGCGACGCGCACGGATCAGATCGACCGAATCCGCATCCCATTCCACGTCGACGTATTCCGTTCCGAGCGCCAGCGCATCGCGAAGGATGCGCAGACGCTCTTCCTCGGATCCGGCGAAGTGGCCACCCTCGCGAAGAGGACGGCAGGTGACGATCGCCGGCTTCCGGCGGCCGTTCAGCGCCGCGCCGGGTTCGGGCTGCGACATGAAATCGAGGCGCAGCTCGACGAGATCCGCATCACTTTCGGCCGCTTCACGCGCCCGGCGGATTGCCTCGCTCGTACTCCCGGTCACCGTGACGCACAGCGCAGGTTCGGACATAAGCAGAAAAGCCCCCTCAACCGCTGGGATTGAGGGGGCTTTGAAACCTTCAGTTGATGCTCGCGGCCGCAGCTAACCGATCGCCCCCCTGGCAGACGTAAACCACCACCAATACGCGTAAGACGCGTAGCTGGAGCGGGGATCGACGGCGGGCATGCTGGTCACGAGCGGCCAGCATACCACATCGACCGATCGGTCCCGGCGCGCGCGTCCGGACGGCATCGCCGGACGCGGGGAAACGTGCTATAAAGAACTGACACGCATGAAGATCCGGGTTTTGATTCTCGCAGTCGCCGCGATCGCGGCCGGACTGGTCACGCGTTTGCCCGCGTCCACGTCCCTGATGCCGATAGACGAAGTCCGCCCCGGAATGGAGGGAGTCGGACGAACGATCTTCCAGGGTTCCGATCTTCAGGAATTCAAAGTCCACATCCTCGGCGTGCTGAAGAACGTCACAGCGCCGCAGCGAAACCTTATCCTCGCGAGGCTCGAGGGCGGACCGCTCGCCGACACAGGCGTCATCGCGGGCATGAGCGGCAGCCCTGTCTATATCGACGGCCGCCTCGTCGGTGCCGTCTCGTACTCGATCGGGTCGTTTTCGAAGGAGCCGATTGCGGGCATCACGCCTATCGGCGAGATGATCGACGCGACGGCAACTGCCGAGAGCCGGCCGGCAGCCGCGCAGGGGACGCGGATCGCGTTACCGGTCACGGCCGAAAGTCTGGCGTCTGCCGTACGCAATGCGTACGCGCGCGTCTCGGCATTCGCCGATCGCCCTGACGACGTGCAGACGGTGGGAATGCCCGTCGCGGCCGGCGCGCAGCTCGGGGCGCTGCTGCGGCCCATCGCGACGCCTCTGCTCCTGAGTGGCTTCGACGCGCGCACGGCGGACCTCGTCGCCTCCATGTTCGGCAACGCCGGCTTCTCACCCATGCTCGCGGGCGGTGGCGCGAGTGCGATGGACGAAACGAGCACGGGGCCGCTCCGGCCGGGTGATCCCGTCGGCGTGCAGCTCCTCAGCGGCGATGGAGAGATGGGCGCCACCGGAACGGTGACGCACATCGACGGCGACCGCGTATACGCATTCGGTCATCCGTTCTTCAACGTCGGACCTGCCGAGTTCCCGATGACGCGCGCGCACATCTATGCGACGCTGCCCAGTCTGCAGTCATCGTTCAAGATCGCGACCATGGGCGACGTCGTCGGATCGATCCGGCAGGACCGCGCGACGGCGATCGCAGGAACGCTTGGCGCAGGCCCGAAGCTGATTCCGGTGAACATCACCCTGACATCCGATCGCGGCACCGAACGGAAGTTCCATTTCGACATCGTGAACGACCAGCTGTTCACGCCGCTGCTCGCGTATGTGTCGCTCTTCAACACCCTCGGCAGTTATGAGCGGCAGTTCGGGGCGTCGACGTTCAGCGTCAAGGGCACGGCGCAGTTCGAGCAGCACGCCAGCCTCGATTTCGACGACATCTTCACGGGCGACGGGCCCATTGCCGGCGCGTCCGCGTACGTGGCGGGCCCGCTCACGATGCTGCTCGCCAACGATCTGGAACGGGTCGATCTCGCGTCGTTGAACCTTTCGATAACGGCCTCCGAGGAGTCGCGGCGGGCCAGCATCGAGCGCATCTGGATAGACGAGGTCAGGCCGCGCGCGGGCCAGACAGTTCCGTTGAAGGTGCTCACGCGCAACTACCGCGGAGCGGAAACGATTTCGACGATCCCCATCGACATTCCCGCGAACGCCACCGGTCAACTCACCGTCCTCGTCACCGACGGCAAGCAGCTGAACCAGCTCGAGGCGCGGGAGCTGCGTCGGGAGCTGGAGCCACAGAGCGTGTCGCAGATGATTCGCGTGCTCAACGAGACCCACCGCAACAACCGCATCTACGTTCGCATGCTGACAGGGAGCCCCGGCGCGGTCGTCAACGGCGAGGCGATGACCTCGCTTCCGCCGTCGGTGCTCGCGGTCCTCGACGGCGATCGGAGCAGCGGCGACTTCACTCCCATCCGGAGCGCCGCCGTCGGCGAATGGGAGCTGCCGATGTCGTCCGCCGTCTCCGGTACGCGCGCACTCACCATCGACGTTCGCTGAGCGGCACCACGACTCACATGTCACGACGTTCTCATCGCCTCGGCCGGACGGCCGTGTGGCTGATTACAGCCGCGCTCGCCGTTCCCTTGTTCGCCTCCGCGCCAACGTTCTGGACGGTCTCGACCCAGAGCGATTTTCTCAAGGGTGATGTCGACAATCTTTCCATCGACGCCGACGGCCGCATGTTCCTCGGGCCGGAAACCAAACGCCTCGCCGACACATCGGCGCCGTTCATCTGGACCGTCGTGGTCGCCAGCGACGGCGCGCTCTGGGCCGGAACGGGTAACGAAGGCCAGGTGCTGCGTGTCGGCAGGGACGGCAAGGCGACGACGATCTTCGACGCCAGCGAGATCGAAGTGCACGCGCTCGCGCCAGCCGCAGGCGGCGGCATGTATGTGGGCACATCGCCGGACGGAAAAATCTATCGCGTCGGGAACGACGGCAAGTCGACCACGTTCTTCGACCCGGAGGACAAATACATCTGGGCGCTCGCGGTCGGATCGGATGGCACCGTGTACGCCGCGACCGGCGAAAAAGGCGTCATCTACCGCGTGACGCCCGACGGAAAGGGCTCCGTCTTCTACAAGACGAACGCGACCAACGTGGTGTCGCTCGCCGTCGACCGCGAGGGCAACGTCATCGCCGGGACGGAATCGCCGGGACGCATCTTCCGCATCGATCGGTCAGGCAAGGCCTTCGTCCTGCTCGATTCGCCATTCAAGGAGATTCATGCGGTCCGCGTCACCGACGACGGGACGATCTATGCGGCCGCGTTCAGCGGAACGCCGGGCGGCGAGGATCGTCCGTCGGTCTCGACGGCTTCTCCATCGGACACGGGTGGCGCCGCCTCGACGGTGCCGAGCGTCACCGCCGAAGTGACGTCGATCACCGTCGTCGACGCCGGCGGCACGCAGGGAACACCGACGCCGTCCACGCATGAATTGCGGCCGCGGAAAGGCGCCATCTACCGGATTCGGACGGATGGCCTGTGGGATACCGTCTGGGACGCGACCGACGACTGGCCGTTCGATCTGCTCGTCGAGGGCGACGGGTCGCTGCTGGTCGGCACGGGGAAAGAAGGCAAGCTGTTCCGCATCGCCGGCGAACCCGCGCGCGCAACGTTGATCGCACGCGCCGCCGCGCGGCAGATCACGTCGCTCGTTCGCGACGGCTCGGGGCGCGTCGTCGCCGCCACGAGCAATCCGGGCAAACTGTTCGCGATCGCGAACACGCGCGCGGCTTCCGGCACGTACGATTCCGACGTTCGGGACGCGGGTACCGTCGCGACGTGGGGCGCGCTGCGCTGGCGTGCGTCCGGGAAGCCGTCAGGCGTTCAGGTGTTCACGCGGTCGGGCAATACCGCGACCCCCGATGAGACGTGGAGTCCGTGGTCCAAGGCGTACACGAAGCCCGAGGGCGATCCGATCACCAGTCCCAACGCCCGCTATCTGCAATGGCGCGCCGTGCTCTCTGCCGCGGAGGCGGATCCCGGTCCGGTACTCACGTCGGTGACGGCCGCATACCTCCCGCGGAACCTGCGTCCGGTCGTCACCAGCATCACCGTTCATCCGCCGGGCACCGTGTTCCAGCGGCCCTTCTCCACCGGCGAGTTGGAGATCGCGGGTTTCGACGACAACACGTCGGACAACCGCGCCCAGGCGCAGCAGGGCGCCTCGCAATCGTCCAGCACCACGCCTGCCCCGCCGTCGCCGGCGCTGGGGCGCAGGATCTACCAGAAGGGACTGCAGACGTTCGTGTGGAAGGCCGACGACGACAACGACGATCGGCTGCAGTACGACATCTATTACCGTCGCGAGGGGGAGACCGCGTGGCGGCCGCTCAAACGCGGATTGTGGGATCCGATCTTCGTCTGGGATACGACGTCGGTTCCCGACGGCACGTACTACGTGAAGGTGACCGCGTCCGACGCCCCTTCGAATTCGCCATCGACCGCGCTCGCGGGAGAACTCGAGAGCGTGAGCTTCGACGTGGACAACACGGCTCCGCACATCGACGTGCAGTCGGCCACGCACGCGGCCGGAAAGGCGGCGATCGCGTTCGTCGTGCGCGACGATCAGTCGGCCGTACAGCGCGTGGAGTACTCGCTCGACGCGAGCCGCTGGCAGGTGGCGTATCCCGTCGACGGCATCGCGGATTCGCGCGAGGAGAAGTTCGAGGTCAGCGTGGAAGGAGGCGACGCGGTCCGCAGCGTGATCATCCGCGCGTCGGACGCGATGAACAACGTCTCGACGGCGGTTGCAGAAATAAAGAAATAGCCGTGTGGCCAGTTCGAATCGCCAGTAACGCGTTCTGGCCGGGAAATCGTCACCGGAACTGTAACTCTATCCCCGCTTTCCCTTACCGGTAACGGTCATATGCTCGACGACCCAGACCATGTTCACGGCCACCGGGTCGGCGCCGTCGCGGGCGGGCTCGAGCTGGGCGCCCGAAAGACCTCGCAGGAGCGTCTGATGCCGCGGGCCGCGGTCGTTCGCGAGCACCTGGAGCCCTGAAATGCGTCCTTCGCGTGTGACGATGGCGGCGAGCGCCACGCTCAAGTCCCCTTCGGAGCCTGACTGCTCCAGTGCGGCACTGATGATGCCGTCGCCCGGTACGGTCGGCGCCTGAATCCAGCCGTCGAGGCTCGCCGGATTGAGATCGGATCCGGAAGGCGCGGCCACCACCGCAATCATCGCGGCAAGCGAGTCGTCGCGTTCGGGCGACGCGAAGTGCAGCATCCCGAAGACGATCACCCCGCAGATAATCGTCCCGGCGGTCGCCGCCAGACCGATCCACACGAGGTGCATGTCGTCGAACATGCGTGCGATGCGGGAGGTGAAGGATTCATACGCTTCCGCCCGCATCCGGCTGATCACGCCGGGCCGCAGTCCCGTCCAGTCGTCGGCGGGCCCGGGCGCCGCGCCCGTGCGGATCGCGCTTCCGAGATCGAAGAATTCCTGGAGCGCCGCCGCGCAGCCGTTGCAGTTACCGATGTGCGCCTGTACCGCAATCCTCCGCTGGATGGGCAATTCGTCGTCGTAAAACGCGGCGAGGTCCTTCCGCACCGCCGCGCAGGTCAGTACGGTCATGCGTCCCTCAATTGCGCGCGAAGGTTTTCACGCGCGCGCGCCAGCCGTGATTTCACGGTTCCCACAGCGATTTGGAGTGAATAGCCGATTTCTTCGTAGCTCAGACCGTCGAGTTCGCGCAGCACGAGCGCGGTCTTTTGATCGAACGGCAGACCGTCGAGCGCGGTACGGATCCGCTCCGCGAGCTGCTTCTGGCCGAGCAGCCGGTCGGGCGACGCGCCCGGCGTCGTTTCCGGCAGGTCGCCATGATCCTGGATGTGTTGATCGAGCGAGACCTGCTGGGAACGATGGCGCCGCCGCCACCAGCGCTGGCGGTTACGGGCCTGGTTGACCACAATTCTGTATATCCAGGTACGGAGGCTGGAACGGCCGCGGAAGGTGTGAATGGTCCGGAACACCCGGAGAAACACTTCCTGCGAGAGATCGAGCGCCTCGTTGTGGTCGTTCAGCAGGTTGAGCGACAACTGATAGACCATGCGCTGGTGCTCGCTGACCAGCTGGGCGCAGGCCTCTTCGTCACGCGCGATGCAACGCTGGATGAGGGCGGCTTCCTTTCCGCCGACATCCGACCATGTAATGGCTCGAACCTGCTTCACCGACAGCTCTTCCGCCATTGTATCCCGCCTGAAACGTTAGATCCCGGGGGTGGCGGAAAGTTCCCGGAAAGCACACCCCGGGCACCCGGCGGCAGCCGCGGTGCTACCATCGACGACGTCCCATGAAACGCCTGATTGCCGGGATCACGCTGCTGGTGCTGACCACGGGCGGGGTGTACGGCTACATGGTGAGCCGGCGCGAACGCACCTACAACGTGCTCGTGACGCAAGGGGAAGCCGCCCTGGCGGCCGACAACATGTCGTCGGCCGTCGAGGCCTTCAGCGGCGCGATCGCGCTCAAGCCCGACGCGATGCTCGGGCACTTGAAACGAGGTGAGGCCTACCGCCGGCGGGGCGAGATGGACGCAGCCGAACGCGATCTGCTGCGTGCGGCCGAACTCGACCCGACCGCGACGCGGCCGCAGGAAGAGCTCGGCGACGTCGCGATCGCTCAGAAACATTACGGCGCCGCGGCCGACCGGTATCGCGCCTACGTGCGGATCGACGATCGTGCTCCCCGCGTGTTGTACAAGCTCGCCTATGCCGAGTACAACGCGGGACGGCCGTCGGCCGCCCTCGATCCGCTGCAGAAGGCCCTGGGCATGGACGATCGCCTGGCGGAGGGCTATTACCTCCTCGGGCTCTGCCAGCGTGCGCTGCAGCGCCTGGAACCGGCGCGCAGTGCGTTCGAGCATGCGCTTTCGATCCAACCGACGCTGTTTCGCGCGCGCGAAGAGCTGGCCGATCTCTATGGCGTGCAGGGCAAAACGGAAAAGCGTCTCGATCAGCTCGAAGCGCTGGCCGCGCTGGATCCCGGGTCCGGCCGCGCCGTCGCGTTGGGCCTCGCATACGCGAGGGCCGGGCAGGTCGATCGCGCGGTGCTGACGCTTGCGCGTGCGTCAGAGCGATACAGCGATCAGCAGGACGCCTACCTCGCGCTCGGCCGCGTCTGGCTGCAGGTTGCGCAGGAGCGCGGGGACCACATCGCGCTCAGCAAGGCAATGGGCGCTCTTGAAAGTGCGATGTCAGCCGACAATTCCGAGGCGCAGGCGCTCTTCGGCCGGGCGCTGCTGCTCGCACACGATGCCCAATCCGCGGAGCGTATGCTGCTGGACGCCACCAGTCGGCGTCCCGTCGATCCGGCGACCTATACCGTGCTCGCCGAGGCTGCCGAAAAGGTCGGACACCATGACGTTGCGCGCGAGGCGCTGCTCGATCATCTCGCGCTCGACCCGGGAACGGACTCTCATCGAACGGCCGCGGAGGACGCCAGGATTGCCATGCTGTCGCTTCGGTTGAACGATCCGGCGTCGGCCGCACGCTATTTTCTCGCCGCGGCGGACGCTGCAAACGATCCCGCGTATCTGGCCCGCGCCGCCGACGCGCAATTCCGATCGGGAGCACCGTCTGCGGCCCGCGCCACCGCCCAGCGCGCGCTCGAACGCGATCCGCACAACGCCATTGCGCTCGGGATCAAGAAGCGAACGGGCGGGACGACCTGATCCGCGCACAGCCCATATCCGCTAGGCCGGACCGGACAGCCCGAGCCGTTTCAGCATTTTGTTCAGACCCTGCCTGCTGACCCCGAGCTGCGCCGCCGCCAGCCCTTTGCGCCCAGCCGCACGCGCCAGTGCGGCCTCGACGAACCGGCGCTCGAACTCGAGCCTGGCTTCATCGAATGCGATCACCGATCGGACGACGGTCTGCGCGATCCGCGCCGGCAGCAGGGATATCGGCACGCGGCCTCGGGCCGGCGCCTGCACCGCGAGCGCTGCCAGCACGTTCTGCAGCTCTCGCACGTTGCCCGGCCACGAGTATCGCGCCAGCGCCAGCAGCAGTTCCGACCCGAGCGTCGCGCGCGTCCCGACGCGTGCGGCGGCCTCGCGCCAGATCCGCTCCGCCAGCGCCGGAATTTCGTCCGCTCGATCGCGAAGCGGCGGGACGGAGATTCGTATCACGTCGAGGCGGAACCGGAGGTCGGCCCGGAATCGTCCGGCGTCGGCCTCGGATTCGAGCGGCCGATTCGTGGCCGCCACGATCCTCACGTCCACACGCCTCGGCATGTTCTCCCCTACGCGGCGCACTTCTCCTTCCTGCAGAACCCGCAGCAGCTTGGCCTGTGCCCTCGGCGACAGCTCCGCGACTTCGTCCAGGAACAGCGTGCCCTGGTCCGCCTCCTCGAAGAGGCCTGCTCTCTCCCCCGTCGCGCCGGTGAACGCGCCGCGCGCGTGCCCGAAGAGTTCCGCTTCGAGGAGATCCTCGGTCAACGCAGCACAGTTCACAGCACAGAACCGGCGCGACCGTCGAGGACCGCGCGCGTGAATGGCGCGCGCGACGAGTTCCTTCCCGCTGCCGCTCTCTCCTTCGATGAGGACGGGGAATGGCGCTCCGCTGGCGCGGGCGATCAACACGCGAAGCTGCTCTGCCGCAGGTCCCGAACCAAGCGATCCGTCGGGGGAGTCAAACCGGACGATGGCCGGCGCAGGACTGTTCAGCCCGGCGATCGCCGGCGCGAGCGCAGCAGCCGCGCAGCGCAGGAACTCGCGCACGCGGGATTGCGCGGGCGTGCGGCCCGCTGCCCATCGCGCCGCGACGCACCCGATCGTTGTCCCGCCTGCCCGGACCGCTTCGGCCGCTTCGGCAATCAAGCCGGGTGCGAACGAGCCGCGGCCCGCATGGACCGTGACCCGCGCAAGCGCCGTCCCCGGCCACGGGCGTCCTTCTGCCGCGACTTGACGAAGCCGATCGGCCGTCCATGCTGCGGCCGAACACGCGCCGAGTGCCTCCTGGACGTAGCGAACCACCGCGGCGACCGCCTGCTCATCATCTGCGGCAGCTTCGGTCAGACCGACCATCACTTCGAGGGTCTCGGCTTGAGGAGGCGTCGCCACGACGAACGGCTCCGTTCTGTTCAGGATCTCGCGCAGATCGTCCGCGCGGGCAGCCGGGAGCCGGACGGCAGCCGCGACCAGGCGACGGCGCCGGGCAGCGTCACGAGCAGTCGCGGGCGCTGTCGCGACCCGCACGGCCAACGCGAGCAGCACCAGGGCCCGGTCGCGCGAGCGTTTCGCGGCCGCGAGTGCCGCAGCGGCGGCGCGCGTAGCGGCGTCCAGCTCCCCCATGGCGTGATGGATCTGGGCGAGGATGGCGTGTGCTTCGAACACCCGATCGGGAGGGGTGTCGTCCGTCAGTACGGCGCGCGCCGATGCTGCGGCGGCGGCGAGATCGCGGCCTCGAAGCTGGAGGCGGGCCATGACAAGCAGTCCGAGCGGCGTGCGTTCCGCTCCATACGTGCCCACGATTTCCGCGGCGCGATCCCAGTCGTCCGCCCGCCGGAATGCGTCGGCGAGCACCGCCGCCGCGTCGCGCCGGACGGAGGCGTCCTGGTGCACGAGCGCCGTCCGGCAAGCGGCCTCTGCTTCGGCGCGCCGGCCGGCGAGCACGTGCGTCCGCGCGATAGCGAGGATCACTTGCGCGTCGACGTCGCCGGATTGAAGATCGCGCGCGCGCTCGTACGCTTCGCGTGCTGCGGCGGTCCGGCCGCGCCGGAGGAGCAGGTCGCCCAGCGCGATACAGCCGGTGGCAGCCGCTCGCGAGACGCCGCGTGCCGCCAGCGCACCGACGCACTTGCGCAGCAGCCGCTCGGCGCGGGCATGGCGTCCGGCGGCAGCGACCGCTTGCGCAGCCTGCATCACGCGCATGAGCCGCCGCACGCCGCCGCCTTCGCTGACACGCTCCCCTCTCGCGACTGGCGCGGGCAGTCTGTAGTGTGGTGCGGTCTCGTGTACGACAACGGCGCGGTGGACGGGATCTCGAGCCAGCCGCGCCAGCAACGCGCCAGGCCAGCCGCGCGACCGCTGAATCGCGATCTGAATTTCGGATTCGTCCGGCCCGTACTCGGGATCTCTGTACACCATGCTCCTCATCTCCGCGACAGTAAGGGGTGTGAGCGGTATGGCACACGTTTCACGAACCGGCTCGCGCGTAAACCGCAGCCACACGTGTCGCGCCCCGCCACTCGTGCCTGCGTGCGCGAGCAACGACGGGAGGCTCGCGTCGTCCTGGAGCCAATCGATGACGCAGTAGTGGCGCCTGCGCGGGTGGATTGCACTTGACCCAATCCGGCTGTCGGTTACGACAAACCCCGCCATGCGCGCCGCGCGCGCGAGGACGTATCTTGCCGACCGCAGTCCTGCTCCGACTGCACCAGAGACCGTGACGCAGGTCACGCCCGGCGGCCCCCCGCTTTCGAGGGCACACCGGACGGCATCGATTGCGCCCCGCGGAACGAGACGCCAGCCGACCGCGCGAACCCTGGCGCTCTCGGGACGGTCGACAGCGGCCCGAACGTGACGTTCGGCCGCCGAAGCCGTCAAATCGATCCCCCGAGCACGAAGGAATCGGACCAGGTGCAGCGCCAGGACACGCGACCCACCTCCTGCGTCGAGCGGAGGACGCGCTGCGTGCACCTCGAACCACGAGTCCCCCGCGAGCCCGTAGTCCACGAGCGGTACGAGCAGCGGATGACATAACGAGGCAAGCGCATCGCATGTGTCGAACCGCGAGGACAGCAGATGCCGCGGGGGGTCACGGTCGATCGCGAGCCGCACGATCTCGCCGGTTGCGAGATCGACGACTTCTCGGCCGTCCAGAAGAAAGCGGTCCGCGAACAGTGCCATCGTTGCTCGCCTGCGCGGTTGCAAGAGGATCTCCGCCGCGGAAACGGCTGAAATCGCCCGCCGGCGCGTCGGCGCGCCTGCCGGATCGCGCAGAAACTTCGTATACAATTTCGCGTCGATGCTGCGTTTTCTCACCGCGGGGGAATCGCACGGCCGCGCGCTCGTCGTCATTCTCGAAGGGTTGCCCGCTGGCTTGTCGATCGATTCCGATGCCGTTGCGCATGAATTGCGCAGGCGCCAGGGCGGCTACGGGCGCGGACGACGGATGGAGATCGAATCCGATCGCGCAGACATCATCTCGGGAGTCCGGGCTGGCGAAACGCTCGGCGGTCCGGTGGCCATGTTGATCGAAAACCGCGACTGGCCGAATTGGCAGTACACGATGCGTCAGACGGTGGAGGCGCCAGCCGACGCCGGCGGAGCGCGGCGCGCGCCGGTAACGCGGCCGCGGCCCGGTCACGCGGATCTCGCCGGCGGAGCAAAATACGAACGGGACGACCTCCGCGATGTGCTCGAGCGTGCGAGCGCGCGGGAGACGGCTGCGCGCGTGGCCGCCGGCGCGCTCGCGCGGCAACTGCTCGGCCGCGCCGGAATCAGCCTGGCCAGCCACGTATTTCGGATCGGCAGCATCGGTGTTGCCGATCCTGCGTCGGTCACGTTCGAGGAGGCGGCTGCTCTCGATCCCGACGGACCGATCAGGTGCGCGGATGCCTCGATCGAGCAGGCGATGATTGCCGAGATCGATCGCGCCCGCGCGGGAGGCGACACGCTCGGCGGCGCGTTCGAAGTCATCGCAACGGGAGTTCCCGTCGGGCTCGGCAGCTACGTGCAGTGGGACCGGAAGCTCGACGGCAAGCTCGCGCAGGCGCTGATGTCGATCCCCGCGATCAAAGCGGTCGGGATTGGCGTCGGACCGCTGACCGCCGAACGGCCGGGATCGGCAGTCCACGATGAGATCGTCCGCGCCAGCGACACGCGCCGCGCGACCGGCATCGCAAGGCCGACGAACAACGCCGGAGGGCTCGAGGGCGGCGTCACGAACGGCGAGGACGTCCGTGCGTCGGCGTACATGAAACCGATTTCGACGCTCATGAAGCCGCTGCGATCGATAGATCTCACGACGATGGAGGCGGCGCCCGCAGCGATCGAGCGCAGCGACGTCTGCGCCGTGCCGGCGGCAGCCGTCGTCGGCGAAGCGATGGTGGCGCTCGTGCTCGCGGACGCGCTCCTGGAACGGTTCGGCGGGGACTCCATTCAGGCACTGACACGGGCGATGCAGTCGACCGACGCGCAGCTCCGCCGTCGTTTCGCGCCGTCACCGTCACGATGATCCGCCCGATCCTCCGCTACGGAGATCGCCTGCTTCACCAGCGTGCGCGCGAGGTCACCGTCTTCGACGACGGGCTCCATCGCCTGATCGACGACATGATCGAGTCCATGTACGCAGCGCCGGGAATCGGGCTCGCGGCGACCCAGGTCGGCGAACTCGTCCGGGTATGCGTCGTCGATCTGTCGGTCGGCCGGAACGCCGCCGACCTGATTGTGCTCGTCAATCCCGAGTTCGTGGAGCGCGATGGCACGCAGTTCGAGGACGAAGGCTGCCTGAGCGCCCCGGGCTTCAACGCCACCGTCGTCCGCCCGGCGCGCGTCGTCGTGAAAGCGCTCGATCGCGACGGCGAGCCTTTTACGAAAGAAGGTACCGGGCTACTCGCGAGGGCGTTCCAGCACGAGATCGATCACCTGGACGGCATCGTGTTCATCGACCGCCTGCGGGGGATCAAACGCGATCTCATCGTCCGGCGCATCAGCAAGCTGCGAAAGACAGGGAAGTGGTAAACGCGCCGCTCCGGATCGTGTACTTCGGGACGCCCGCCTTCGCCGTCCCGTCCCTGGTAGCGCTGATTCGTTCGCGCCATCAGGTGCTGGCTGTCGTGTCGCAGCCCGATCGTCCGCGCGGCCGCGGACAGCACGTGCAAACGACGCCGACGCACCAGGTGGCGGAAGCGCACGGCATTCCGGTTCTGCAGCCGCAGAAGATTCGCGAAGAGGCGTTCCTTTCAACGATTCGCGATTACGCGCCCGATCTCGGCGTTGTCGCGGCATTCGGGCGAATCTTGCCCGACGCGCTGCTCGCGATCCCGCGGCTGGGCATGATCAACGTGCACGCGTCGCTGCTGCCGAAATATCGCGGCGCGGCGCCGATCCAGCGCGCCGTGCTCGCGGGCGAACGGGAGACCGGAGTTTCGATCATGCGCGTCGTGACTGAACTCGACGCCGGCCCGACATTCGCGACGGCGGTGATCCCTATCGGCCCTGACGAGACGAGTGGCGACGTGGAAGCGCGCCTCGCCCTCCTCGGCGCCGAAACGCTGGTCCCCGTCGTGGACGATCTTGCGGCCGGACGGGCGGTCGAAACGCCTCAGGACGACTCGCGCGCGACGCTCGCGCCCAAGGTGACGAAGGCCGAGAGCGAGATCGACTGGACCGCGCCGGCGCGCGTCGTCCACGACAAGGTCCGCGGTCTTCAGCCATGGCCGCTCGCGTCCACCCACCTGGCGGGGATCCGCTATGTCGTACGTCGCACTGAGCGTGTACTCGAACACTCCCGGACGCCCGGGTCGATTGTGCGGGCGGCGGGAGACGACCTCGTGGTCGCCTGTGGTGACGGCGCGCTCCGCATCCTCGAGATCCAACCCGAGGGGCGCCGGACAATGACGGCTCGCGAGTTCCTTGCCGGCAGAC
>Ga0310811_10005915_pt1 | contig 15559 bp, 8 predicted proteins | sample YCmetagenome_FD_207642 | JGI IMG/M metagenome (GOLD analysis project Ga0310811, IMG submission 207642) | Soil microbial communities from experimental microcosm in Duke University, North Carolina, United States - YC | ecosystem: Engineered > Artificial ecosystem > Soil microcosm > Unclassified ...
GGATTCCGGCGGATCCCGAGAGGACAGGGTACAAGAAAAGCGACCCCGAACCACGCACGAAATCCTACAGCAATATGTTCACCGGAACCCTGTCCATCATCGACGAGCCGGACGAATCCCTGCTGAACAGATACGCCAGACAGGTCTACCTGAATACGCCGTATTCTAAACAAAAAGAAGCCCCCGCGGCAGCCCCTGTGCCCATAAAGTACGTGTTCTACGTGCTCAAGGAGAACAAGAGCTATGACTATATACTGGGCGATATGCCGCGGGGCAACGGCGACACCAGCCTCTGTATCTTCGGCAAAAAGATCACCCCCAACGCACACGCGATATCCGACCAGTTCGTCCTCTTTGATAATTTTTACGTGGACGGCGAAGTCAGCGCCGACGGGCACAACTGGTCGATGTCGGCGTATGCCACAGATTTTACGGAGAAGAACTGGCCCTATAATTATGCCGGACGCGGCGGCAACTATGATTTTGACGGCAGCCGGCCGATAGCCAATCCGACCAAAGGCTTTCTATGGGACTACTGCCATCGAGCAGGAGTATCGTTCCGCAACTATGGCGAATTTATGGACAACGGCTTTCCCACAGTCCCCTTGCTCAAGGACTCGGCCAACTTCTGTCACAACTATCCCGGATGGAACCTGGCCATACAGGATATTTACAGGGAAAAGGTCTTCGAGCACGATTTTGATTCTCTCGTCGCGATCGATGCCGTTCGCCAGCTGAGTATCATCTACCTGCCAAACGACCATACCAGCGGCCGCAGCCGGGGAGCTTATACGCCGACCGCCCAGGTGGCGGACAACGACCTCGCCCTCGGCCGCCTCGTCGAACATATCTCTCATAGCCCCATCTGGTCGCAGAGCGCCATCTTCGTCCTCGAGGACGATCCGGGTGGATGCGCAGACCACGTCGACATGCACCGCTCGGTGGCCTATATCGTCAGCCCGCACATTAAAATGAATTCGGTCAACCACACGCCATATTCCACCTCTTCCATGCTGCGCACCATGGAACTCATCCTTGGCCTGCCGCCGATGAGCCAGTATGACGCCGCCGCGACGCCGATGTGGGATTGTTTTCAGGCAACACCCGACCTTCGCCCCTATTCGGCCCTCACGCCGGAGACCGACCTCAATGCCAGGAACAACGCCAATAATGCGTCGGCAAGACTGTCCGAAAAATTCAACTTCTCGAAACCCGACGCGGCCCCGGACCTGCAGCTCGGCGATATCGTCTGGAAATCTGTAAAAGGAGAGAACAGCGCCATGCCCGCGCCAAAAAGAGGAGCCTTTGTAAAGGTGACGAAAATAGATAAAGACGACGACTAATCCCCGCGGACCCCACGGAAACTCAGCGTTTGAGGAACCTGCCCTGCAGGATCCTTCGCATGATCTCCTCCCGGTTCGTCCGGCTGACGGGAATGACATTCTCACCAATCAGGATATCATTACCCTGGATCCCATCTACCTTGCTGACCTGAATGATATAGGATTTATGCACTTTCAGGAACCGGCCGGCCGGCAGATTGTCCTCGAGGCTCCTGAACGTAAGATAAGCGATATGCTTCCGGTCCTTCGTATGAATGGCGACATAGTTCTCCAGTGCTTCGGCAAAAAGGATATCTTCATAGACGATCTTCTTGAGAACCGAACCCGTCTTGACAAAGATATGGTCCACCCCTTCGGGATGGCGCGCGGCATACCAGGCCCTGGCCTTTTCCGCCGCCTTTAAAAAACGCTGGAAAGATATCGGCTTGAGCAGATAGTCGAGCACGTCCAGCTCAAAACCATCCAGCGCGTACTGCGGATAGGCCGTGGTAAGGATGACCTGCGGCGGATTGCGCAGGTTCTTCAAAAAATCGAGCCCTGTTAGTTTGGGCATTTGTATATCCAGAAAGATCAGTTGAACCGCGGACAAGTCACCCTGGTCGATCACCTTTAGCGGCGTATCGTATTCACCCAGCAGGTTCAGAAAATCGATATCACCGATGTATTCCCTGACACCCTTCCTGGCGAGAGGCTCGTCGTCAATGATGATACAATTCAGGATCATATCTCCAATTTAAGAAATATATCGAACTGGTCGGGCAATTTCCCGATGACCAGCGAATGTCTGCCCGGGTACAGCAGCTCCAGCCTCCGCTGTACATTGCGCAACCCGATGCCCCCCTCTCCTTCTGTCTTCTCTTCTCTTGTATTGTTGACGTGGAACTGCAGAGAACCATTTTCTTTTTCAAGACGAACCCTTACCGTGTTCTTTCCGTTGCGATAGTGTGACAGGTGCTTGAACGCATTCTCCACAAAAGGGATCAGCAGCAGCGGGGCTATTTGGAAGCCTTTCAGTTCGGACGACAGCTGCAGGTCGATGACGCAACTGTCATCCCTTCTGAGCCGCTGCAGGTCGATATAGTCTTTCAGATAGCCGACCTCCTTCTCGATGCCTACCTCCTGGGCGCTGCATTCATACAACTGATAGCGCAGCATATCGGAGAATTTTTCGAGACTGTCCCTCGCGGCCGTGTTCTGCTTGTCGATCAGAAAATAGACTGAGTTCAGCGAATTGAACACAAAATGCGGATTGATCTGCGACTTGAGGAAATTGAGCTCTGCCGCCGCATTTTCCCTGGCCATCTCCGCCATCCGGCGCTGGGCGCCGGCATAGTCCAGTATTAATTTGAAGGCGGCGCCGGTACTTACCAGCAGGATATGGGGGATCGTGTTATCGTAGAAAAGGACCTTGAACCGCCGGACGATATCGAACAGCTCGGGATGATGGACCAGCCGGCCCTCGAGCCATATCTTCAGCCAGCTGCCGGCGACGATGAACAGCAGAAAGGATACGCCGAATACGAAGTATCGCTTTCGGTACAACAACCGCGGGATCAGCAAATAATTCGTGACATATACCATAAAGGCCAGATCGGCCACTTTCAGCAGGGTCACCTTCAGCGCAAGCTGTTTGCTGGAGTAGTCCTCATAGCGAAAAAAATACCATACCACCGCCAAAGCCACCCAGAACATAACATGGTGCAGCTTCCAGCGAAGTATGGTATTTTTCGGAGCCGAAATCATTAAATATAAATTTACCAAATCTTACCCGATCTTACCCGGTATTCCGGCCTTTCCGGATCCTACCCGGTCTTTCCCGGCCCTACCCGATCTTCGTCAGCATCCTTCCTGCCGGCAACTGCCGCGCGGAATAATTGAGGGTCATCCCGGAATGCTTCGCCTGCAGCTCAAGTATCTCTTTCACCGGAATGGTCATCCCATCGTCTTCGGCCGGAATATTCATCTCATTCTTTACGGCGGCGTCCCTGAACTTCCATTCTTTCAGCACATTTCCGTTCTCGTCCTTTACCGTGATACTCCTGCTCCTGCCCGTGGCCCCGCAGTGATTGTAATACACGACCAGGTTGTCATTGCTGTTGGCCGGGCCGAGGGCCAGACTCTCCAGTTTAAGGGGCTGTCCCACATACTGCTGCAGGAGCATTTTCCCGTTGAGGTAGATCCGGTAGCTGTCCGTCCCGCGCACGCCGCTGCCTTTGGGACCACGGTTGCCGATCCCGTCATTCCCATCATTCCCCCCATTTCCCCCGTTACCACCCATACCTGCAAACACCGGCTGCGCCAGCACGAACAGACTCGTCAGCGCCATAAAAAAACTTTTTTGAAGTAGCTGTTTCATAACATAAATATTTGGTGATTGGATACCACAAAGGGACCAAATATCCCGACGCGAAAACCAGGCCCTTGACCATCTGTTCGGATTCCTTGACGTACGGCTCTGCCTACGCCGATATATCGCACAGCCATATCACGCCGACGAGCATACATAACATCAAAATTTGTTCCTCCAAAACACAGATTGGACGCCTGTCCCGAAGGCACCGGCAATATTGCATTGACCCTCCCCAACTGGTCCATCACCTGTATCCCGAGTCGGGTAGCGACATAAACCCTTCCCTCCCGATCGCATTTGAGACCGTCCGGCCAGGCGTTCTCCTGGTTGTCCGGCACGTGCAGCCAGCCATAGCGCTGCTTGTTATACAATGTTCCGTCCGGCCGGATGGAATACACCCATATCCAGTGAGAAGCCGACTCTGCAACATATAAAAGCGTCTGATCCGGCGAAAGACAAAGTCCATTGATAAAGTGAAGCCCGGAGTCGACCGCCACCTTTTCCCCCGACCCCGCACGTATCAAATACAACCGCGAAGGCCGCTCCGATCCATCCGGCGAGGTCACATACACATTCCCATTGCGCATCACCAGCAGGTCGTTGCCTGAAATATCAGAGCTGATCGCCCGGCCGGAGCCACCGCCATACCGAATCACCTGCTTCACTCCCCCCGCCACCTCATATCTGTCCCCCTCCACACCAAAACAAGTCCCGCTAGCCTTCTTCGCATCCGCATTCACCACCGCAACCTTCCCATCCATCCCCACTCTGTAAGTCTTCGAAGCCGGTATATCCTGATAGTATACATTGCCCGCGGCATCGGCGGCGGTTCCTTCCGTAAACCCATACCCTTCACCCACCAGTTGCCAGTCCTGTCCCGGGATCAGGATCTCCCCAAGCACCTGATTCGAGCTCCGGCCCTTTGCCACCGGCTGCGGCCAGTCCTTCCAGAGCCAGCGCATCACATCGGGAAAAAGCACTGTACCGTGCGCGCCGCTATGTGCGCCCTCGCCCCACACATGCCGAACGTCATATCCCGAAAAAACAAGCGCCCGCTCCATCGTCTGATTGGCCATCCACCAGTCCCCGCCGTAGATATTCAGGTCATTCGACCCGTCCTGTAAAAATATCCGGATAGGTTTCGGCTCGTATTTTCGGATAAGGGTCGGATACCGTTCCCCACCCCTGAGCCCGACATAGGTACCGATCGCGCTGAACACCCGCGTGAAGGCGTCCGGCCGTTCCCAGGCCGCCGTAAAGGCACAAATGGCCCCGCTGCTCGAACCGCCGATCGCCCTGTCGTTTCCGTTATGCGAAAGCCGCACCGCTCTCCCATCCGACGCCTGGTGCTTTTCGACATCCGGCAGCAACTCGTCGAGCACTAACCGCACATAGCCATCCCCCAGCCCGTCGTATTCATAGCTGCGGTTATACCGGTCCTGAGCCACGCTCGTATCCACAGCCACCAATCTCCCCGGCTGGACAAAAACGCCGATGACCACCGGCATCTCCCCACGATATATCAGTGTATCAAAAACTGCCGGCGCATTCCATTGAATCCCGTCCTGGTTGACATACACACAGGCCGGCTTGTCCGGCTTGTATTCAGCGGGGATATAGATCCAATAGTCCCGCTGCGTGCCCGGAAAAATGGAAGAATGGTCCAGGCTGAAGTGCAGGACCTCGCCTTTCGGCACTCCCGTTTGCGAAAAGGCTCCCGCATACAACAGGAGCCCCGCGATAGTAAGCAATCTTTTCATACCGGAATATACCAAATTCCCCGGACGATGATTAACTCAGTCTTAACTGAGCAAGCCGCCTATTTCCAGTGTGGTAACCCCGCGGCAGCAAGATACTCCTGGCTGGCCTCGTCCTCGGGCTCCAGACTTACGGACTCCGTCGAAGTCTTCTTCATCCCCCAGCCAAACGCCAGCGGCAGGATGAACAGCGCCGCAAAAGTCGAGGCCACCAGCCCGCCGATGACCGCCCGGCCCAGGGGCGAAGTCTGGTCGCCTGCGTCACCAAGCCCGCTGGCCATAGGGATCATCCCGACCACCATTGCCAGCGCAGTCATCAGAATGGGGCGTAGACGCAGGGCAGCCGCCTCCCGCGCAGAAAGCAGCGCATCCCCGTTGTGCTTGCGCAATTGCTCGGCGTTGGTGATCAGCAGCACGGCATTGGATATCGACACACCCACCGACATGATGATACCCATATAGCTCTGCAGATTCAGCGTCGACCCTGTCGCCAGCAGCAGTAGTAGGGAACCCAATATCACAGCCGGAACCGTTGCAAGCACGATAGCGGAAACTTTAAAGGACTGGAAATTGGCGGCTAACATAAGAAAAATGACGACGATCGCCACCAGCAGCCCATTCTGCAGACTGTCGAGCGTATCGGTCAGTGTCTGACTGAGACCGATGGGTTCGACCGAAAGGCCCCGGGGCAGAGGCCCAAGCGCTTTGATAGCGGCAGAGATGTCGGAAACAGCCGTCCCGAGGTCTTTATTGTTAAGGTTGGCAGTGACAGAAAGGACGGGAAGGGCGCCTAAATTATCGCTCTCTCCATAAGTGGTGTCCTCTTTTATGGTAGCCACGTCGCCCAGCACGGGCCTCGAAGCATTCCGCAACAGGGGTATCTCGCTGATATCACCCGTGCTTTTCATCTTGTTCTCCGGCACTTCCACCTGTACGTTATAGCTGTTGCCGATCTTCTCGTCGATCCAGATATTCTTGTCGGTATACCGCGAAGAAGAGGTAGAGGCTGTCAGCGAACGCGACACGTCATTGATGTCTATACCCAGCTGCGCCGCCCTCACCCGGTCGACATTGATTGCAATAGCGGGATACCGCGTCGACTGTCCCAACTGGACATCCCTCAAATAGGGTATCTTTTGGAGTTCGGCGATCAGCCGCTGCGCATAGAGTTCGTTGTTCTTCTTATTCCTTCCGGAGAACCGGACTTCCACCGGCGTCGGCGACCCCTGGCTGAGTATCTTGTCCGTCAGCTCGATGGGCTCGAACGAAAGCCGGACGTCCGGTGTCTCTGCACTCACCCGGTCTCTGATCTTTTCCTTCAGCGCATCTAAGTTAGTCTTATAGTGTTCGTTCAAAGCCACCTGCAGGACAGCTTCCTGTGGACCGGCCATCCAAAGATAGATGGGGTTAGTGGAGAACAGCGATGGATGCTGTCCGACATAAGCAGAGGTAATGTCCACGTTCTGCGGGCCGACAATATCTTTGATGATGCTGATAGCGCTGAGCGTCCTCTCTTCCGTCCTTTCGATACGCGTCCCTTCGGGTGCGCGCAACCTCACCTGAAACTGGCTCCCGTTGACCTTGGGCAGCACGTCCTTGCCGATACGGGACAGCAGAAGAACAGCCGCGGCAGTCGTAAACACCAGATACCCCCCTACGATAAACTTCCTATAGGGCATGATACGGTCTATGAACCGCAGGAACCTAATTCGTATCCTGTCGAATTTCGACGGCTTACCGCTCTTCCCGTGCGGCTCATGCAGCAGCCTCTCTTTCTCCCCGTCGGGAGCAACCGCAGCATGGACAAACGGCCTATGCACCTTCATCAGCCAGTTGGCCATCACCGGTACAAATGTCTGAGCCAAAAAATAGCTGACGATCATGCTAAACCCGATCGCCAGGGACAACGGTAAAAACAGCGACCCCGGAATGCCGCCCATGGTAAAGGCGGGAGCGAATACCGCCAGTATGCATAACAGGATCAGCAGCTTGGGGAAAGCGATCTCCTTACAGGCATCCCATATCGCCAGCCGCTTAGGCTTGCCCATGTCGAGGTGCTGGTGGATATTCTCGATGGTCACGGTACTTTCATCTACCAATATTCCGATCGCCAGCGCAAGGCCACTAAGGGTCATTATATTGATGGTCTGACCAAAAAGACTCAGAAACAATACCCCTGAAATTATAGAGGTCGGGATGGTCATGATCACGATGAGCGCGCCCCGCAGGTCGCCGAGAAAAAGCAATACCATCAACCCCGTTAGTACTGCCCCGATAGTCCCCTCGGAGATAAGGCTTTTGACGGAATTGATCACGTAGACGGACTGGTCGAACACATAGGTCAGGTGCACGTCCTCCGGCAGTTGGGCCTGCATTTTGGGGATCGCAGCCTTCAGCTTTTGCACCACTTCCCAGGTGGAGGCGTCTGAATTCTTCGCGATACTCAGGTATACACTTCTCTTGCCATTTACCAGCCCATATCCAACCGTCACGTCAGCGCCGTCCTCGACCGTCGCCACATCCCGGATATAGAGATTGGCGACCCCATTGCCCTTGAAGATGGGGATATTCCCAAAATCCTTAACGTCCCTGATGGTCGTATTGACGGGCGTGATATAGTTCTTGTCGCCGATACGGACATTTCCGGAAGGCGCCATCTGGTTGTTAAGGTCCACCGCCTGCACCAGCTGGTCGGGCGTAATATTATGGATTCGGAGCAGTTCAGGGTCGGCCTTGATGACCACCGTACGGATATTCCCTCCAAATGGCGGGGCGGACAGTAAACCTGGAATGGAAGTGAAGGACGAGCGGACATATAAATTCGCCAGGTCCAACAACTCGTTGTTGCTCCGCTTTTCACTGCTCAACACCAACTCCCCGACCGGAAGGGTCGAAGCGTCAAAACGGAGAATGAACGGGGGATTCGACCCTGGCGGGAAAAGCACCTGCGCCCTGTTACTGACTGCGCTGACCTCCGCCGCAGCCTGTGCCATGTTGGTACCGGGATAGAAATTCAATTTCATCAGGGTCAACCCCTGAATATTTTTGGTTTCTATACTCTTTATGCCGTTTACATAAAGCAAAACATTAATATATTGTTTGGCGAAAAGCGTTTCCATCTGTACAGGCGTGTACCCGCCAAAGGGATGCGCGATATAGAGGACCGGAAGATCCAGCCGGGGGAAAATATCCACCCGAATGCTGCGAAGGGCGCCGACACCAAAAAAGAAAAGGGCTGCCACCAACACCAAAATAGTAATTGGCTTACGTAATGCAAATAAGATCAATTTCATACGTTGTGATTGAGTCTACATAAACAGATAGACAAGTCTATCTGTAAAAAGGGAAAAAATATATGGCAGCCTCACGTATTTATAGGATAGTTTCCGCAATTTGTCTGGACTTCTCTGCCGCATCGGAACTCCTGTACATCATTCCCACGGCTATCCCCCCCTCGAGCAACAGAAAAAGTGTGTCGGCCAGCTGCTCATTGTCAAGTATGCTGCGGCGCTCCGTTACCTGGGAGACCAGTTCATAGATAAGATCCCTGAACCGCTGTTTGTGTTTCCTGACCCTGCTCAGCACCTCCTGGTCGTCGCTGGCCTCGACCGCGATCTTGTTGAAGTGACAGCCTTTGTATTTCAATTTCCGCTGACGCTGTATCCGGAAATCGAATAGGGCCAGCAGCCTTTCGCGGGGAGCGGTAACGGGTTTTAAAAAAGCATCCAGCTCCTCGAACCACGAAGCATGGGTATTGTCCAGATAAGCCAGCAGAAGATCCGTCTTGGAAGGAAAATGATTATAAAGGGAAGCCCGGGCAATATCCGCCTCCTCGATGATCTGATTGATCCCGGTAACATGATACCCCTGGTCATAGAACAACCTCGAGGCCGTTTCAAGAATCCGTTCTTTTACACCCGACTCCCTCATACGTATACAAATATAGTATTTTAACGAGAATAGACAAGTCTGTCTACTCATTTATAAAATTCTGAGCCTGAACACGACAGCCCGACCCCTCAAAAAATAAGTATATCCACTTAAATAAATCATGCCTTTATACGTTATTGAGATTGACCTTTATCCTTTATGAGCAAAACCTTAATCCTGTGACATTATCCAATAAAGTATGAGAAAAGGACTTGTTGTAGCCTGGCTGGCCTTCCTTTTCGCCAGCATCGTCGCTATTTTCCGGTATGACCAATTGAAAAAAAGTTTTTCCACACGTGTATCCGTGGGCTGTGGCTCCATTCCTAACAAATGAGACAAGCACCTAACCTGATAACGAATATTCCCAGCGAGCTTAGGACGCAAACGGATCAGTATTTGGAGGAAGTCAAAGACCGCAGCGACCGGTTGATCAACTATTTTTTGATAGGGCTTTTCATTACCGGTTTTCTGTTTGCCCCTTATTATAATACCTGGAATATTGCCTTCCAGGTAGGCGGTCTTTCCCTTCTCGCCTACTATTCGGTAAAATACCTGCTTCCCCGGTCGGACCTGTATCAATACGTGCTCAGCAGCGTGCTGGGTATTTTCATGGCCCAGTACATCTATCAAATGCACGGGCTTTTTGAGATGCATTTCCTGGCCTTTATCGGCAGCACCATACTCATCACCTATCAGAAATGGAAGCTGCAGATCCCCCTGCTGATCCTTATTGTTGTGCACCACGTTCTTTTCAATCAGCTTCAGTACAGCGGCCACTCCGTCTTCTTTACCCAGCTGGACTACCTAACCCTGAATACGATGGCCATACACATCATACTGGCGGGCATCATCGTTTTTATCTGCGGTCTGTGGGCCTATCAGCTCGATAAATCCGGAATGCTGCTGATCGAACAATCAGTGCGCATGGCATCGCTCCAGCGGGAATCCATCGTTCTGCTCGAACGCCAGCGCAGCGAGGACGAGCTCGAAGCGGCCTATCTCAAGGCAGAGTCTGCCAGACAGGAAGCAGAAAAAGCCAACCGTGCCAAAAGCATTTTTTTGGCCACGATGAGTCACGAGATCAGGACGCCCATGAACGGGGTTATCGGAATGTCCTCCCTCCTTGCAGAAACACCGCTGAACGAACAACAACGATCTTACGCCGAGACGATCACCACCTGCGGCGAGACCCTCCTGAACGTCATCAACGATATTCTGGATTTCTCGAAGATCGAGTCGGATAGTATGGAGCTGGAAGAGGAAGACTTCAACCTGCAAAGCACGATCGAAAATATACTCGACATCTTCGGCCCCCGCGCCGCAAAAAACAATATCGAGCTCCTCTATCAGGTACAACAGGATGTGCCCCAGTATATCAGGGGCGACGACCACCGCCTCCGGCAGGTCCTGACCAACCTGGTGGGAAATGCCATGAAATTTACCCAGCAGGGCGAAATCTTCATCGGCGTCCGGCTGGTGGAAACCTCTCCCGCCGGCTGGCTGACCCTGAGCTTCGAAGTACGTGATACGGGGATCGGTATACCGTCTGAAAAACTGGAACGGCTCTTCAAGGCCTTCTCCCAGGTAGACTCTTCCACCACCCGCAAATATGGCGGAACCGGTCTGGGCCTCGCGATATCCGAACAGTTGGTGAAGCTGATGGGGGGAACGATCAGTGTCGCAAGTCAGCCCGGCGTCGGCAGTACATTTACGTTCAGCATCCGCACGATCCCAGGCATCGACAAACACCCCCAGCTAAGTACAACGGGCCTGACCGAACACGCCGGGAAAAGAATATTGATCGTCGACGACAACCTCACCAACCGCACCATCCTGAAAACACAGCTGGAATCGTGGAGACTGACACCGGTGCTCGCGGCTTCAGGGGTCGAAGCCCTAAACCTTCTTTCCGAAGACAGCCGCTACGACCTCGTCGTTACAGACATGCAAATGCCCTTTATGGACGGGATCCGTCTCTCCCGCTCTATCCGTGACCGTCACCCGCAACTGCCGATCATCCTGCTGAGTTCGGTCGGCGACGAATACAAAAAGAATCACACCGACCTGTTCAGTGCCGTCATGACCAAACCCATCAAGCAGCAGGCGATGTACAAACATATTCTCTCCGGCCTGCAGAACAGAAGACTCGCCGGTCAGGAAGGCGGCGTGGCTCAACAACTATTGAGTGAGGAAATGGCCGCGACCTTCCCCCTGAATATCCTGATCGCCGAAGACAACGAGATCAACCAGCAGGTCATCCTCCATATCCTCAACCGTCTGGGTTATGCCCCTGCGATAGTAGCCGACGGCAGACAGACCGTGGAAGCGGTGATCCGCACAGCATACGACATCGTCCTGATGGACCTCCAGATGCCGGAAATGGACGGGCTCGAAGCCACGCGCCATATCCGCCGTCTCAAGCTGCCGGAGCAACCCGTTATCGTCGCCCTTACCGCCAACACTATGCAGGGAGACGAAGAAGAATGTCTGCGCGCAGGGATGAACGACTATATCGGCAAACCGGTCAAACTCGAAGAGCTCCTCGCCAAGCTCAGAAAATGGGCCCTCCACCGCCGCAGGTCCTAGATCTTTATTTCAACCATTTTCTTCCTTGGCGGAAAACATTTGGTGTTGTCGCATACCTGATAGTAGATACCACACCGCAGCACAGCCCCAGGCTTTACCTTTGAGCAATCCACGGCTACGGAAAACCGCGCCTTCCCCTCATAAACAAAGACGCCTTCAGTCCCTTCCAGCGGCAGCCCCGCCGAACTCTGCCATTGCTTGTCGGATACCCCTCCCTCCGGCAGGTCGAGCAGCATCTCCGTCTGTATGAACGGATTTTCCTTCGAGACATACGCATAAATATGCCAGCCCTTCAGGATATCTGCATCCACGACCAGCCGTCCATTCTCCAGTCGCGCCGATACTGACACAGGATCAGCAGACGTCGCCTGCGATGCGGCTACAGGCGCCGGACCGGCAGCCGTATTCACCATGAATTTAAAACCGCCCGACTCGGTATAGAACAGCTTGTCCTTGTTCTGCGTCAGCCAGTTCCTCCACTCCGCAGCCGTCGCGAATTCCTCCATCGTATACCGCCGCAGCACCCGCATGGCCATCGCCGTGTCTTTCTTCTTCTCCAGAAGGCCGATGCATTTCTCCAGAATTTCCACCTTCCTGTTGGAGATACCGAGCCGCTGCGCATCCTCATCCAGCTGCAGGGAATAGGTATCCGACGGATAATAGTATTCGTAGTTATCCCTGTAGTATTTATGATACTTCGCCGTATTGGTACCGAACTTCGCAAACAGTTCCGTCCCCGCAAACCCCTTGACATAGTCTTCAAAACTCTCGACCGCATCCGTCATCGGCATCTTCAGGAACATCTCATTGTTCCGGCCGATATCCTGTCCCGCCGCCTTCCGGGCGCGCAGAGAGTCCTGCATCTTCTTCAGCCTCGCGTTGCCTTCCCTGCGTGAAGCGATCGCCTTCTGGTACACCGCCTCGTCGATCCGGTAGATCTTTTCGTCGATACCCTCCCGCGTTTCGATCTGCACCTTCTTCATCAACGGCCGCTGGTGGTCGAACTTCTTTATATAGCAGACCGTATTGACAAACACCCTGCGCGCTTCTTCGGTCATGTAATCCGGCGATCCGGAGAATCCCCACATAAAATAGTTGCCCTGGCGTCCCAGCGCCACAGCTGCCGCGTTCTTGAGACAGACGCCACCCGAGATCGCTTCCGCATCGGGAGAGTCTTCAAAACCCTCTCCGTGCGAGACCATTCCGATCAGGTAGGGCTCTTCTCCGATAGTATTCCCCGGGGTGTTCACCCTCCACATAGGCATCGTGGCAGGCATGTGCTGCCCCTGCCAGCCATTGAAGAAAGATCCTGGCGTTGGCCGCTCGACAAGGGACAGCTTAACTTCGTTGGGCTCATGAAAGATGGGGTGTGAAGTCCTGATATGCAGCGCGTCCGACTCCAGACACTGGCAATACCAGTCGAACTTGAGCCCGATAGGAAGTCCGACATTCGGCGCCATCGCGTGCAAGAGGATAACCGGGCGGTCAAAATTGGCCGGCAGGTTGACAGGTCCGGCATCGATAATTGTCACGTCTGCCCTGTCGGACATTCCGACGTTATAATTCCTGACGTCGACTCCCGTCACCGCCATAAAATTCTTCCCGAGAAACCGCATCCAGTCATCCATCCGGGTCTTGTATATTTTCGGATAGAGCGAATCTGTGGTCATATAATATACCAGCTTCTCCGGCATAGGCTCGGTCGGACTATATCCCACATACAATACCTTCATCGGGATCACCGACGAAGACACGCCGCCGAATATCTCCGCCAGTTTCATGTTTAATACCTCCCCTCTTATATCTGTCGCCACTATTTTTCCCTGTGGGTCCACCAGAAAGGTCGCCGGCACGCCGGAGACGCCATAAAGCTTACCCGCCTCGTTGTTCCATCCCTTCAGATCGGATACCTGCAGCCAGGGCAGCCCGTCCTTGACGATCGCGTCCTCCCACTTCTTCCTGTTGTCGTCCAGGGATACGGAGATGACCTCAAAATTCTTGCTCTTATATTTCTCATACTGCTGCTTGAGGTTCGGGTTCTCCGCCCGGCAGGGACTGCACCAGCTGGCCCAGAAATCGACCAGCACATATTTACCCCTGAGAGAGGACAGCCTCAGCGGCCTCCCCGAAGTGTCCGCCTGGACAAAATCCGGAGCCATCGCCCCCGGAACCACGGCCGTCAGCGCGCCGATCTTCTCCTCCAGCTTCTTCCCCACGAGTGTCTGCCGCAACTCCTCGTCCAGATTCGCCAGCACGGGCTTCACACGCGCGGCGCTCGCGCCATCCCGCGTCAGCTCGCCCAGCGCGATCACGCTGAAATAGTCGTGCGGATGGGTCCGCGCAAATTCCAGCTCCCTGTCCGACCGCGCCTGCACCCGCTGACGGAACTGCAGGTCTACCGCATGAAACCAGGCCGTGTCTTTTTTCTGCTCCTCCGTTCCTTTATTGAAATCATAATTAGCCTGCTTCGTCAGCGCCATGATACTGCCGCCGATGTAGCGATTGAAAGCATCGTATGCATCGTTCACCGCAGAACCCGTAATGACCGCCGTAGCCAGCGAATCCTTCGAATTAAGCAGGATCTTCTCGGCGCCGATATAAAAATAGATCGCATCCCCGGCATAGATCGCCTTCTCCTTTCCATCCCCCTTCGGAGCAAAAGCCATTCTCACTGCCCCGGGACCATCGACCTTCCCGGCAAAGGAGAATTTTCCATCCACCAGAACAGCCGAGTCGGAATGCGAAATTTCCCCTTCCATATGATCGAAGTAAACAATGGCCGGCGCACCGAAATGCCCGATCCGGCCATTGAGGGTAAAGGAGTGGGACAGCGTTTTAGCCTGAGCCATTGCCGGCATCTTCGCCAGCAACAGCATACAGGACACTAACAGGAATAGTTGTTTCGTCATAAATAATTTAGTTTTCGCGGACATATACGTCCATCGGTGATCCAGGAATATTGTCGATACGGCGGATAACGTCTCCATATTTCCCCGTACTTACATCCAGGAAAAGGACCGAACCATCCACACCGGCAGTCAGCGTGTTTCCGTCTGCAGAAGCCTTCAGCATGGTGATCGGTTTGCCCCCGAAGTCGGTGGTCAGCGCCTTAAAGGACTGATTGAGGGGGTTGTACTCATAGATGGTGGAACCCGAGGTAATAAAGAATATCTCTTTTGGCGAGCTGGCCCATTTCGTATCCGCCTTTATCAGGTCCTGACGGGCAAAAGCACGCTTGTGTATCGGGTTGATCTGGATAATGCCCTGGAAGACCGCTCCGAATTCATATTCATAAACGGAATCATTCGCCGCCTTTCCGAACATATAGCAGTTGCCCGCATTGATCTGCTCGAAATCCAGCATGTTCAGACCGACATTTGTGGGATCAAAGGACGGAGCCGACACCGTATCGATATAGTTGGTTCCGATATAAGCCGGCGACCCGAAATTGGTAAAGGCAACCACTTGTTTCTTATTGTTTTCATAACCCAGGAAATAGGGGAAGATCGGGTTGAAAACGGCCTGAGGAAACAGCTGGTAGTTGCCGGTTGCCGGCAGACCGAACTGACCATAGATATCCGAGAAATAAGCGG
>Ga0310811_10005916_pt1 | contig 15558 bp, 13 predicted proteins | sample YCmetagenome_FD_207642 | JGI IMG/M metagenome (GOLD analysis project Ga0310811, IMG submission 207642) | Soil microbial communities from experimental microcosm in Duke University, North Carolina, United States - YC | ecosystem: Engineered > Artificial ecosystem > Soil microcosm > Unclassified ...
GATGAACGGTCGGGCCACCGCTGCCCCCTCTGGCCCGCTGATGCCAGCGACGCTGAAAGCGTGAGGACCGCTGCGATGGTGAAAAGTCGGCGAGTCATACTACTCATCTGAGCAACAGTGTTGCCACTGAACTCCCTGATTTTTCCTCGAAAAAGTCACAAATTGCAGCAATCTGGACACGGGATTGTCCCCCAGGGCGCGGACCAGGCGGCACCGCGCGAGGACAATCTATACTGGCCTGTGATTCACGCCACCACGATCCTCGCCGTGCGCCACCAGGACCGCACGGTCCTTGCGGGTGACGGCCAGGTGACCCTGGGCAATACGGTCGTGAAACATGGCGCCCGCAAAATCCGTCGCCTTTACAACGAAAGCATTCTCGCGGGGTTTGCCGGATCGGCGGCCGATTCCTTCGCGCTCTTCTCGCGCTTCGAGTCGAAGCTCGAACAATACCGCGGCAATCTCGAACGCTCGGCCGTCGAGCTCGCGCGCGACTGGCGGACCGACCGGCTGCTGCGTCGGCTCGAGGCGATGATGATCGTGGCAGACCGGAAATCGACCTTTCTGCTGTCGGGGACCGGCGACCTCATCGAACCGGATGATGGGATCGTGGCGGTGGGATCGGGAGGTCCGTTTGCCATGGCCGCAGCGCGGGCCCTGGCGAAACACAGCGCGTTGTCGGCGCGGCAGATCGCGGAAGAAGCCATGACGATCGCCGGCGACATCTGCATCTACACAAACACCAGCCTGACCATCGAAGAGCTCTGATTTCCCGTGGCTATTTTTCTCCCCGAACGCTCCGCTTCCGCTGCTACCTCGCTTACCCCGCGTGAAATCGTCGCGGAGCTCGATAAACACGTCATCGGCCAGGCGAAGGCCAAGCGCGCGGTCGCGATCGCCCTCCGCAATCGCATCCGTCGTCAGCGCCTGCCGGCGGAGATCGCCGAAGAAGTGACGCCGAAGAACATCCTGATGATCGGGCCGACCGGCGTCGGCAAAACCGAGATCGCCCGTCGCCTGGCCAAGCTGGCGCAATCGCCGTTCATCAAGGTCGAAGCGTCGAAATTCACGGAGGTCGGCTACGTCGGGCGCGACGTCGAATCGATGGTCCGCGACCTGGTGGAGCTGTCCGTGGACATGGTCCGCGCCGAGCGCAGCGAGGACGTCAAGGACAAGGCGCGGGAGGCCGCCGAAGAACGGCTGCTGGATCTGTTGCTTCCCCCGACACGCGCGGCCGCTGCGAACGAATCGTTCGACTCGCCGAACGTCGTGCGCATCCCGACCGGTTCCACCGAACAGTCCACACGCGAGCAGGCGAACCGCACGCGCGAGCGGATGCGCGACCAGTTGCGCGCCGGCCGGCTCGACGATCGCGTGGTGGAGCTGGATGTCCAGAACGTGGCCATGCCGTCGTTCGAGATCATTGCCGGCACCTCGGTTGAGGAGATCGGCGTCAATCTCAAGGACATGATGGGCAACATGTTCGGCAACCGATCGAAGACGCGGCGGCTGAAAGTGCCCGACGCGTTGCAGCAGTTGATCGCCGAGGAGTCGTCGAAGCTCGTCGACATGGAGTCCGTCCAACGGACGGCGGTCCAGCGAGTCGAACAGGCCGGCATCATCTTCATCGACGAAATCGACAAGATCGCCAGCCGCGACGGGCTTGCCGGAGGCGGGCATGGCGGCCCGGACGTCAGCCGCGAGGGCGTTCAGCGCGACATCCTGCCGATCGTCGAGGGCACCACGGTCAACACGAAGCACGGCATGGTGAAGACCGATCACATCCTGTTCATTGCCGCCGGCGCCTTTCATGTCTCCAAGCCGTCGGACCTCATTCCGGAGCTGCAGGGCCGCTTCCCGATTCGCGTCGAGCTCGAGCCGCTGACGCGCGAAGATTTCGTCCGCATCCTGACCGAGCCGCGGAATGCGCTGGTCAAACAGTATGTGGCGCTGCTCGGCGTCGACGGCGTCGAGCTGACGTTCACACCGAAGGCGGTCGAGCGGATTGCCGACTTCGCAGCGCGGGTGAACGACGCCACGGAGAACATCGGGGCGCGCCGGCTCCATACGGTGATGGAACGGCTGCTCGATCAGATTTCATTCGAAGGTCCGGACCTGAAGCCGAACGTCGTGACGATTGACGAAGGCTACGTCGACCGGATGCTGGCCGATATCGCGAAGAACGAAGATCTTTCGCGCTACATCCTCTAGAATTCCGGACGGATGCCGGACTTCATCGCTCACTACCGGATCGGATCCAAGCTTGGTCAGGGTGCCATGGGCGAGGTCTACCGCGCCACTGACACCAAGCTCGGTCGCGACGTCGCCATCAAGCTGATTGCCCCGGCGCTGGCGGACGACCAGTCGCGGCTCGCGAGCTTCACGCGCGAAGCGCAGGTGCTCGCTTCCCTCAATCATCCGAACATCGCGGCGATCTACGGCGTCGAGGACCATGCACTGGTCATGGAACTGGTCGAAGGGCCGACGCTGGCTGATCGGATCAAGCAAGGACCTGTTCCGCTCGACGAGGCGCTCAGCATCGCACGGCAGATAGCCGAGGGGCTCGCCGCCGCTCACGATCGCGGCATCGTCCACCGTGACCTGAAGCCGGCCAACATCAAGATCACTCCAGACGGCACGGTGAAGCTGCTCGACTTCGGCCTGGCCAGAGCGGCGGCAGCGGCCACCGTTGCTGCAGACGACGCGGCAACGGTTGCGTACAGCATGGTTGGCGGCGATGTCATCGCCGGGACGCCCGCATACATGGCGCCGGAGCAGGCGCGCGGTCTGGCGCTCGACCGCCGTGCGGACATCTGGGCGTTTGGTGTCGTGCTGTACGAGATGCTGACGGGGACCGCCCCCTTTCGCGGCCAGACGACGACCGACATCATGGCTGCCGTCGTCCGTGAGGATCCGGATCTCGCGCGGGTGCCGGCGACGGTTCGGCCGGTGCTGCGGCGGTGCCTCGAGAAGGATCCGAAGCGCCGGCTTCGTGACGTCGGCGACGCAACCCTGCTGCTCGAAACGGCGAGCGATGTCCCTGCGGTCGAGGCGCGGGCTGCTGGCCCACGTGCGTGGCTGCCGTGGGCGGCCGCGGCGCTCGCAGCCGTGGCGTTCGCCGGACTGCTCACGATCCATCTGCGCGAAACCCCGCCTGTGGCCAACCCGGTCCGCTTCAAGATCACCATGCCGGCGGAACTGACGTTTACTCAGACCTCGCCGTTTGAGATTTCCCCGAACGGCCGCATGCTGGTGTTTCCGGCGGTCAGCTCCGATGGCATGACCCGTCTCTGGCTGCAGGACTTTGGCGCGGTCGAGCCCCATGCGCTCGCGAACGCGGAGGTTCCCGCGAATCCGCAGGTGCTGCAGTGGACGCCTGACAGCACCGCCATTCTCTATTCGCAAGATCAGAAGCTGAAACGCATTGATGTCGCCGGCGGGCCGCCAGCGATCGTCGCCGACCTGCCGCCGAACACGCTGGGGTTCGCGATGAATGATGCCGGCGTCATGGTGTACGGGACGCTGCAGGGTCTCGTCCGCGTTGACGCCGCCGGCGCCACGCCCAGACCGCTGGCGGCGGCGAAGCCCGAGCGGCTGTTACTTGCGCTGCAATTCCTCCCCGACGGCAAGCACGTTCTGTATACGCACAGCGGTGCACCTGGAACGCGCGCCGTGTATGTCGCCTCGATCGATGCAGCGCCGGAGAGTCAGCCGACCGAGCCGATTCTGAAAACAGACTTCGGGGCGGAGTTCGTTCCGCAGGCCGACGGCTCCGGTCAACTTGTCTTCGTTCGGGAAACGACGGTCGTCGCGCAGACGTTTGATCCGGCTTCGCTGAAACTCTCCGGCGAGGCACATCCGCTGGCGGAGAACGTGTTCGTGGTCAACACGGCGAACTTTGCCGTCGCCTTCTATTCGGTCTCCGAACAAGGCACGCTTGTCTACCGAACCGGCACGATCGCCGATCGTCTGTCGCGACAGCTCGCCTGGTTCAGCAGAGATGGCAAATCGCAGGGTGAGCTCGCCGAGCTTGGTCGCTACAACCAGGTCAAGCTGTCGCCGGACGGGAAACGGGTGGTCACCAGCCGGACCGAATTGCAGACCGGGAACTTCGCCGACATCTGGGTCACTGACCTCGCTGCAGAGACCAGTACGAAGTTCACCTTTGGCGGCGGTGCCAATGCGCAGCCTGTCTGGTCGCCGGATGGCAAGTTCATCGCCTGGGTGCGCGCCCGCGAGAAGGACGTTCAGATCTTTCGCAAGTCCGCTGACGGCGCCGGTTCGGAAGAGGAGTTGATCACCTATCCGGAGCGGAAGAACGTCAACATGTCCGACTGGACGTCTGATGGCGCGTTCCTGATCTATGCGTACGGCGGAGATGTGTTCGCGCTTCCGGTGACCGGGAACGACAGAAAGCCGATCGCTATCGCGGCGACGCCCACGGCGACGGAGTTTGGCGCCTCCGTCTCGCCGAACAGGCGCTGGATTGCGTACATCTCGAACGAAACGAAGCAGCAGGAGGTGTACGTCCAGCCGTTCACGCCCGGTACCCCCGGCACGCCGGCCGGCGGCAAGTGGCTCGTGTCGAACAACGGCACCGCCGGACTCATTCGCTGGCGTGCGGACAGCGGCGAACTCGTGTTCCTGAGCCCGGACGGCGAGCTCATGTCTGTCGACGTGACCTCGACGCCGGTGTTCAAGGCGAGCGCGCCGAAAGCGCTCTTCCAGATGCCGCGGCCGTTCCTCGTGCAGGCGGGCAATCCGGGTGCGCTTGCCGACACGTCACGGGATCTGCAGCGGCTGATCCTGGCGGTGCCCTCCGAGTCGAGCCGGCGGCAGGAGCTGTCAGTCGTCCTCAACTGGCCGAACGAGAAGCGGCCGTGATTGGCACCCCGTCACGGGGTGCCCTACGAACCGTCGCGCAGCAAGGTCCTTAACTCTTCCTCGACACGCCGGCCCGTCTCCACTGCCGCCTTTGTGTCGAACGAGAGACCACTTGGCGAGGCGTGACTCCGGTAGCCAATCCGCGCGTACTCGCGCCCCAGAGACGCCTCGTCCACGATGGCCGGCGTCTCGGCGATCTCTGCCGCATGCTGCAGTTCGTGCGCGAGTATCGCAATGGCCACGGCACGGCGCCTCGGTCTGATCCTGACAAGCACGTAACGGAAGCCGCCAGCCGTCGACATGAAATTCAAACGGCCAGGCCCGCGGACGTTGGGATCGGTCTCGCACGCGATGTAGACGACGACATCGGATGCAGAGATGCGCTCGGCGAGCGCGCGGACGGTTGCAGATGTCGCCAGGGCGTCGTCGATCAGTGCGCGCAGCTCGCGGTCGGCAGCGCGGATGCGCGGCAACGACGCCGCGCTATCGCCGGCGCGAGCGTCGATCGCGAATCCAGTCGTCAGCGTCAGCAGCAGGGTCACGATGCGAGCAAGCGGTGAGTGGGTCATGCCCTGCCGGCAAGGGCAAGCGACGCGCCAGCCGCGGTCTGGATGGAGCGTGCGGAAACGCTCGCATTTCCACGTCGATCCGGTAGAATGACCCTGTCGCCGCCATCGCGAAAAACAACAAACGGGTGGCGTGACATAGCCGTTACTACAGAATCGTATGAACAGGAGGGCTGAATCCCCTCCGGCCGCAGGCTCCAAGACGCGCAGGCGGGTTAGAGACGTCGCTCCCGGGCTCGAGTGACGACAGTTTTCGAATGAACCCGGCTTCACCGCCCAGAAATGTAGGAGGCCTGACATGCCTGCCGCCCGTTCCGGACCCGACTCCACCACTGCCGCACGCGACGCACGCCGACTGTCCACGCTCCTCGAGGTCAGTCAGGCGCTCTCGGGCACGCTGAACCTGAAGGCGGCAATGCAGCGTGTGCTGCAGACGCTGATTCGGCATCACAGTGTCGTTCGCGGCATGGTCACCCTGCTGCGGGAGGGCGAGCTGCACGTGGAAGCCGTGGAAGGGTTCGAGGATCGCGCCCGCTCGATCCGAATCAAAGTCGGCGAAGGCATCACCGGCAAGGTGGTCGAGAGCGGCAAGCCGATCGTGGTGCCCCGCGTCAGCAAGGAGCCGACCTTCCTGAATATCGCCCCGCGCCGGCTCGACCACCAGAAGCAGGAGCTGACGTTCATCTGTGTGCCGATCATGCTGAACCGTCAGGCCGTCGGCGCCCTGGCCGTGGACCTGCGCTTCAAGCCCGAGCGCGACTACGACAGCTCGGTGAAGTTCTTCGGCATCGCCAGCTCGATGATCGGTCAGGCGCTCAACGTCCAGCGCATGGTGGAAGAGGAGCGGCGCCGGCTGCTCGACGAGAACACCCACCTCCGTCAGGAGCTGCGCGAGCGCTACGACTTTTCCAACATCATCGGGACGAGCGGACCGACGCGGCAGATGTATGAGCAGGTGGCTCAAGTCGCGCAGACGAACACGACCGTGCTGATTCGCGGCGAATCAGGAACGGGCAAGGAGCTGATCGCGCACGCGATTCACTACAACTCGCTGCGTGCAAAGAAGCCGTTCGTAAAGGTCAGCTGCGCGGCGTTGCCCGACACGCTCATCGAGTCCGAGCTCTTCGGCTACGAAAAGGGCGCATTCACGGGCGCCAATACCCGCAAGAAGGGCCGCTTCGAGATGGCCGAAAGCGGCACGCTGTTCCTCGACGAGATCGGCGACATCAACACCAGCACGCAGGTGAAGTTGCTGCGCGTGCTGCAGGAGCGCGAGTTCGAGCGGCTCGGCGGGACCGAGACGGTCAAGGTCAATGTCCGCCTGATCGCCGCGACGAACAAGGACATGGAGAAGGCGCTTCAGGACGGGACGTTCCGCGAGGACCTGTATTACCGCCTGAATGTGTTCACGATCTTCGTTCCGCCGCTGCGCGAGCGCAAAGCTGACCTGCTCCTGCTGGCCGATCACTTCCTCGAGAAGTTCTCCCGCGAGCATGGCAAGGTGATCAAGCGGATTTCGACACCGGCCATCGACATGTTGACGGCATATCACTGGCCCGGCAACGTGCGCGAGCTCGAGAACGCGCTCGAGCGTGCCGTCCTGGTGTGCGACAGCGCCGTCATCCATGGACATCACCTGCCCCCCTCGCTGCAGACGGCGGATTCGTCCGGTACCGTCACGCGTGTCTCCCTGAAGGATGCCGTGGCCGCCTACGAACGCGATCTGATCCAGGACGCGCTGAAGACCACGAGAGGGAACCGGGCCAAGGCGGCGCGGCTCCTCGATACGACCGAGCGGATTCTCAACTACAAGGTGCGCGGCTACGCCATCGACGCCCGCCGCTTCAAGTCGCCGGAGGCCGGAAGACGCTCGGGGTCCGCCGCAGAGATCACGCGCGATCACATGACGGCGTCCTAGACGATGCGGAGGCTCCTGGTCGCCATCCTGCTGATGGCGACGACGGCGTGCGGGAAGAAAGGTCCGCCTCTCCTGCCGTTCATGCGTCAGCCGAAGGCTGCCGAAATCACCGGCGCGCGCCGCGTCGGCAACGACGTTTACCTGACGATCGCGGTCCCGACGGCGAACGTTGACGACTCAATGCCGGCGTCGCTGGCGACGATTGAAGTCTGGGCTGTCACAGCTGCCGCGCCGCCGTCGCAATCGCAGTTTACGAGCCTTGCGACGCGCGTCATGGAGATCCCCGTGGCGCGCTATCCGGATCCCTCGGACAGGAGCGGCACGATCGTGCCGGATCCCAGGAGCGGCGCCCTCCAGGGCATTCCAGTCACGATCCGCGAGTTGCTGACACCGGAAGCGAAGATCGCGCGCGAATTCCCTCCCTCCGCTAAAGCAACGGAGAGTAAGCCCGCGCCGAGGGGGACCGCCGCCGTCGCGACGCCGCAGGCTGCTGCCGCGGAGCCCGAAGTGCTTCGTCGCTTCTACATGACGATCCCGAGGAGTGACCGGCGTCGGAACGGGGCACCAAGTGCGATTGTCGAGGTGCCGATGACAATGATCCCCGACAAGGTGCCGGAGATCCGTGTGGCCATGCGCGGCCACGACATCCGCCTCGAGTGGGAGCCGGCGGGTGGACTCCTCGGCTGGCTCCTCGATCGCGTCCTGCCATTGGAACCTCCGCCAGTCGAGGAGCGGCAGGCGGCGTCAGCAGCCGGCTCACGAGCACCGGCGGCGCCATCGGGACCGACGCTCTACTACATCTATCGAGATCTGGCGCCTGACCCGCTGGAGCTGCCATCGAAACGCGCGGTCCCATCGCCGTGGGCCTCGTCACCTGCGACGCCGATCAACGCGCAGCCGCAGCCGGGGCTGAGCCTTACGGAGGACGTGCCGTTTGACGATCGTGAGCGGTGCTACCAGGTGCGGGGCGTGCGTGGCACCGGAGCTCAGCGCATCGAAGGCGAGCCATCCGCTCGCGCGTGCATCGTGCCAATCGATATCGAACCGCCGGCCGCGCCCACTGGCTTGATGGCGTCGGTTGAAGAAGGAAGGATCGATTTGCGCTGGGAGCCCAACGGTGAAGAAGACTTGCGCGGTTATGTCGTGTTGCGCCGCACGTCTGGCAGTGACACACTTCAGCTGCTCACGCCAGAGCCGATTATCGCGACACGGTATACCGACCAACTGAACCTGTTGGCGGGACAAATGTATATATACGTAGTAGAGGCAGTTGATACTCGAGTCCCGCTGCCGAACGTGAGCGATCCTGTAGAGATTCCGGTGACGGCGCGGTGATCTGGAGTCTTCGCGACCGTCGCGTGCGTCGCCGTTAAAGAGGTAGTCATGAAACTGTTTGTCGACACCGGCAACCTGAAGGAAATAGAAGCGCTCGCCGCGATCGGCATCCTCGACGGCGTGACGACGAACCCGTCGCTGCTCGCCAAGGAGAGCGGCGACTACCGGCAGATCCTCAAGCAGATCTGCCAGACGGTGAAAGGGCCCGTGAGCGCCGAAGTCGTCGCCACGGACACCGCCGGGATGCTTCGCGAGGGGCGCGATCTGGCCGGCATCGACGAGCACATCGTGGTCAAGGTGCCGTTCACGAAAGACGGCGTGAAGGCGTGCAAGACGCTGGCGTCGGAAGGTCTGCGCGTGAACGTCACGCTGATCTTCTCGCCGACGCAGGCCTGGCTCGCCGCGAAGGCTGGCGCCTCCTACGTCAGTCCATTCGTCGGCCGGCTCGACGACATCGGCACGACGGGGATGAACCTGGTTCAGGAGATCGTCGATATCTTCGACAACTTCGAGTTCCCGACCGAGGTGCTCGTCGCCAGCGTGCGCAACCCGATTCACATCGTCGAAGCGGCGCGGATGGGTGCCGATGTGGTCACCGTACCCGCCGCGGTCATCGAGCAGTGCTTCAAGCATCCGCTCACCGACATCGGCCTCGAGAAGTTCCTCAAGGACTGGGAGAAGTCGCAGCAGGCCGCCACCGCGCGTTAAGCGCCCATCGCTGATGGATCCGAAGGCCACACTCGCCGATCTGCGCCGCCGGGCCGGGCTCGGCGGCGGCGAGGACCGCCTGCGGCGTCAGCGCGAGGCCGGCAAGCTCACCGCCCGCGAGCGCATCGAGCTGCTGTTCGATGCTGGCACCTTCGAAGAGCTCGACGAATTCGTCACGCATCGCTGCCGTGATTTCGGCATGGACGAGCAGGTGATCCCGGGCGACGGCGTGGTCTCGGGTTTCGGGCGCATCAATGGCCGGTTGACGTTCGCGTTCGCTCAGGACTTCACGGTGTTTGGTGGATCGCTCTCCGAAACCAATGCCGCGAAGATCGTCAAGGTCATGGACCTGGCGGTGAAGATGGGCGCGCCGATCGTCGGGCTCAACGACTCCGGTGGCGCCCGCATCCAGGAAGGCGTCGTCTCGCTCGGCGGCTACGCCGACATCTTTCTCCGTAACACGCTTGCGTCCGGAGTCGTGCCGCAGATCTCCGCGATCATGGGGCCGTGCGCCGGCGGTGCCGTGTATTCGCCGGCGATCACCGACTTTACGGTGATGGTCAGAGATACCAGCTATATGTTCGTGACCGGTCCTGACGTGCTCCGGACCGTCACCCATGAGGAGGTCACGAAGGAGGAGCTCGGCGGCGCGATGACGCACAACGAGCGTAGCGGCGTGGCGCACTTTGCGGCGGACAACGATCAGGAGTGCATCCTGCTGATCCGGGAGCTGCTGACGTTCCTTCCGAACAACAACATCGATGCCGCGCCGCACGTCGAGAGCACGGATCCCGCGGATCGCGCGGACGAGGCGCTCGATACCGTCATTCCTGAGTCGCCGACCCAGGCCTACGACATGCGCGACGTGATCGAGGCGGTGGTCGACGATCGGTACTTCCTCGAGGTGCACGAGCACTTCGCGCGCAATCTCCTGGTCGGGTTTGCGCGGCTTGGCGGCCGCCCGGTTGGTATCGTGGCGAATCAGCCGGCGCACCTGGCGGGCACGCTCGATATCGATGCCTCGATCAAGGGTGCGCGCTTCGTCCGGTTCTGCGACGCCTTCAACATCCCGCTCGTGACGTTCGAGGACGTCCCCGGATTCCTGCCTGGAACGGCGCAGGAATACGGCGGCATCATCCGCAACGGCGCGAAGCTGCTCTACGCGTTTGCGGAGGCCACGGTGCCGAAGCTGACGGTGATCACGCGCAAGGCGTACGGCGGCGCCTACTGCGTCATGTCGAGCAAGCACCTGCGAACGGACGTGAACTACGCCTGGCCGACCGCGGAGATCGCGGTGATGGGGGCTGAAGGCGCTGTCAATATCCTCTACAAGCGCGAGCTGGACGCCGCCGCTGATGTCGTGGCGGCCCGCGCGGCCAAGATCACCGAGTATCGCGAGAAGTTCGCGAATCCCTATATCGCCGCGCAGCGCGGGTTCGTGGACGAGGTCATCCAGCCGCGGGAGACGCGTGCAAAGCTGATCATGGCGCTCGGCGCGCTCGAATCGAAACGCGAAAAGAATCCGCCGAAGAAACACGGCAACATTCCGCTCTGACTGCCATGCCCGTCGTGTCCGGCTTCAGCCGGACCCTCCTGATTCTCCCCGACCCAACTATCGCCGAAGCGCGGCGGTCTATTGAGCGTGTGACGGACGAGGAGCTGGTCCTGCTGGCTCGGCAGGGCGACCCTGACGCCTTCGACCAGCTCGTCGCCCGTCATCAGTCGGCCGTGTACCGCGCGGCGCTGGCCGCGCTGCGAGTACGGGAAGACGCGGAGGAAGTGGCCCAGGATGCGTTCATCCGTGCCTGGCGCGCGCTCGACCGGTTTCGCGGCGAGAGCTCCTTCCGCACGTGGATTCTGAGGATCACGTGGAACCGCGCGATTTCGAAACGACGTGGCCTGGCGGGTTGGTTCCGCCGCGCCACGCCGATCGACGACGTCGCCGAACCGGCGGCCGCCGGCGACGGTCAGCATGCGGCGGTGCAGAACGCGGAGCTGCATGCGCAGATCGTCACCGCAATTCATGCGCTCAGTCCGAAGCTGCGCGACGCGCTGCTGCTGGCGCAGAGCGGGGATTATCAGTACGACGAGATCGCGCGCATGCTCGGCGTTCCGCTCGGCACAGTGAAATGGCGGATTTCCGAAGCGCGCAGGAAGGTGCGGGAGACGCTCGCTACTCTGGGATATGTCGATGCGAAATGATCCGTCTGACCTGAGCGGACGTCGCGAGTCGAACGGGATCGACGCGCTGATTGACGCCGCCGCGCGACGCCTCGTCGCCGGTGAGCCCTCGTCGTCGCTGCGGACCAGTGTGCGCGATCGCATTGAGCGTCGGCGGCCGGTGTGGTTGCCCGTTCCGGCGTGGGGCGCCGCGTTCGCCATCGTCATTGCAGCACTGATTGCCGGTCGCACGCTCCTGGATCGTTCTGGCGATAGCGAGAGCGTTCAGCAAGACAACCAGCGCGCGGCCGTTAGCCTTCCGGCAGTCCAGCCGCCGGTGAATCCTGGTCCGGCTGCCCGCGTGCGGCCCGCAGCGAGCCAACCCGCGCGGACCGGCGCGCGTCAGTCTTCACGCAGGCTGGCGGATGCCATCACGCCGCCGCCGGCCGAAGAGGAATCGCTGATTCCGCCGCTGGCGATCGTGCCGTTGACGACGACGCAGATCGCGGTGGACACGAGTTCAGGGGTGACGCCCATCGAGATCGAGCCGCTGCAGATTGAGCCTCTGCTCGGCCAGTAATCGTAGTGTCCGCCTTCAGGCGGACTCGAGGAGACCGACATGAAGAAGGTTCTGTTGATCGCGCTGTTCGGCGCGACCTGTGTCGCAACACCCGCCTTCGCGGCCGATCAGGACGTGGCCACGCTTGGGGACGTTGTCCTTCAGGCACTGCAGGCGGCTCCCACACCGCCGGCCGCACCGGCACGGCCAGCACCCGCGCCACGGCCTGCTACCGCTGCCGCTCCGGCGCAAGCGCCCGCTCCGCCGGGGACGGCGACTCCGGTCCCGCCAGCGCCGCCGTTCCCGCCGCAGGCCGCGCCACTCAGGCCGACCGCGAACGTTCGCTTCGACGTGACGATCACGGACACAGGTGGCGCGAAGCCGGTAACCAAGACCTTGTCGCTCACCGTCACGCCAGGCAACAACAATGCGTCGATCCGCAGCAGCGCCAGGCCGACGCCCGACCCGACAAGTCAGGTGCAAATAGTCGGTCCCGGTCCCTTCGTTCAGCCGGGTACCGTGAATCTGAACGTCGACGTTCGCGCCGTGAGCTGGGTGGAGACGAATGCGGTTCGGGCCAACGTGACGGTGGAGTATCAGCCGTACGTGCCAGACGCAAAGGTCCAGCCTGGAGCGGTGACCGCCAGCGCCACCAGCGCGTTTTTCGACGGCAGGCGGACGCAGATTCTTTCAACGGCCGATCCGATCAGCGACCGCAAGACGACCATCGAAGTCACAGCGACGATCCTGAAATAAGCTGTTCCGGGTTCCGGGTTCTCACTTCCGGGTTCGTATTCGGGGTTCGGTTCCATGTTCCGGCGTTCAGCGTTCGGAGTTCGCCGATGCGAAGCCTCGTAGCGATAACAGTCGTGATATCGGCGATTGGCGCCGGCGCCATGGCACAAGCTCCTGCCGGCGCCGGGCCCGCTTTCGAGGCGGCTTCGATCAAGCCGGTGGAATCCACGGGCCGGCCGATCGACTTCCGGTTCTTTCCGAATAGATTTGTCGCGACGACGGTCACGTTGTCCCAGCTCATCGAGCAGGCGTACGGCATTCAGCCGCGCGAGATTATCGGCGGGCCGGACTGGGTGCGCGTTGAGCGCTTCGATGTGACGGCGACGGCAGGGAAAGATGTCGACCGCGAGCAGATGAAGCTGATGCTGCAGTCGCTCCTCGCCAATCGCTTCCAGCTGCAGATCGCCAGGGAGATGCAGACAGGGACGATCTACCGATTGACGGCCCGGAGCGCACGCAACCTGAACCCGCCAGCTAAACCTGATGAACGGTCGCTTGTCTCGATAATGCGGAGGGACGGCAACGGCTTTCTCAGTTATCAGTACGTCGGCCACAACGCGACGATGGGGCAGTTCGCGGTAACGCTGGGCGGGCAGCTTCGCGCGCCGGTCATTGACGAAACAAACACCAGCGGCAACTTCGATTTCACCGTCAGCTGGACCTACGACGAAGCGTTCGGGGGCATCCCACCCGACCCGAACATTCCGACCATCTTCACCGCGCTCGAGCGCGACCTCGGTCTCAAGCTCGTTGCCGACAAAGGACCGATTCCCGTCCACGTCATCCGCCGCGCCTCCAAGCCGTCGGCGAACTGACAACCTGGAAGCGTGAACTGCTAAGCTTTTCAAGCTTTGCGGAAGATTCTGATCGCGAACCGCGGCGAGATCGCCGTGCGCATTATTCGTGCGTGCCGCGACCTGCAGATCGCCACGGTGGCCGTCTATTCCGACTGCGATCGTGCGGCGCGCCATGTGCGCATGGCCGACGAAGCGGTGGCGATTGGCGGCAATCCTCCCTCCGACAGCTACCTCCGCATCGATCGCATCGTTGACGCCGCGAACGCGACCGGCGCGCACGGCGTTCACCCGGGCTACGGATTCCTCGCGGAGAACGAAGAGTTCGCTGCGGCATGCCGCGATGCCGGTCTGACGTTCATCGGCCCGCGACCTGAAGCCATCGCGTTGATGGGAAGCAAGACCGCGGCGCGCGCGGCGGCGATGGCCGCCGGTGTCGACGTCGTTCCCGGAACCGAGACGCCGCTCACCGCTGACGCAGGCGAAGACGAGATCGCGCGGATCGCCGATCGCATCGGCTATCCGGTGATGGTGAAAGCCGTCGCCGGTGGCGGCGGCAAGGGCATGCGCGTCGTCGGCTCGCGTGACGAGTTGTCTGGCGCCGTTCGCGCTGCACGCTCCGAGGCGGGCGCTGCCTTCGGTGATTCGGCGATCTATCTGGAACGCCGGCTCTCGCGGCCACGGCACATCGAGGTGCAGGTGCTCGCCGATCATCACGGCACGGTGCTCCCGTTCGTCGAGCGGGAGTGCTCGATTCAGCGGCGTCATCAGAAGGTCGTCGAGGAATCCCCGTCCGCCATCGTCTCTGTAGATCTGCGCACTCGACTCGCAGCAGCAGCGGCGTCCGTTGCGGCATCGGTCGGCTATACCAACGCCGGCACCATGGAATTCTTGCTCGACGCGGCGGGGCGTTTTTACTTCCTCGAGATGAACACGCGCCTTCAGGTCGAGCATCCGGTGACCGAGATGGTGACCGGTGTGGATCTCGTCGAGTGGCAGATCCGCATCGCGCGCGGCGAGCCGCTGACGATCGATCCGGTGCAGGCGCTGACCCCGCGCGGCCACGCCATCGAGTGTCGCGTCTACGCCGAGGATCCGGACTCCGGCTTTCTCCCGTCACCGGGCCGGATCACAGACGTCCGTCCGCCCAGTGGCCCCGGCATCCGCGACGACAGCGGGGTAGAGGCGGGCGACGAGGTGCCGGTCTACTACGACGCGCTGATCTCCAAGCTGGTCGCCTGGGGAAGCAGCCGGCAACAGGCCGTCTCCCGGATGCGGAGGGCCGTCGCCGAATACGACGTCCGCGGCATCCGCACGACCGTCCCGTTCTTCCGCTGGCTGCTGGACCAGCCGGTGTTTCGCGACGCGGCGTTCGACACCGAGTTTCTGGACACGCTCTTGCAGCAGCGGCGCGGGAAGTCGTTTTCAGAGCCGGAATCGTCGCTGCGGGAGGTCGCTCTGATTGCGGCGGCCCTGCACGCGTCCCGGGCGACCGCGAGCCGTCCACGGGGGCTCGCCGAGTCCGCATGGACGCAACAGGCAAAGCGCGAAATCCTACAGTGAGCCTTCGACCCACTCAGGCTCATCCCGAGCGAACTCGAGGGGTGACCTTCGAGATCGAGCAGGACGGCACCCGCCGTCGCGTCACGGTGCGCCAGGCGGGCGACGCGTGGGTGGTTGAGATCGATGGTCGAGAGGTGGAGGTCTCGGTAATCGAGAGAGCTGGTCGGTGGTCGATGCTGGTCGGGCCGGTCGACGGTCCGGCTAAGGCCGGACACGACAACCCCGACGTAGTGTCCGGCTTCAGCCGGACTTCGAGTTACGAGGTCGCCTTCGAAC
>Ga0310811_10005917_pt1 | contig 15557 bp, 15 predicted proteins | sample YCmetagenome_FD_207642 | JGI IMG/M metagenome (GOLD analysis project Ga0310811, IMG submission 207642) | Soil microbial communities from experimental microcosm in Duke University, North Carolina, United States - YC | ecosystem: Engineered > Artificial ecosystem > Soil microcosm > Unclassified ...
GACGCGGTCGGTCGCCGCCAGCGCGGTGGCCACGCCCAGCCCGGACCGGGCCAGGTACGCCACCGGCAGGCCGGTCGGTGCCAGCCGCACGGCCCGGCCCGCGAGCGCGACCGCCTCCTCGAGGTCCCGGACGTGCCGGTCGTCCTCGTACCGGCGCACCAGATAGCTGGCCAGGTCCGCGAGGTGCCGCGCCTCGTCCTGCGGCTCCAGGTCCTCCTCCAGGGCCAGGTACTCACGCAGCCGATCGATCACGATCTCCAGGTCGGCGGGGTCGCCGTCGGCGCTGAGCCGGGCCAGGCGGGCGCGGAAGTCGGCGAGGAGGCAGTAGCCGCGCCGAGGGTCGCGCCGCGGGCACACCCGCACCGCCTGACCGGCGAGCTCGACGGCCGTGTCCAGGAACTCGCGATTGCCGCGGTCCCGGAAGCGGTACCGATAATGGTTCGCCAGTTTTGCGAGGAGCTCGGCCCGCCGGCCCCGCGCGCGGCGCGGCAGGGCGGCGATCTCCTCCCTGATCCGTTCGCCGATGTACTCGCCGACGTTGATGTTCGCCACGCGCAGGGGCGGCTCGCCCTCGCGCGCCAGGTCCGTCACGCCCTGCGGCACGAACGTCGCGGTGTCGAACAGGCCGGGCTCCCGCGGCGCGTTCCAGAACGCCTCCAGGTCGGTCCCGCCGGCGTGGAGGTACGCGGTCGCGGCGCCGTTGCCGATCGCGACGGTCTCGTACCCCACCGGCCCGAAGCGCAGCAGTCCCCGGACGTAGTCACGAGCGTTGCAGGACTTCGGCGAGCTGGTCGCCGCGCTGTGCACCCGGATGGGTGAACACGGCGGCTCCTTGGTCGACGACCCCGACGCACGGGCCGCGGCCGACGCGACCGTCGCGGCCGTCCGCGAGGGCGCCGGCGAGGAGCGCCTGCGGGAGCTGTTCGCGCGGCTCGACGAAGCGCTGCGGGCGGCCGGCCTGGCGCACGGCCTCGGCGCGGGTGAGTTCCGCGGCATCGACCCGGCCGGCCACTACCAGCGGCTGCCCGGCGTGGTGGGCTACGCCGTCCACAAGGTCCTGCGCTGCCCGGCACCGACCCGGTGCGCCCGGCAGCAGCGGTCGACCTGGGAGACCCGGGCCCACCCGCCGATCTGCGCGGTGCACGACCTCGCCCTGGTCGAAGAGCGGCGGCGGCGCGCGTGACCGGCTTCCTGTCGGAGCTGGGCAAGAAGGCGGCCGAGAAGTGGCTCGCCCTGATCGTGCTGCCCGGCCTGCTGTTCGTCGCCGTCGCCTGGGCGGGCTGGACGCTGCGCCGCCACGGCGTGTGGTTCGACCCGGCACCGCTGCGCGCCGAGGTCACCCGCTGGTCGGCCGAGCGCCCGGAGGCGCTGGTCCTGGCCGCCGCCGGCGCGCTGCTCGCCGCCGCCGGGATCGCCCAGCTCGCCCGCGGCCTGGCCCGCGGCGTCGAGCGCCTGTGGTTCGCCACCGGCCTGGGCGCGCTCGGCCGCCGCCTGACGCGCCGCCGGGAACGGCTTTGGGAGGCCCGCGACCGCGCCTACGACCGGGCATTGCTGTCCAGCGACGCCGGCGCCGACCTCGACGCGCTGCTCGCGGCCCGCAACGCCATCTGCCCGGTCCGCCCGGCCCGCCCGACGTGGATGGCCGACCGGGTGCGGGCCGCCGCCGAGCGGGTGCACCGGGCGTACGACCTGGACCTGACCTCGCTGTGGCCGCGCCTGTGGCTCGTCGTCCCCGACGCCGCCCGCACCGAGCTCGTCGCCGCGCGCACCGCCGTGTCCACCGACGCGCGCCTGTTCGCCTGGGGTCTGCTCTACCTGCTCCCCGCCGTATGGTGGTGGCCTTCGGCCGCCGTCACGATCGTGACGTGCACGGTGGCGTGGCGCCGCGGCCGCGCGTCGACCGATGTGCTGGCCGACCTGTCGGAGTCGGCCGTGGACCTGTACGCCGCGACGCTGGCCGCGCAGCTCGGCGTTGCCGCGACGGACGGCCTCGCGATCACGGAGCGGCTGCGCAAGGACGGCTGAGACGGCCGCCGGCGAGTCGCCATGTCGACGTCGTCGCCCGATGCCCGGGCGCTCGCGGCGCCGGACGATCTCGGTCGTACCCGGGGTGGTTGAGCGCTAGCCTCGAACACAGGGGCGGGCATGAACCGTACCAGGGGTGGACTGATCAGCCGTATGGTGCTGGCCACCGGCGCGCTGTTGCTCATGGTCGGCTTTGCGTTCGGCGCACTGCTCTTCTCGATCAACGAGTTTCGTATGACTGCCCGCGTGACCAACCACGCCCAACAGGTCTTCGCGGCTGTCGACGACGTCGAGCGGGTCGCCGTCGAGGCGCAGACGAGGCAGCTCAAGTATCTCGTCACCGGGGACGCAAGCTATGTCGCCAGCTGGCAGGCCGCCGTGGCGGACATGTCCCGGATGACCGACCACCTGGAGCAGACCGCCACATTGCCGCAGGAGCGGGGGCCTGCTCAGCGCGTGATCCAGCTGGCCCGGTCCTACGTCGACGACTACTCGGTGCCGGTCATGCACGCGGCACAGCAGGGTAATCCCACCGCGCGGGATGTGGCGACGATGCAGGAAGGCGACCGCCGCATCGCCGAGTTGCATCAGGAGACCCAGGCCCTCAGGGTGACCGAGCGGCAGATCGTCGTCGCCCGTGACGTGCGTGCCGACCGGATGGCCGACCGGGCGGTCTTCGCGGTTGTCGCCGGCCTGGCGGGATCGGCGCTCGTCATCGCCGTCGTCGGGTGGTACCAGACGCGGATCATGGTCCAGCCGATCCGCCGGGCGGCCGTCATGGCCGACCGGCTCGCCGGCGGTGACCTCGATACGAGACTCCCGGAAACCAGCGCCGCCGAGATCGGCCGGCTGGAGCACTCCTTCAACGTCATGGCCGCATCCCTCGAGCGCAGCCATGTGGAGCTGGCCGAGCTCGCCGCGACCCAGACCGCTCTGCGGCGGGTCGCCACGCTCGTGGCGACGGGTGCCCCGCCGGCCGACGTGATGGCCGCCGTCGCCGCTGAGCTGGGCCGGTTGATCGCCACCGAGTCGGTGCGGATCGTGCGCTTCGAGCCGGACGGCACCGGTACGGTCGTCGCGAGCTGGGAAGGAGCCAACCTGGACCTGCCCGTTGGCACCCAGGTGCTGCTGGAGGGCTGCAACATCGAGGCGATGGTGCAGCGGACGGGACGGACCGCCCGCATCGACAACTACGCCGGCGCCACCGGAGCTCTTGCCGGCCACCTGCAGGAGCACGGCATCCGCGCGGCGGTGGGCGCCCCGATCCACGTCGAGGGCCGGCTGTGGGGCGTGGTGGCCTCCGGGACGACCCGCGATGAGCCCACGTCGCGCAATGCCGAGGCACGGCTCACCGAGTGCATTGAGCTGATCGTTGCCGCCATCGCCAACGCCCAGGCCCGCAGTGACCTGCTCGCCTCACGGGCGCGGTTTGTGCTCGCCGCGGACCAGGCGCGGCGCCGGATCGAGCGCGACCTGCACGACGGGGTCCAGCAGCGGCTCATCTCGCTGGGGCTCAACGTCCGCCAGGCCCAGGACAGCCTGCCGAGCGGGCTCCCCCAGGTGCGGGAGCAGCTGTCGGCGGTCGCTGCCGGCCTCGCCGGGACCGTCGACGAGGTGCGGGAGCTGTCCCGCGGCGTGCACCCGGCGATCCTTACCGAAAGTGGCCTGCGGCCCGCGCTGCGAGCGCTGGCCCGCCGTTCCCCTGTGGCGGTGCAGCTGGACATCCGGCTGGACGCCCGCCTGCCGGAGCCGGTGGAGGTGGCCGCGTACTACGTGGTGGCGGAGGCGCTGACCAATGCCGCGAAGCACGCCCAGGCGACCGTCGTCGCGGTGCACATGGCCATCCGTGATGGCCACCTGGACCTGTCGATCGTCGATGACGGCGTCGGGGGCGCCGATCTGGAACACGGCACGGGCCTCATCGGCCTGACCGACCGGGTGGACGCCCTGGGCGGCGAGCTGACGCTGGACAGTCCGCCGGGCCGCGGCACTCGCCTCGACGTGTGCCTGCCCCTCGCTGCGACACCGCCGTGATCAGGCGCGTTCCAGGGTCTGGGCCAGGTACGTGACCGCGAGGACGTAGCCGAGCGGGCCGGCGCCGGCGATCACGGCGTCGGCCACCTCGGCGATGTAGGAGTGGTGGCGGAAGGGCTCGCGGCGGTGGATGTTCGTGAGGTGGACCTCGACCGTCGGCAGGGACACCGCTGAGACAGCGTCGCGCAGTGCGATCGACGTGTGTGCGAAAGCGCCGGGGTTGATGATGACCGCGGCGCACGTGGTGCGGGCCTCGTGCAGGGCGTCGATCAACACGCCCTCGTGGTTGCTCTGCAACGCCCGCACGGCCAGGTCGTGCTCGGCGGCGGCCTTGGTGACCATGTCCTCGATCTCCGCCAAGGTGGTGGTGCCGTAGCGCTCCGGCTCGCGCAACCCCAACAGGTTGAGGTTCGGGCCGTTGAGCAGGAGCAGCTGACGGGGCACTTCAGTTCGTCGGCAGCATGCCGTGCGGGCCGTAGACGAAGACCAGCCAGAGCGGCTCGCGGCCGGTGTTGACGTGCTGGTGGTGCACGCCCTTCGGGATGTACATGAACGTGTGCGCGGCGAACGGGGTGCGGGAGCCGTCGGCCGTGACGACCTCGCCGGAGCCGCGGACGATGAAGTTGACCTCCTCGGAGTCGGGGTGGTTGTGCAGCGAGCTCGCCTCGCCGGGCTCGAAGATGGTCAGGCCGCTGGTCAGGAACTCGCTGGCGTGCAGGCGCTCGTCGACGACCTTGTAGACCTTGCGGCGGAAACCGGCGTCGTCCAGGCCCAGCCAGGCGGGCTGGGCCTGGCTGAAGGGGTCGATCACATGGATCACGGTGGCCTCCAGAGTCATGCGCACCGGGGTGTCGGGCGCGCGGAGCCGAAGGTAATGTACGAACTAGTACGTTAGTTATCCTACCGGCGGGACGACGCTGTCAAGAGCCGTGCGACACTGGGCGCGGAAAGGAATCGATGAACCGGCCAGAGGAACGGCGGCGCGACGCGGAGCGGACCCGCCGCGAGATCCTCGACGTGGCGACGCGGGAGTTCGCCGACCGCGGCTACGACGGGGCACACGTCGACGAGATCGCCGAGCGGACCCGCACGACCAAGCGGATGATCTACTACTACTTCGGCGGCAAGAAGCAGCTGTACATCGCCGTCCTCGAGCGCGCCTACGCGCAGATCCGCGAGGCCGAGGCCGGGGTCAACCTGGACCACCTGCCGCCGGCCGAGGCGATCCGCCGCCTGGCCGAGATCACGTTCGACCACCACGAGGCCAACCCGGACTTCATCCGCCTGGTGAGCATCGAGAACATCCACCGCGGCGAGCACATCGCGCAGCTGGACAGCCTGGCCGCGCTCAACAGCCCGGCGATCCGGCTCATCGAGCAGATCCTCAAGCGGGGCCGCGCCGACGGGGTGTTCCGCGAGGACGTCGACGCCGTCGACGTGCACCTCGCGATCAGCGCCTACTGCTTCTTCCGCATCGCCAACCGGTACACGTTCACGGCGATCTTCGGCCGCGACCCGGTCGACCCGGGCCGGCGTGAGCAGTACCGCCGCCAGCTCGGCGACATGATCGTGGCGCACCTGTCGGCCTCAGCACCGCAGTAGCTGCCCGTCCCGCGCGACCTCCACCGGCGTCTCGCCGACGGCGAGGGGGTTGGTGTTGTTGAGGTGGCCGAACAGCACGCGGGTGCCGGCGTGGCGCTGCAGCTGCGGCAGGACGTCGGTGATCGGCAGGTGGCCCATCTGCCGCGGCGTGCGGGTCAGCCCGGCGCGCCGTGCGGGCTCGTCCTCGGTCCAGAATGTGCCGTCGAGCAGCGCGACGTCGGCGCCGCGCAGGAACTCGTCGAACTCCTCCGTCCACTGTGGAAGGCAGGTGGCGTACACGAACACGCCCCCGGTCCGCTCGTCGCGCAGCCGCAGCGCGCAGACCCAGTCCTCGCCGTCTGCGCGCTCGGCGTAGCGGGGCACCTTCGCGCCGACGACGGCGGCGCGCACGCTCAGGCCGCCCTCGATGGGCACCGGCTCGCCGGCGGGCAGGGTGCGCAGCCGCAGGTCGGTGTACCGGCTCAGGATCGGCACGATCGGCAGTGCGCCGAGCACCGTGCCGGTCGCGTAGAGGGTGAGCGTCTCGGCCTCGCGCAGGGCGAGCAGCCCGGCGGTGTGGTCGATCTCGGCGGTCGTGAGCAGCACGCCGCGGATCGGGGTGTCGCGCCGGCCCGGGCCGGGCCGCAGCTCCTCTGCGGCGAGCGCCTGCGCGCGGATGTCGGGCGAGGCGTTGAGCAGGTACCAGGCCGAGCCGTCGCCGCTGACCGCGACGCCGTCCTGGGTGCGGTCCACGCCGGCCTCGCGGGCCGCCGCGCAGCCGTCGCACGCGCAGTTCCACTGTGGACATCCGCCGCCGGCCGCGCTGCCGAGGACCCGGATCCTCACCGGTTCGCCCGCGGCACGGCCGGTTCGCGTCCACCGTCGACGGTTGCGGCGCGCGCGACCGTGTGGTGGTGCGGCGACCAGCGGCACGCCGGGTCGGTCGCCGAGGCGTCCCCGGTGAGCTGGAACGCCTGGCAGCGGCAGCCGCCGAGGTCGACGTCGCGCAGGGCGCAGGACGCGCAGGGTTCGGGCATCCATGCGGTACCACGGAAGGCATTGAACATCGCCGAATCCCGCCAGATGGCGGCCAGGCCGGCGCTGCGCACCGACGGCACCTCCAGGCCCGGCAGCTGCCCGGCCGCGAGGCACGGCAGCACGTCGCCGTTGGGCGCCACGACGAGCTGGCGCGCGCCCCAGCCCTGCATGCACGGCTTGGCTTCGCCGGTGTGGTAGTCCGGCTGCACGTACACGATCTCGATCCGGTCGCCGTGGCGGCGGTGCACGCCGGCGGCGGCCTCCGCGGCGGCGTCGACCTGGGCGCGGGTCGGCATGAGCGCGGCCCGGTTGCGCAGCCCCCAGCCGTAGAACTGGGTGTGCGCGAGCTCGAGCCGGTCGGCGCCGAGCGACACGGCGAGGTCGGCGATCTCGGTCAGCCGGGCCACGTTGGCGGCGTGCAGGACCACGTTGACGGTCAGCGGGATGCCGGTGGCGCGCACGAGCCCGGCCGCGGCGAGCTTGCGCTCGTGGAACGCCCCGCCGGCGATCGCGTCGGCCTCGGGCGCGCGGGCGTCCTGAATGGACAGTTGCAGGTGGTCCAGGCCGGCGTCGAGCAGGGCGGCGAGCCGGCCGGCGTCGAGCTGGATGCCGCTCGTGACGAGGTTGGTGTACATCCCGAGCCCGCTCGCCTGCCCGACGAGCTCGGGCAGGTCGTTGCGCAGCAGGGGTTCGCCGCCGGAGAGGTGCACCTGCAGCACGCCGGCGGCGCGGGCCTGGCCGAGCACGTCGCGCCATTGTTCGGTGGTGAGCTCGTCGCGGTACGCCGCCAGGTCGACCGGGTTGGAGCAGTACGCGCAGCGCAGCGGGCAGCGGTAGGTCAGCTCGGCGATCATGCCGGTCGGGCGCGGCGGCCCGTCCGGCCACGGCTCCGCGCTCACGGCGCCGGCGGAACCCTCGGCCGGCGGCGCGCCGCCGTCGACCAGGAGCCGCCGCCCGCGCAGGTCGGCCAGCAGCCCCGCCACGTCACCGGCGTCGACGCCGTCGTAGTCGCGGGCGAGCACGGCGACGATGCCCTCGGTGCCGCGCCGCCCGTCGCACGCGCGCACGACATCGGCGGCGACGGGGTCGAGCAGCAGCACGCCCTCCGGGTACAGCAGCGCGTCGCCGCCCCGCACCGGGTCGCGGGCGAGGCGGACGCCACGGGCCAGCCCGGGCCCGCTCATGCCGTCACCTCCGCTTCGCTCCGGCAGCGGCATGAGCTAAGACCGTGTCCATTGTGAGCGGCCCCTCCGCTTCGCTCCGGACCGCTCATGACGCCGGTTGCAGGGTCATGGCCGCGTAGTCGACGGCGTCGAGCATCGCGCCGAGCACGTCGCACTTGAAGCGCAGCGCGGTGAGGGCGGCCTCCTGCCGCTCGGCCGTGTCGCAGTGGGTGAGGACGATCTCGAGGGTGCCGGCGCTCTCGGCGCGGGCGACCGGGATACGCCGCTCGAAGTACGCCAGCCCGTCGGGCTTGATCCAGTCGTAGTGCTGCTGCCAGGCGTTGAGGCGGTCGGTCATGAGCTCGGGCGAGAACAGCTCGGTGAGCGCGGCGGCCACGCCGTCGGTCCACGGCCGGGTCTGACAGAAGTGCAGGTACCCGTCGACGGCGAAGCGGACACCGCGCAGCACGTGCCGCTCGTCGAGGACCTCCTCGCGGGACAGCCCGACGGCGTCGGCGAGCACGAGCCAGTCGGCGAGGCCGCCCTCCCCCTCCTGCTCGCCGTCGTGGAACGTCACCCGCGGCAGCCACGCCCGGCGCACGTCCGGCAGCGGGCAGGCGGCGATGATCGCCGCGTTCTTCTGCGCCAGGCACCGCTGGTAGTACCACCGGTTGGCCACCCACGAGCGCAGCTCGTCGGGCCGGCACTCGCCGGCGTGCAGGCGCACATGGAAGCGGTGCCGGTCCCAGTAGTGCTCGCCGAGGCCCAGCAGGGCCTCGGCGAACGCCTCCCGGGTCAGCGAGGCTGACGGAACCACGGGTCACCAGCGCCGGAGTAGGCGGAGACCTCGGGCCGCGTCTCGAGGCACTCGACGCGCGGTGCGGTCCAGGCCCGGCGGCCCGGCCGCGCGGGCGCGTTGCTCGGTTCGGTGTTCGACACGGTGGTCGCTCCTCTCGATCGGGTTGTGCGGTGATACCCAACGCCGCCGGGGACATGCCGCCCTCATCCGGTGGTCCGCTCAGCGGTCCTACTGCTCCGCACCATAGACCGGCGCCGAAGCTCGGCACAAGACCGATCCTTGTGCCGAGAGTGGCGCAGACCTATATTGAGCCAGCCTTCTTCCGGTACAACTGGTCCGCCTGACGGACCGCACGGATTCCAACCCGTCTGAAGGAGCATCCGCCATGCAATGGAGACGCAACGCGCTGCTCGCCGGCCTCGCCGCGGCGGCGACGGCGGTGATCGGCCTGACCGCCGCGCTGCCCAGCTCGGCGCAGAACCCGAAGGAGCGCAACACCGGCGCCCGCGAGCTCGGCAACCCCGACTACGGCGTCTGCCGCGGTACCGACGAGCGCTGCTACCACGACTGGGGCAACTTCGACCCGGCCAAGGGCTACCGGGTCCTGCTCTACACCCGCACCGCCGGCCCGCGGCACGCCAACCTCGGCCCCGCCCTCGGCACCGGCCTCAACCCGACGCTGAGCGCCGCCAACGTCGTGCAGAACGGCATCATCGCGCTGGGGCAGAAGAACGGCTTCGCGGTCGACTGGACCGAGGACGTCGCGCAGCTGGCCAGCCCGGGCCAGCTGTTCCGGTACAACGCCGTGATCTTCTACAGCACGTCGCGCGACACGCTCGACGACGCCGCGCAGACCTCGCTGCGGCAGTACATGCGCGGCGGCGGGGGCTTCGTCGGCGTGCACAACGCCTTCGGCACGGAATACAACTGGCCGTGGTACGAGGGCCTGCTCGGCGGGGCCAACTACTACGACCACGGCCCCAACCAGAGCGGCACGGTCCGCACCGTGGACCGCCGCGACGTCTCGACCGCGGGCCTGCCGCCGACGTGGCAGTTCAAGGACGAGTGGTACAACCTGGTGCCGTACCCGTCGCGGGTGCGCATCCTGGCCACCGTCGACGAGCAGAGCCTCGCCCAGGGCGCGACCGGCTCCATGGGCCACCCCGGCCACGGCGACGAGCACCCGGTCGCCTGGTGCCAGTACTACGACGGCGGCCGCGCCTGGCTGACCACCCTCGGCCACGACGCGCTGGACTTCAGCGACGGCTCGGCGTTCCCGGGCGCACCGCAGTTCCAGCAGATGCTCACCGGCGGCATCCGCTCGGCGATGGGCGCCGCGCCCTTCTGCCGCTGACGCGTACGGTCCTGGCCGCCGCTCAGCCGGCGGCCAGGACCTCGCGCAACCGGGCAGCGAACTCGGCGGGCTTGCCGGCATAGCCGAACTCGCCGCCGAGGAACCCGCCGTGGTGGCTCGGGAACACCGCCGCGCTCCGCCCGAGCAGGGCGGCCAGGCCTTCGGCGGTTCGCGCGGTGTACGTCCCGGCCGACTCCTCGCCGACCGCGACGACGATCCGGGTCGGCACGGCGGTGAGGCGCTGCGCGTCGGGCCGGTAGTCGGTGACCGCCCACGAGTGCCGCGACAGCAGCGGATCGTCGCGCCCGCCGTCGTCGACGGCCGGCATGCCGAACGCGGCCGGGTCGGGCACGGGCTGCTCGAAGTACGCGTCGGTGAACTCGCCCTGCCACGAGGTCATCGCGATGAACGCCGCCATGCCGGCGCCGAAGCCGTTCGCCTCGTACGCCGCGTTGAACCGCGCGCGGGCGCGGGCGGCGCCGTCGGCGTCGGGGAGTACCACATTGATGGGCGGCTCATGCGCGACCAGCGTGACGACGTCCTGCGGATGGCTCGCGACGAGCTCGATCCCGGTCACCGCGCCGCCGCTGCTGCCGAACACCTCGACCGGCCCCGCGCCGAGCGCCTCGATGAGCCGGTGCAGGTCCTCGGCCTGCTGCTGCGGCGTGTGGTCCAGCCGCCCGTCCGAGCGGGCGCTGCGCCCCAGCCCGCGCGGGTCGTAGGTGACGACCGTGCGGTCGCCGAAGTGCCCGGCGAGCTCGGTGAACCCGTCGGCCGCCATCGGCTGGCCGATCACGAGCAGCACGGGCCGTCCGTCCGCGGGCGGCAGCGGCCCGCGGACGTCGTAGACCAGGTCGACCCCGGGCAGGGCGAGGGTATGCGTCTGCGTCGTCGTCATACCGCCGACCTTACGGGCTGCGGGCGTTTCGACGGTCATCCCGATGCACCCCGGTCAGGTGAGTCCGGTGGGGTCGGGCGCCGCGACGCTGGCAGGGTGCGGTACCGAACCGGCGGTATCGCACCTGAAAACTCGAAGTAGAGGAAGGTGCCATGTCTGATCTCGTTGCGATCGGCTACCGCGACCTGTCCACCGCCAACGCGGCCCGGGACAAGATTCTGGACCTGCAGCGCCAGGGCCTCATCTCCGTGCGCGACACCGCCGTGGTGGAGTGCCAGCCGGACGGCAAGGTCAAGCTGCACCAGTCGGGCTCGGCGACCGCGATGGGCGCGGCCGGTGGTGCCCTATGGGGCGGCCTGATCGGGCTGCTGTTCCTTGCGCCGTTCATCGGCATGGCGGTCGGCGCGGGCGCGGGCGCCCTCGCCGGGAAGGCCACCGACGTCGGCGTGGACGACAAGTTCATGAAGGATCTCGGCTCGGAGCTCGAGCCGGGCCACGCCGCGCTGTTCCTGCTCGTCGACCAGGTCACGGTCGACAAGGTGATGGCCGAGATGGCGCCGTACAACTTCGGCGGGCACCTGCTGCGCAGCTCGCTCAGCATGGAAGCCGAGCAGCGCCTCCGCGACGCGATCTCCGCGGCGCACCTGCAGCCCGCCTGACCCTGCGGGCACATCGAGCCCGGGCGGCCCTGGCCGCCCGGGCTCTTTGCCGTCCTCAGCCGCCCCGGGTGGAGGCGAACCGCGCCCGGTAGGCCGCCGGCGTGACCCCGAGCGCGGCGGCGAACGCGCGGCGCAGCGTCTCGGCCGAGCCGAGCCCGGCGCGGCGGGCCACCACGTCGAGCGGGTCGGTGCCGCCCTCGAGCATCGTGCGGGCCGCCTCGACGCGCGCCCGCGCGACGTACGCCGCAGGCGTGGTGTCCAGCTCGTCGCGGAACAGCCGGGTGAGGTGGCGGGCGCTCACCCCGGCCCGCCCCGCCATCGCCGCGAGGCTGTGGTCGCCGGCCGGGTCCTCGGCGATCGCGTCGAGCAGCCGCCGCAGCGGCTCGTGCCGCGGCCGCCCCGCCCGAAGGCGCACGGAGAACTGCGACTGCCCGCCCGGCCGGGCCATGAACACGACGAGGTGCTTGGCGACCAGCCGGGCGGTCTCGGCGCCCAGGTCGTGCTCGACGAGTGACAGCGACAGGTCGATCCCGGCGGTGATGCCGGCCGAGGTGAACACCCGCCCGTCCCGCACGAAGATCGCGTCCGGATCGACGTCGACGCCGGGGAAGGCGCGCGCGAGCTCACCGGTCAGGCTCCAGTGCGTGGCCGCCCGCCGTCCGTCCAGCAGCCCGGCGGCGGCCAGCGGGAACGCGCCGGCGCACACGGATGCGGTACGCCGGGCCGCGCCCGCCAGTCGCCGCACCTGCTCCAGCAGCGCGCGGTCAGCGATGCTGGCCGCCCAGTCGGGCGCGCCGGGCACGACGAGCGTCCCGAGCGGCCCGGCCACGTCCGCGAGAGCGGCGTCGGCGCCCAGCCGCAGCCCCGCCGTCGCCCGCACGTCCGCCCCGCTCAGGCTCGCGGTGCGCAGCCGGTAGCGCCCGCCGTACTCGTTGGCGACGGCGAAGACCTCCAGCGGCCCGGTCACGTCGAGGAGCCGGACCCCCTCGTACAGCACCATCAGCACCGCATGCGACCTCACCCAGCCAACTGTTGCGCACCGCCGCGCGCGGCATGTCCGGATGTGTGGGTGACATGGCGCAAAGCCCGGAGATCGCCGCGATCGCGACCGACTTGAGACCACATATGATCCTGTCGGTACCCGCACCGCCCGCCCGCCGCACCGAGCCGCTCGTCGCCCTCGGCCTGGCCGCCGGCCCGGTCGTCGCGCTGGGCTTCACCCGCTTCGCGTACGCGCTGCTGCTGCCCGCGATGCGCGAACAGCTGTCCTGGACCTTCGCCGCGGCCGGCGGCATGAACACCGCCAACGCCGTCGGCTACATCATCGGCGCGCTGTCGGCCGCCTGGTGGAGCCGCCGCCTCGGCGCCCGCGCCGCGTTCGGCTGGGGCATCGCCCTCAGCGCCGTCATGCTGCTGCTGTCCGCGGCCACCGGCACCTACGCGGCGCTGGCCGCACTGCGCTTCCTCGGCGGCGTCACCACCGCCGTGACGTTCGTGGTCGGCTCGGCCCTCGCGGCCCGCATCCACACCGGCGGCAGCCAGCCCCGCTCGGCCCGCCTCGTCGCGTTGTACATGGCCGGCGTCGGCATCGGCATCGTCGCGGCCGGCCTCGTCGTCCCCGCCGCGGCCGCCCTGTTCGGCGCCTCCGGCTGGCGCATCGGCTGGCTGGCGATGGGCGCCCTGTCGCTGCTCGCCCTGGCCCCCGCCGTCTGGGCCGCCCGCCACGTCCCCGACCCGGCCGCACCCGCGCCCGGCGCCACCGAGCGCGCCGGCCTGCGCGCCCTGACCCCGACCTTCGCCTGGTACCTCCTGTTCGGCGCCGGCTACGTCGCGTACATGACGTTCGTCGTCGCCCTGCTGCGCGCACAGGGCCTGGGCGCCCCCGCGGAGGCGGCATTTTTCGTGGTACTCGGCCTGTCCTCCGCCACCGGCACCCTGACGGTCTGGGCCCGCGTGACCGGCCGCCTGCGCGGCGGCCGCGCCCCCGCCTTGGTCAGCACGGTCGTCCTCGCCGGCGTCCTGCCCGTCCTGCTGTGGCACGGCCTCCCCGCGGCCCTCGCCTCGGCCGTGATCTTCGGCGCCGCGTTCATGGCCGGCCCGACCGCGGCGACGGTCCTGGTCCGCCGCGCGCTACCACCGCACGCCTGGACCCGGGGCATCGCCCTGCTGACCGCGGCGTTCAGCGTCGGCCAGGCGTTCGGCCCCCTGGTCTCCGGCCTCCTGTCGGACACCACGGGCGGCATCGCGCGGGGCCTGTGGCTCTCGGCGGCCCTGCTCGCACTGGCCGCCCTCGCGGCCCTTCCCCAACGCGAGCCGGCCCCGTCTCCCGTACCGCACCGCGAGCCCGTTACGGCCGCTTCGACCCGCTGAGCCCGGACCGGGGCCAAGATCGCTTGGCCCCGTCCGCGGGTTCATCCGACGCGGCGATCGGCCCGCCACATAAAAAACAGCACCGCCGCGACCAGCGCACCCTGGATCGGCCCGATGATCCAGCCCTGCTCGCGCCCACAGCACGCCGCGCCGATGAACGCCCCAGCGACCAGCGCCACCGCTCGCACAACCCGCGCCCACGTCGGCCACGGCCGCACCGAGCCCACGACAGCCCCCGTGGCCTCCGGCGGCATGTACCGCCACGGCACCCGACTCCGCCGGCCGCCGTCGCCGCGCAGGTAGCTCGGCGCCAACGTGCAGACGATGAGCGGCGGTCGTGGTTTCGGGCCCTCGGGCAGCAGCTGCCACGGCCTCAGCGCACCGGCTTATATCGTCAGCGCACCGGGCGGCGGCCCATACCGACGCCCGCACTCGGTCAGGGCGAGCGTGCCGTGGCCTTCAACCCGGGTGTCTGGGTTGAGGGCGCCGGGATCGACGGACAGGCGGGCGGCCACGACCCGTGCGTCGGCGCGGAAGTCCTCGGGCTTCGGGCCGATCGCGGCGTCCGGGTCCTCGCTGTCGTACCAGTTCAGGACCTTGCCCTGCTCGGCGATGCACCACGCGGCGGTGTCGTCCCCGTCGGAAAGCGCGTACCAGTGGCACGCGCCGAAGCGCTCGCTCAGCGCCGCGGCCCGGGCGGTAGGCGCCGAGCGCTGGTCCCCCACGGGATGCAGGTCGTCCGGGTGCCGGCCGAAGATCAGGGTCCAGCCGTCCAGCGACGGGCTGACATAGATGACTGCGCACGACCGGTGCCGGTGGTCCGGGTCGTAGCGGAGGCCGTTGTTCCACGCCGACTCGCCCAGCCGCATGGTGACCCGCTCGGCGCCGGTGACGCGGAACTCGTCGAGGATCGCCGCCCGCCCGGCCTCGCCGGCCGACGGGACCGCGTACCACGCGTCGCCGAGGTGCATCGGCGCCGGGCGTTCGCGGGGCATCTTGACACCGATCAGCCGCCGCACGGCGGACTGGTCGGCCGGCGCCAGCGCCTGCCATCCGCCGATCTCAGCGAGCGCGGTCAGCGCGAACCGGCGATGCCGCCCGGGCGTGCACCGCAGGTCCTGCAGCGTCGCTACCGCGTCGCCACCGGCGCCGAAGATCGCGTGCTTCGCTGTGCTCCGCACGGTCGGGTCCGGGTCGCTGAGCAGCGGCAGGAGTTCGGTGATGAACGGCGCCGCCGCGCCGCGGGCGTGCAGCCAGGACGCGGCGGACGCGCGGACGGCAGCGCTCGGGTGGCGCAGCGCCGCGACGATCTGGGCCGGGTCGCTGGGCTCCAGCCGGGCGTACCCCCAGTTGACCCGGCTCCGAGCCTTGTCGGACGGTGCGGCGGCCAGCGCCGCGGTCATCGGCCCGATCGCCGCGTCGCCGTAGGACGCCAGCGCACCTGCGGCGACGATCGGGATGACCTTCGAGCGCTCGTCCAGCAGCGCCGCGACCAGATCGGGTATGGCGACAGGCCCGGCCGCGATGAGGGCCTCGCGGGCCGCGACTCGCACCGCGGTGTCTGGATCACCCAACTGGAGCACAAGGCCCGCGATGTCCACCGGTACAGCCTACAGAGATCGGTTGACTGGTCAGG
>Ga0310811_10005918_pt1 | contig 15556 bp, 15 predicted proteins | sample YCmetagenome_FD_207642 | JGI IMG/M metagenome (GOLD analysis project Ga0310811, IMG submission 207642) | Soil microbial communities from experimental microcosm in Duke University, North Carolina, United States - YC | ecosystem: Engineered > Artificial ecosystem > Soil microcosm > Unclassified ...
GGTGATCGACTTCTTCTATTCGGACTCTGACGACAACTTCGCCGCGGCCCAGGCCCGCTACGACCTCGCCCGGCCCTTCGAGCAGACCGGGCTCAGCCGCGGCGGGACGCTCTCGTGGGGCGGCCTGCTGCAGCGGGACGGGCAGTGGCTGATCGCCCAGGGCTGGGACGCCCCGCCCGGGCAGCGGGAGATATCGCTCTACCGCGCGCCGATCGGCGGCTGAGCCGCGCCAGAGGCTGTACTGGAAGTACGAGAAGCTGTACTGGGGAGCTGTGTGCCGTCCAGCTCCCCAGCGCTCAATCCGCGCCGACGTCGATTTGCTGACGGGAGCGCAGCTCCTGCGAGAGGCTGCCGGCGAGGCCGGACAGCTCCGCGGCCGTCTCCAGCAGGCGGGGGGCGAGCTCCTCCATCTGGGCGTCGGAGAGCTGAATGCTCGGCCCGGCGATGCTCACCACGCCCAGCGGCGCGCGGCTGGACGGGTCGACCAGCGGGGCGGCCATCGCGGAGATGCCCTCCTCGACGCTGTCGTGGACCCGGGCCCAGCCCTTGGCGCGCGCCTCCTCGATCCTCGTCTGCACCTCGGCGAGAGTGGTCGGGGCGTTGTGGCCCGCCGGGTGCCGCTGCTCCGGCTGCTGGCGCGCGACCAGGCGCAGCGCCTCGTCCTCGGCGAGCCGGGAGAGCCAGGCGACGCCGCTGGCCGACGAGCCGAAGGGAATCTCGGATCCGTGGTCCGGGTCGTAGCGCAGGCCGCTGCGCGCCCCCTGTGACTTGGCGACCCAGAGCAGCTGTTCGCCGTCGACCAGGCCGAGCCTGACCAGCTGCTCGGAGTCCGCCGCCAGCCGCGCCAGCACGGGCATCGCCAGCTCGAAGATGGTGCTGCTGGCCAGGTGCCGCAGGCCGAGGCTGACGATGCGCAGCGTCAGGGCGTAGTTGCCCGACTCCAGCTGGCGTACGAACCCCTCCTCGGCGAGGGTGACCAGGATGCGGTGCGCGGCGCTCTTCGGCAGGTCGACGAGTTCGGCGATCCGCACGAGCGGCAGCCCCTCCGGGTGGCCGATCATCGCCTGCAGAACCCCGAGACCACGCGACAACGACCCGGTTGCCATTCTTCCCCGCTCTCCGCCGCATCGACGCTCGGCAAGCCTAGCAGAGCACCACTCCCGGCGTCCGCTGGTTGACCTGGTGATTGACATAATAGCAGAACGGTGTTCCACTCTTGAAGGCCATTCCAGTTATGCTGGGTCGCAGCGTTGCGAGGAAGGAAGCACGGTATGACCAGGGAGATCCCGCGCCAGGGACTGCTCTATGAGGATCTGTCGGTGGGTCTGTCGTTCCGCAGCCCGGGCCGCACCATCACCGATGCCGACGTGATCGGGTTCGCGGGGCTGACCGGCGATTTCTCGGAGGTGCACACCAGCGATGTGTACGCGAAGGCCAGCCAGTTCGGGCGGCGGATCGCGCACGGCATGCTGGGGCTAGCCTACGCGCACGGGCTGATGTGGCCGCGTACCGAGATGCTGCGGAACACGGCGATCGCCTTCCTCGGCATCAGGGACTGGCGGTTCGTCGCGCCGATCTTCCTGGGCGACACCATCTTCGTGAACTACTCCGTCGCGGAGATGCGCGACTCGAAGTCGCGTCCGGACCAGGCCATCGTCACCTTCGACGTCGAGGTGGTCGATCAGGACGGCCGGGTCTGCCAGAAGGGGCAGAAGGTCGAGCTGCTCTCGAAGGTGCCGCTCGGCGGCGTCGTCGCGAGCGAGCAGGGCACCGCGGCCGAGCGGGCCGGCGAGTGACGGCCGCACGTTTCACCGGCAGGCGCGCCCTGGTCACCGGCGGGGGCCGGGGCATCGGGCGCGCGATCGCGGAGCGGTTCGCGGCCGAGGGCGCCCACGTGGTGGTGGCGGATCGCGACGCCGCGCAGGCGCGGTCCGTCGCGGAGGCGTTGCGCGGCAAGGGTTTCAGCGCCGAGCCGCTCACGCTGGATGTGGCCGACCCCGCTGCGTTCGCCGAGGTGGACCGGGAGCTGGACATCGTCGTGGCGAACGCGGGCATCCAGACTTTCGCGCCGGCCAGCACGCTGACCGCCGCCGACTGGGACCGCGTGCTCGACGTCAACGCTCGCGGCACGCTGCTCACGCTCCAACTGGCGGCCCGGTGCCTGCATGAGGGAGGCGCCGTCGTCACCGTCGCCTCGATCCAGGCACTGCTGCCCAACGCGCTCTCGGCGAACTACGCGGCCTCCAAGGCGGCGGTGCTGAGCTTGACGAGGTCGTTCGCTGCGGAGCTGGCGCCGCGCGGGATCCGGGTCAACGCGGTGGCGCCGGGCCGGATCGACACCGCGCTCTCGGACTTCGGCAGCGCGGAGGTCGGACGGATCACCGGACAGGCCGCGAAGGAGGCGCTGGAGCAGCGGCTCGCGACCAACCCGCTGGGCCGGATCGGCCGGCCCGAGGAGATCGCCGCGGCCGTCGCGTTCCTCGCCTCGGACGACGCGTCCTACATCACCGGCGAGTGCGTGAACGTCTGCGGCGGGGACGTGATGGCATGATCCCGCTCGACGCGGCGCCGTCCGGCCACGGCCGTACCGACCTGCACCTGTCACCGGAGGCGGCGGTCGCGAAGGTGGCCGAGGCCGCGACGGTCGCGGTCGGCGGCACCGGATCGCTGCTGCAGGTCCCCGAGACGCTGCTGGCGGCCCTGGAACGGCGCTGGGAGCAGACCGGTTCGCCCCACGGCCTGACCGTCGTGCACGTGATGGGCCTGGGCGACCACGGGGGCCGAGGCGTCGACCACGTCGCGATCCCGGGCCTCGTCCAGCGCTTCATCGGCTCGCACTTCGTGCTCTCGCCGCGCGAGCAAGACCTGATCGCGCGCAACGAGGTCGAGGCCGTCGGCCTTCCCGCGGGCACGATCTCGCTGCTGTACCGCGAGATCGCGGCACGTCGTCCCGGGCTGTTCACCGACATCGGGCTGGACACCTTCGTCGATCCGCGGCGGCAGTGGGGGCGGATGAATGCCCGCACGACCAAGGGTCTGAGCGAGCTGGTCACCGTCGGCGGCCAGGAGTGGCTGTTCTATCCCCGGTTCGACATCGACGTCGCGCTGCTGCGGGCGACCGAGGCCGACGCCGACGGGAACATCGGCATGGACGACGAGGCCGCGTTCGGCGACAACCTCGCCATCGCCCAGGCGGCGCACAACAGCGGCGGCCTGGTGATCGTCGAGGTGAAGCGGCTGGTCGAGCGGGGCCGGATGCCGGCGAACCGGGTGCGGATCCCCGGGGCGCTCGTCGACCACGTCGTGCTCACCGACTTTCCGAATCAGACACCGATCACGGTCGAGGACGCGCGGCGCAGCGGCACCCGGCCGAACCGGCCCACCGAGGTCGAGAGGCTTCCGTTCGACCAGCGCAAGGTCGTGGCCCGGCGCGCCGCGGTCGAGCTGCACGAAGGGGATCTGGCGAATCTGGGCGTCGGCATGGCGAACGGGATCAGCTACGTCGCGCTGGAGGAGGGGTTCCTCGACCGGTTCACCCTCACCGTCGAGCAGGGCGTGTTCGGCGGCCTGCCCGGCGTCGGGCTGGATTCCGGCACTGCGATAAACCCTTCGTCGATCATTGACATGCCGAGCCAGTTCGACCTCTACGACGGCGGCGCGCTCGACTTCGCGGGGCTCGCCTTCGCCGAGATCGACCGGTACGGCAACGTGAACGTCGCCGAAGCCGGCGGCAGGCCGATCGGCCCGGGCGGATTCATCGACATCAGCCAGAAGGCTCGCACGGTCGTGTTCTGCGGCACGTTGCGCGGCGGCGGCCTCGAAGTCGAGATCGTCGACGGAGAGCTCGCCATCGGCAAGGAGGGCCGCTACCCGAAGTTCGTCGAAGAGGTCTCCCACATCAGCTTCAGCGCCGCTCGCGCCCACCGGCAGGGCCAGCACGTGCTCTACGTGACCGAGCGCGCCGTCTTCCGGCTGGCAGGCGACGGCGTCGAACTGATCGAACTCGCCCCCGGCGCCGACCTCCGGCGCGACGTGCTCGACCAGATGGGTTTCACGCCGCTGATGCGCTCCGCTCCCCGGCCGATGGACCCGCGGATCTTCCGGCCCGGACCCGCCGGCCTCAAGCCGCGCCCCCGCCGCAACCCGCACACAGAAAGGCGGCAGCCGTGACCGACGCGTTCGAAGGCATCCGCATCCTCGACTTCACCCAGCTCGAGCAGGGCCCGTCGGCGACGCAGGTCCTCGCCGACTTCGGCGCCGAGGTGATCAAGGTCGAGCGGATCGACGCCGGCGAGATCGGCCGGTTCCAGCCGCCCTTCCTGGCGAACGGCTTCAGCCCGCACTGGTCGGCGACCAACCGCAACAAGAAGAGCATCAGCGTCGACGTGAAGTCGCCCGAAGGCAGGGAGCTGATCCACCGGCTCGCGAAGGACGCCGACATCGTCGCCAGCAACTTCCGGCCCGGCGTGATGGACCGGCTCGGCTTCGGCTGGGACGAGCTGTCGAAGATCAACCCTCGGATCATCGTCGCCTACGCCTCCGGGTACGGACTGTCCGGGCCCTACGTGCACCGGCGCGGGCAGGATCTGGCCGCGCAGGCCATCAGCGGGCTGATGGCCATGACCGGCAGCGAGGCGACCGGACCGGTCCCGGTGGGCACCTTCATGATCGACTACTTGGCGTCCATGCAGTTCGCGCAGGGCATGATGATCGCGCTCGCCGCCCGGGAGAAGACCGGCCGAGGGCAGGTCGTCGACTCGAACCTGCTCAACGCCGCGATCACCAGCCACCTGCAGGAAGGCACGACCTACCTCAACACCGGCCGGCGCTTCGACCGGCCCGGCGCCGGTATCGCGCACGCGCACAACACCGCGCTCTACGGCTACTACGAAGCCGCCGACGGGCTCTGGTTCGCCCTCATCGGCGAGTTCTACGTCGACCGGCAGTGGCAGCGCGCGGCCAGGGCGTGCGGACTGGCGCAGGAGCACGTCGACGACCCGAGGTTCCAGACCATCGAAGGCCTGCGCGAACACACGCAGGAGACGCACCGGCTGCTCGCCGACGCCATCCGCTCCTTCCCGCGCGCGCAGATCATGGAACGCTTCGAAGCCGAGGACGTGCTGGTGGCACCGGTGCTCGACTACGACGCGGTCTTCACCGATCCGCAGGTGCGCCACAACGGCCTCGTGCTCGAGGCGGAGGTGGACGGGGTCGGCCCGGTCAAGTGGGTGGGCATGCCGGTCGCGCTGTCCGAGACCCCGGCCCGGCTGCGCCGGGTCCCGCCCACCATCGGCCGGCACAACGACGAAGTCCTCGCCGCCGCGGGCCTGAGCCCCGAGCGGATCGCCGAACTCAAGGCCGCCGGCGTCGTCGGCTCCGAACACGACCGCGAACGCGCGGGCGGCACCGCCGCCTGGTCCTGAAATCCGTTGAAGAGAGAAGCACCGCAGTGACCATCTCCACCTCGACCGAACTCGTGCTCCCGGCCGCCGACGGCGGAACCGTCCGGCACACCATGCACGAGCCGGTCGACTACGCCCGCCACCCCGCACCGTTCACCTCCCGCACCGTACTCGCCGCCGCGCACGTCGTCGTCGACGCGCGTGCCGACTACCAGCCAGGCGAAGGCGCGCCGGTCGACTGGGAGGCGACGATCGCCTTCCGCAAGCACCTGTTCAGCTACGGCGTGGGCATCGCCGAGGGCATGGACACTTCCGAACGCGGCCCCGGCGGTCTCTCCTGGCCCCAGGCGCAGCAGCTCATCCGCCTCGGCGTCGCCGCCGCGCACGAGGCGGGAGCCGCCGTCGTCGCCGGAGCCGGCACCGACCAGCTCACCTCGCCCGAGCCCACCCTCACGGAGATCGTCGAGGCCTACCTCGAACAGCTCGAATTCGTTCAGGCTCAAGGCAGCGCGGCGGTCATCCGGGCGAGCCACGCCCTGGTGGGCGCCGCGAAGACAGAGGACGACTATCTCTCGGTCTACCGGGACGTGCTCGCCAAGGCCGACAAGCCCGCCATCGTGCACTGGCTCGGCACCGGGTTCGACCCCACGCTGGCGGGCTACTGGGGACACACCGACGTGCGCAAGGCGATGGACGTCGTGGTCCGCATGGCGCAGGAGAACGCCGCGCACCTCGGTGGCATCAAGTTCAGCCTCCTCGACGAGGAACTGGAGCAGGAGTTCCGCCGCCGTCTGCCCGCGGGAGTGAAGGTCTTCACCGGCGACGACTACGGCTACACGAACCTCCTGCTCGGTGACGGCGAGCACCACAGCCACGGCCTGCTCGGAGTGCTCGACCCCATAGCTCCCATCGCCTCGTCCGCCTTCGCCGCCCTCGACGCAGGTGACGAACAGGGCTTCGCGGAGACGATGAACCGCTCGATTCCCATGGCGGTCAAGATGTTCGAGGCGCCCGCCGACCGGTACAAGATCGGCACGGTATTCGTGGCCTGGCTCTCTGGACACCAGGCCCACTTCCGCATGGTCTCCGGCCGCGACGGTATGCGTTCCCTGCAACACCTGAGCGACCTGTTCGTGCTCACCGACGAGCTCGGCCTGTTCCCCGACCCCGAGCTCGCGGCGCATCGTATGCGCCGGCTGCTCGCGATCGGCGGCGTGGAATGAGCCCTGACACTCCTGACACTCTGCCCGCGCTGCGGAGGGTTTCCGCCGCTGAAGTGCAGCGCGCCCTGGGCGACGCCCGACGCGTCGTCATCCTCGACGACGATCCGACCGGCACTCAGACCGTGCGCGATCTGCCGGTCCTGACCCGGTGGACGATCGAGGACGTACTGTGGGCGCTGCGCCAGGGCACGGCCGGCTTCTTCGTGCTCACCAACACCCGCAGTCTTACCCCGGACGACGCCGCGGCGCGCGACCGCGAAGTCGCCGAGACCTGCCTGACCGCAGCGGAGCAGACCGGGGTGCGACTGGCCTTCGCCAGCCGCAGCGACTCCACGCTGCGCGGACACTTCCCGCTGGAAACCGACGTCATCGGCGGGCTGCTCGACGAGTACGGCATCGGGATGGACGCGGTGGTGCTCGCCCCCGCCTACACCGACGCCGGCCGCGTGACGATCGGGGGAGTGCACTGGCTGAGGACCGCTGACGGGCTGCAACCGGTGGCAGAAAGCGAATTCGCCAAGGACGCGACCTTCGGATACCGCTCTTCTCGGCTGGCCGACTGGGTGGAGGAGAAGAGCGCGGGCCGGATCCCCGCCGAGACGGTCGTCGAACTCACCCTCGAGGACATCCGACAAGGCAGTACACGAACTCTCGCGAACCGCCTCGCGGCCACGCGCCGCGGGCAGGTCGTGGCACTCGACGCCGCGGAGGACGACGACCTGCGCGCGGCCGTGCTCGCGATCCTCGACGCCGAACGCGCCGGCAAGTCCTTCGTCTACCGGATCGGCCCGTCGTTCGTGCGGGCCCGCACCGGCCAGGACGCGCAACCGCCGATCGAGGACCAGGCGCTGGCCGCACTCATCCCGCGTGACGCGCGCGGGCCGGCTGCGCGCGGGCTTGTCGTCGTCGGCTCGCACGTCGGGCTCACCAGCCGGCAGCTCGCGATACTCGGCGAGCGCCGGAGGTTCGTGAACATCGAACTCGATGTTCCCACGCTTCTCGGCGCGACAGGCGGCGAACACATCGAGGCCGCGGTGGAAGCCGCGGCATCCGCGCTCAAGGACGACCTCGTCGTCCTGAGCACGTCCCGCTCGCTGATCAAGGGCGCGAACGAAGCCGAAAGTCTCGCCATCGCCCGCCGCGTGAGCACGGCGCTGACGGTGGCGGCCGGTCATGTCGTCGCGACGCGCCGGCCCGCCTACGTGGTGGCGAAGGGCGGCATCACCTCCTCAGACGTGGCCACCGCGTCGCTGGGCATCCGCCGAGCGTGGATCCGCGGCTCGCTCCTGCCCGGGATCGTCTCGCTGTGGGAACCGGTCTCCGGCCCGGCGCAAGGGCTTCCGTACGTCGTGTTCGCCGGTAACGTCGGCGACGAGAACTCACTGGCTGACGTCATCGACCGCATGGAGGCGATGTGAGCATGCGAATCGTGATCACCGGCGGAGCCGGGTTCCTGGGGTCCCTGCTGGCCCGCCGGCTCCTCGCGGCGCCGGTCGCGATCGGCGGCGCGGCACCCGCGGCGATCAGTGACCTGATCCTGGTGGATCTCGCGGCGCCGCCCGCCGATCTCACCGCCGATCCGCGCGTGCGCCCGCACGTGGGCGGTCTCGACGAGGCCCTGAGCGAAATCGGTCGGACGGATGCGGTGTTCCACCTCGCCGGGGTGGTCAGCGGCGCCGCCGAAGCAGACTTCGATCTCGGTATGCGCACCAATCTCGACGCCACCCGCGCACTTCTCGAATACGCGCGCGGGCTTCAGACCCCGCCGGTGCTCGTGTTCTCCAGTTCGCTGGCCGTCTTCGGCAACGACCCGGCGCTGCCGCCGCTCGACGTCGTGGACGACGACACGCTGCCGCGCCCGCAGTCGAGCTACGGCATCCAGAAATTCATCGGCGAGCAACTGGTCGCCGACTACACGCGCAAGGGCTTCGTGCGCGGCCGGTCCGTCCGCCTGATGACGGTCTCCGTGCGGCCAGGCAAGCCGAACGCCGCCGCCTCGAGCTTCCTGTCCGGGATCATCCGCGAGCCGCTGGCCGGCCAGCGCGCCGTGTGCCCGGTATCGCCGGACACTGCGATCGCGCTCTCCTCGCCGCGCCGGACGCTGGACGGCCTGCTGCGCGCCGCAGAGGTCGATGACGCGGCGTGGGGCAGCCGCACCGCCATGACCCTGCCCGCCCTCACCACGACTCCCCGCGAGATGGCCGAAGCGCTCGACCGCGTCGCGGGGCCCGGCACAAGCGAATTGATCGATTGGAGGGACGACCCGGCCGTGGGCGCGATCGTCGGCAGCTGGCCCGCACGGTTCGACACGCCCCGCGCGCTCGCACTCGGTCTGACGCCCGAGACGTCCTTCGACGACATCGTGCGCGACTACCTCGCCGACAACCCTGGAGCACGACCATGACCACTGGCAACGACGCCACAGTCCCGAGTCGGGAAATGCACCGTCCGGACGGCTCCGACTCCATACCGGCGGCCGGTGCGCGTACAACCGCGACCAGTGCGCGCACACCGGCGCAACTGCGACGCATCGCATTCGCCGGCGGCATCGGCACTTTGATCGAGTACTACGACTACGCGCTCTACGGCTACGTCGCGACCATCATCGCGCCGCTGTTCTTCCCGCACCAGAATCCGGTCGCCGCGCTGCTTTCCACGCTCGCGGTGTTCGCGCTGTCCTATGTGATCCGCCCGATCGGCGGCATCGTCTTCGGCTGGGTGGGCGACCGGTACGGGCGACGCAGATCCCTGCTCGTCACCGTCGTCGGAATCGGACTGGCCAACGCCGCGCTCGGCGTGCTTCCCACGTATGCGGCGGTCGGTGTGCTCGCGCCGGTCCTGCTCGTGATCGTCCGGGTCGTTCAGGGATTCTTCGCCGGCGGCGAGCTGGGCGGCGCCGCCACCGTCATCGCCGAGTCCGCGCCCCCGGACAAGCGGGCGCGCTACGGCGCCTTCACTCCAATGGGCACCAACGGCGGATTCGCGATCGCCTCGGCCGCCATCGGCGTCGTCTCCGGCGTACTCGCGACCCACCAACTGGACACGTGGGGCTGGCGCATCCCGTTCCTCATCGGGCTGCCGCTGACAGCCATCTGCTACACCGCGCGTCGCATGCTGCCGAACACCGACTCGCACGTCTCGCTCGGGCGGCACGGCTTCCCGCTCCTGTCCGCATTGCGCAACTACCCGATTTCGCTGTTGCAGGCGACCGCGCTCGGCGTGGGCGTGCAGGGGGCTGCCTACATCGGATCCACGTTCATCACCATCTACCTGGTCACCGATCTGCACTACGCGAAGACGCCGGTCTACTGGATCACCGCGGCCGTCACCCTCGTAGCCGTGCTGCTGATGCCGCTGACCGGACGACTGGCCGACCGCATCGGCACGCTCAAGGTGGCCGGCATCGGGCTCTTGGGTTATGCGGCGATCACCTATCCCGCGTTCCTGCTGATGGACCACGGCAGCCTCGGGCTCGCCGCCCTCGGCTACGTGCTGATCATGGTGAACATGGCGTTCCTGCAGGTTGCTTCGTTCACCTTGACGCCGCAGCTCTTCCCTGACGAGGTGCGCTACACCGGCACCGCGCTGGCGACCAACGTCTCCGTCGTCATCGCCGGAGGCACCGCGCCGTACATCGCCACCTGGCTCGTGCACCAGACCGGCAACCTCCGCTCGCCCTACTACTTCATCGCGACGACCTGCTCCATCGGCCTGATCGCCGTCGTCACGATGCGCCGATCACTAGCGACAACCCCTCAAGACCTGGAGAGGCGAAAGCCACACATGATGACGACTTCGTGCACGCCGCGGAGCGCCCGATGAAAGCGGCACTCGACGAGATCGTGAAGCAGCGACTGAGTGCGGGAGCAGCGGTTCCCGGCTTCACCTGCTACGGCGCCGACACCGCACTGGCCGTCGTCGAGACAGCCGAGCACCTGCGGGTGCCGGTGATCCTGCTTGTCGCACCCTCCACGGCCGGCGCGGACAACGGGCCCAGGCTTATCCGTACTCTGCGTTCAATCGCGGACGACGCGGCGGTTCCGGTCTGCGTACAGCTCGACCACGCCAAGGACGAGGACGTCATTCGCAGAGGAATCGACGCGGGCGTGGACGCCGTCCTCGCGGACGGATCGCACCTGGCGCCGGAGCACAACGCGCAGTTCGTCCATCACGTCAAGGAGTTCGCGGCAGCGGCCGGAGTCGTGGTCGAAGCCGAGCTCGGCAGCGTGCCCGGCGCGGAGGACAGAAGCACGGATGCTGCGATCGACACGTCGGGCAAGACGGATCCTGACACTGTCGGAGAGTTTCTCGAGGCCTCCGGCGCTCAGCTCCTGGCCTGTGGCGTAGGCAACGTCCACGGCCGCTACCGCGGCAAGCCGGACCTCGACTGGCCGCGCCTCGCAGCGATCCGCGCGCAGGCGGGCGAGGTTCCACTCGTCCTGCACGGCGCGTCGGGTCTTCCGACGAGCGATCTCCAAGTGCTCGCCGCGGCCGGCGTCGGCAAGGTCAACGTCAACACCGAGCTGCGCACCGCCATGCTCGCCGCGATCGAACACAACATCCTCGCCTGCCGCTCCGCCGGTGAAGACATGCTGTCCCTGACCGATCTGGTCGCCAAGGCCGCGACCGGCGTCACCCGCGACGTCCTCACCACGCTGGCCGGAGAATAGTCGCCCGGCTGACTCCCAGCCCGTCACGCCGACCCGTCACGCCGAAGTGCCGAGGCGTGACGGGACTCATTCTTCGCCGTCAGGTTCCTGATGGAAACAGCTGCCGGCAGCCACCGCTCACGGAGATCGGCGAGACTCGCCCTCAAGGCGACGGTGTCGGGGTGGTCGGGGCCGAGGACCCGCTCTTCGTCGGCCAGGACTTCCTCGCACAACGGGATCGCCCGCTGGTGGTCGCCGACCTGGCTGTAGGCGGCTGCGAGGTTGTTTCGCGATGTCAGGGTGTGGGGGTGCCCGCCTGGGCCACCAGATCTGGGTCAGGCACTCTCCGTTCCCTCCCGCTAGCAGAAACCTGCGATAGACGGAGGATACTTCCCCATCAGCTCGAACGCTGGCGGATACGCCTGACCGGTGGGCAGGCCGACTGCGTGTCGCGGGACTTGGGCTGTCAGGGGGCGAGGGGCGGCAACGCCAGTGCCCGCTCGATCGCGGTCCGCATGAACAGCCCGGTGCGCCGAGCCCGGTGTCTGCGGCGATAGGGGTTGAGAGGCACGGCGTGCGCGTATCGACGTGCACGAATGTCGGCGATGACCTCTGCGGGGGCGCGGAGCGCTGCCAGTTCCGCCAAGGCCTCGTTCTTGGTGATCAGCCGGCCGTCGCGGAGGGTGGCCGTGGCGCGGGCGACGGTCAGCATGCCGAGATCGACCCACAGATCGAGCGTCCAGTACATCGGCTTGGCGGCGATCGGCTGCCAGTACTCGCGGAGATCGCGCCGGATGAACTCGTCAAGCTGTTGATCGGTGACGGCCGGGACCAGGTCCACGGGCGACGGGCCGTACAAGGAGCGTCGACCGAGATGCAGTTCCCGACGGGTCACCGGGGTCACCGGCCGATTGAGCACTCGCCCCTGCGCCCAGGTGAAGTGACGCTTGGGGACGTCGCCCAGGTCGGCGGCGAGCATGTAAGAGCAGTGCAGCTCGACCAAAGCGGGCTCTTGCTGGATCAGATCGCGGTGCACCCGCTCCAGCGCCTGCTTGTGGCCCTCGGTCAGCTCGGATTCGGCTACCGCGATGAGGTCCAGATCGCTGCGTCCCTGCTGGTAGTCGCCGAGCGCGAGGGAGCCGTGCGCCCACACCGCGGTGATCGGCGCCGCGGATCGCGCCTCGTCTACGAACCGGTCGAGTGCTTTGTCGAGATCGATCGTGCTCATGGGCGACCACTGTGGCACAGCCGGGCGCTGGATGACTGTCCTGAGAGGCTGGCCGGTCGGCCGGATCGACACTCCCGGGAGGCTGCTTGGCCGAGGTTGACGTTATGCTCGGGCGGGTGGCGGTTCGGAAGGCACGTATGGCGTGGATACGAGATCGGGTCAATCCGGATGCCCCGGATGAGACGCACATCGTTTTCGGCATCGACTGCAGCGAGCAGACCGAGATCGGCGAGCGGGTTGTCTCCCTCTTGTTCAACAGCGCGATGGAGGGTGACGAAGGTGTCTTCTATCTGCTGCCATATGACCTCTGCTATGAGGTGACCAGGTCTGGCGGGGTCGTCACGGTCGAGCTGCTCACGAAGCTCACAGTGTTGACCGCGAAGGGCACGCTCGAAGGCGTCGACAGGGAGCGGGCCGAGGCGGCCGGCCTGATCCCGCGAAGCGACGACGCGGCGAGTGAGTGGGTCACGGTGTTGTCGGCGACGATTCCGTTCCCCGAGGACGCCGCGCTGCCCGGTCCGCCGATCGTCGTGATCGACCACGAGGGTGTCGTCGGGCTCGACGAACTGGTGGCCTCTATCCCCGAGGCAGGGGTGCACATCGTCGGCCCGAAGCCGGGCGCCTAGGAAGACACGATGTAGGTCGTTTGCCCGCCCGGTTCCGAGGACCCGAAGGTTGATGTAACGCTCGCCGGGGTGCCGGACATATGAGGGTGTGACGAATACAGGTGGCGATGTGCCCGGCGACGACCCGGCGTCGAGATTCGAGCGGCTGTATGCCGACTCGGTCACCGCGCTGCTCGGCTTCTGCCTGCGGCGCTGCGATTCACGTGAGGACGCCGCGGACCTGGTGGCGGAGGTTTTCCTGGTCGCCTGGCGCCGGATCGAGCAGGTTCCCGGCGGCGAGGATGCGCGGCTGTGGCTGTTCGGCGTCGCGCACCGGCTGCTGGCCAACCAGCAGCGTGCACTGCGGCGGGAGCGCAACCTCGGTGCGCGCCTGGCCCGGTATCTGAGCGAGGTCGGGGCGCCGGATCCGGCGGTCGTCTTCGACCGGTACGAGGCGGGGCAGCCGGTCCGCGACGCCCTGGCACAGCTCACTCCCCAGGACAGCATGCTGCTCACGCTGGTGGTCTGGGAGGGGCTGAGCCCGGCGGAGGCGGCCCGCGTGGTGGGCCTGAGCGCAGGTACCGTGCGCGTGCGGTTGCACCGGGCACGCGGGCGCCTGCGCACAGCGCTGGCGGCGCCGGAGCCGGACCGATCCCTTATCAGTGGCCTGACGCACGCGCACCACGGCGCGGCGGGTTCGGACGCCGCCGGCGCCCTGCTCCCGCTTTCCCAGACCGTTACGACCGGTATCAAGGAGGGCTGACATGTCTCAGCGCAATGACATGAGCCTCACGCTGCGGGCGGCGGTGCGCGTGGAGGACCATGAGGTGCCGCGCCTTCCCGCCTCGGTGAGCGCAGAGCTCGCTCGCGCGATCACCGACTCCTTGGTGGAGCCCGGGGACGTGGCGGCTGGGGGAGACGCTTTTCAGCAGCCTGCCGCGGCCCGCGGGGGTCGCCATCGCCGCCGCCTGGTGCTCGCCGTGGCACTGGTCGCCGTGACGGCGTCGGCGGTGACCCTGGTGCAGACGTTCGGGAGCGCGACGCCGACGGCGTTCGCCGACTGGCAGCCGGTGCCCCAGGTCCTCACCGGAGCGGCTGCACAAAAGCAGATCGACGAGTGTCCGGACTTCAAAGACATGAAGATCCCGTCCGGCGCGAAGACCCTGGTCGAGCAACGCGGCCGCATGGTGTTCATGGTGTTCGCCGGCGGGGGCGAGCTCGGCTACGCCATGATGCTCGACGGACGGGGTGACGGTGGGGGCGGGAGGACCTCGCCGGCGCAGCCGACCGCATCGGAAGTCCTGTCCGACGGCGGCGGCAGCAGTTTCACTTTCGACGCCAGTGGCGCCAGGGTGGACACCACGGACATCGTCGGACTCGCTGGATCACAGGTTTCTTCGATCCTCATCCATCGCACCGACGGCGTCGTGGTCACCGCGGCGGTGCACGACGGATTGTGGGCGGCCTGGTGGCCGGGCCGAGCAGCCGCCGCCACACTGACCGTCCGAACCCGGGACGGCCGTAGCTACGACCTGCCGAACACGGCGGCAGCCCCACTGTAGACACAGCCCGCCGGCCTCCGCCCCCCGCACGGCTGCCCGAGCATCGAGAGGCAGCGTTGTCGCACGCTGGAGGGGGTATGGGCCCCCTGACAGACGCGAGGCTGTGGCTTCGGCAGAGGCAGGGAGTGCGGGAGGGCTCCGGGTGGGCGAACGCGAACGAGTGCAGGCGCTCGGCGAGCAGAGGGGCTACGGACAGCTGGTCAAGGTCGCCACCCCGTCGTACGCGAATGAGGTCGGGTGCGTGCTGCCCATGGGCCTGGTCTGCGTTACCGGCAGCGTCTTGTTCGCACTCGAACATTCGCACACCTGGTACTACGACGGCATCGAGGCGATCGGCCTGCTCGCCGGGCTCGGGATCCTCGCCGTGCTGGCGAGGCCGTGGGTGCAACGGCGTCCGGGCGGTAGCGAGCCTCGGTTGTACTGCTTCGTCGACGGCGTTGTCGTGGCCGTGAAATCCCGGCTGACCGCGTACCGCTGGGACGAGTTGAGGGTGGAGATGAAGAATTGGAAGCGCGGCTCCGGCGACGACTATGAGTCCGGTACCCAGACCACGGTCTTCGACGATGCCACCGGAGCCGTCCTCGCCCAGTTCACCGGCGTCGAGCCCGGCAAGGCCGGCGCGGCGCTGCTGAGCCGGCTCCACGACAGCGCGCTCGATCGGGCCGCCGAATCCCAGGCGGGCGGCGCCGAAACCTAGACGGGCGTTAGCGAATCCCGATCGAGCTGCGCCGCGTCGCCCGGCGAGCGGATCCCGGTGCCGGGTCAGCCCTTGACGGCGCCGGTGAGTCCGCCGACGATGCGTTTTTGGAAGATGGAGAAGAAGACGAGTGCGGGCATCATGGCGAGTGAGGTGAACGCGAGGACTTTCGCGGTGTCGGTGGAGTATT
>Ga0310811_10005920_pt1 | contig 15555 bp, 11 predicted proteins | sample YCmetagenome_FD_207642 | JGI IMG/M metagenome (GOLD analysis project Ga0310811, IMG submission 207642) | Soil microbial communities from experimental microcosm in Duke University, North Carolina, United States - YC | ecosystem: Engineered > Artificial ecosystem > Soil microcosm > Unclassified ...
GCGTGTCGGAAGATCCAGCGACGGGCAGCGCAAGCGGACCGCTCGGATGCTACCTCGCGACGTACGGCATGATTCCCGCCGCTGCGATCGCGCATCACGTCAGCCTGCAGGGCGCGCTGATGGGGCGTCCCAGCCGCATTCACATCTCGATCGATCAGGAAGCCGGCCGCATCACGCGGGTCCGCGTCGGCGGCAGAAGCGTGCTCGTCGGCGAAGGGCGTCTCGCCTGGTGAGTGCCCGGCCTCGCCGGAGCTACTGGACGGCGACGGGTCCGTTGTTCGTCGAGACCCGCACGGTAATCGGATCGCGGCCGAGCCGAAGAGTGCGGCCGCTGTCGTAATCGCGGTCTCCGGAGATCGAGCGGCATTCGGCGAGGCGGCAGCTCCACGGCGAATGAGACGAGGACGAGATCTCGACGCCTGAGCGGAATCCGTCCGGAACGGTGACAGACAGCGGTCCGTTGACCGACCGAGCGTCCAGTTTGCCGTTCCATTCAGTACCTTCGAGTGTCACATCGATCGGTCCATTCGACGCTTGCGCGTCTATCGTTCCCGCACTGCCTTGGATGCTGATCGGACCGTTGTGTGCACGGACCGTCGCTGTCCCGCGCACGTTGCGCAGCGATATCGGCCCGTTCGACGCGTCGGCGGTAAACGTGCCCGCGACGTCCTCGAACCCGATCGGACCGTTGGCTGTCCTCGCTTGAATGTGCGCGTCGCCGGGCGCTTCAATAATGAGCTGGACGCTTGCCTTCTGGTCGGCGCCGCCGCCCGTCGTGGTGACGTGGGAGCCTTCGACGACGATCCGAACGGCGGCGACGGCCCGCTGCGCCTCCTCGATCGTTCTGGCGCCAGCGGCGATACAAGCCGTGATGGCGTAAGTGCTGCCCTTTCCGTGCACGACCTGCACGCCCCCGTTGTCCTCGGGACGGACGTCGAGCGTTCCGCCGGCGGGCACCGACGTGCGCTGGGTTCCGTACGCCGTGCGCAATCCGCTCCAGCTGGATTGATGGCCGGAGCAGTCGGCCGCCTCCAGATCGACGGCGCGCCTCGGCTGGTTGGCCTGGGGCAGAAAAGCGGCAAGCAGGACTGACACTGCGAGAGCGGAACGGATGGGCACAGCGACCTCCCTACGTATTGGACGAAGGCTGGCGGTCAGCGGTTGACTGGCGGTGTTGCTCGCGCGAATCATGTGTGTGCATGCCCGTGCCGTCAAGCGGTCGTTTCGCGGTTGGCGCCGACCGGACATATTTCCTGGTGGCCATGGGCCTGACAGCGGCGATCTTCCTGCTCGACGCCTACCTGCCTTTCGGAATTGCGACTTCGGCCCTCTACGGAATCGTCATCATCCTCGGCCTGTTCATCAATGCTCCGCGGTATCCCTGGTGGGCCGCCACGCTTGCGACGGTCTTGACCGCGGTGGGTGCGTGGATCTCTCCGCCGGGGGGACCGGTGGCGTACGCCGTCGCCAACCGCGGCCTCACCATGGCAGGCATGTGGATCACGGCGTGGCTCGTCACGAAGTACGGCCACATCGGCCGCGCCCTCGACCAATCGGTCAAGGATCTCGCCGACACGAAGTTCGCACTCGACCAGGCCGCCATCGTTGCGACGACAGACGTCCAGGGACGCATTACCTACGCGAACGATCGATTCGTGGAGATCTCCAAATACCCCCGCCAGGAACTGCTCGGGCAGGATCACCGGTTGATCAACTCCGGCCATCACTCGAAGGAATTCATCCGAGATCTCTGGCATACGATCGCCAACGGACGAATCTGGCGCGGCGAAATCCGCAACCGGGCCAAGGACGGCTCGTACTATTGGGTCGACACCACCATCGTCCCGTTTCTCGACGACCGCCGGAAGCCCTATCAGTACATGGCGATCCGCTACGACATCACCGCCCGGAAGGCGTCGGAGGTGCGACTGCGGGAGCAGGCGGCGCTGGCTCGCCTCGGAGAGATGGCGGCGGTCGTCGCGCATGAAGTGAAGAATCCGATCGCCGGTATTCGCGGCGCGCTGCAGGTCATCGGCGGCCGCCTGCCGGACGCATCCCGGGATAAAGCGGTGATGGGAGACATCATCACCCGGCTCGACTCACTCAACGCGATCGTCCAGGACCTGCTGGTGTTCGCACGGCCTCGTGACCTGCAGTTGACGACGGTTCCGCTCGGGCTTTTGATCGCGGAGACGGTCGGGCACGTTCGACGCGATCCGGTACAACAGGACGTCGCGATCGAAGTGAGTGGGGAGAACCCGCTGATCCAGGCGGACGCCGACCAGCTGCGTACCGTCTTTCTCAATCTGCTGCTGAACGCGACTCAGGCGCAGGGGACGCGCGGCGTCGTCCGTGTCGCCGTGGCGAGCAGCGATGACCGCGTGACTGTCGCGATTGCAGATCAGGGTCCGGGGATCCCGCCGGATGTCCGAGAGAAGGTGTTCGAGCCGTTCTTCACGACAAAGCACCGTGGAACGGGTCTCGGACTTCCGACGGCGCGCAGAGTGGTCGAGCGTCATGGCGGGACGCTCGACCTCGAATGCCCGGCGGGCGGCGGCACCGTTGCGACGGTGACACTGCCCCGGCGCTAATCGATCACTTCACGAACAACATCTCGCGATACGTGGGCAGTGGCCAGAGGTCGTTCGGGACGAGCCCTTCGAGCCCGTCGCCGGCATCGCGGAGTGCCTGCATCGCCGGAATGACCCGGTCGCGGAACCATTTCGCGTGTTTCTCGGCGTTGCCATCGTGCTCGTGGTCGAGAAGATCCTGGAGCGCCGTCAGGGCGCCTTTGCATTCGTCTGTCAGCGCGGTGATCTGATCCAGCGTCCGCCGCGTTTCCCTGGCCGTTCCGCCGGCTGCCTTGACCGCCGCCACGCTCTGCGCCACCTCGGCCTGATACCGGTATGCGGCGGGCAGGATGTAGCGGTTGGCCATCAACGCCATGAGCTGCGCCTCGATGTTGATGGTCTTGTTGTACTGCTCGACGGCGACCTCGTAGCGGGCGTGCAGCTCGCGTTCGTTCATGACGCCGTACTTCTCGAACGCGCGTACCACGTCGGGCTTCAGCGCCTCCCCATAGGCGTCCACCGACGTGCGGTGATTAAGCAGCCCGCGCTTCGCGGCGTCCTTCTGCCACTCGTCGGAGTAGCCGTTGCCGTTGAAGATGATGCGCTTGTTGTCCTTGACCAGTTTCGTGAGCAGGGACTTGACGGCGGCCTGCAGCTTCTTGCCTTCCTTCAGCCCTTTCTCGAGCTCGCTGGCGCAGTAATCGAGCGCCTCGGTGACAGCGACGTTGAGGCAGACGTTCGGCAGAGCGATGCTCTGGTTCGATGAGACCGCACGGAACTCGAACTTGTTGCCGGTAAAGGCAAAGGGGCTCGTGCGGTTGCGGTCGCCGGCGTCGCGCGGCAGCTTCGGCAGCACGTTGACCCCGATATCGAGAATCCCGCCGCTCTTCGTGGTCTTCGCGCTGCCAGCCTTCTCGATCTGCTGGAAGATGTCGGTCAGCATGTCGCCCAGGAAGATCGAGATGATGGCCGGCGGCGCTTCGTTCGCGCCGAGGCGGTGATCGTTGCCGGCGCTCGCGATCGAGAATCGCAGCAGTCCCTGATACTTGTTGACCGCGCGCAGCATTGCGGCGCAGAACACGAGGAACTGCAGATTCTCGTGCGGCGTTTCGCCCGGGTTCAGCAGGTTGTTCCCGAGCTCGTCGCTCATCGACCAGTTCAGATGCTTGCCGGAGCCGTTCACGCCCGCGAACGGCTTCTCGTGCAGCAGACACGCGAGGCCGAACTTCGGCGCCACCCGGCGCAGCATCTCCATCGTCATCATCTGATGGTCGGTGGCGATGTTGGCGTTCTCGAAAATCGGCGCGACTTCGTACTGACTCGGCGCAACCTCGTTGTGACGTGTCTTCAAAGGCACGCCGACCTTGTACAGCTCCCGTTCGACCTCCATCATGAACGCAAGCACGCGGTCGGGGATCGACCCGAAATAGTGGTCCTCCATCTCCTGCCCTTTGGGAGGACGCGCGCCAAACAGCGTCCGCCCCGCATTAATCAGGTCGGGGCGGTTGAAGTAGAAATGGCGATCGATCAGGAAGTACTCCTGCTCCGGCCCGCAGGTGGTCGTGACGCGCTGCGCTTTCGACCCGAACAGCTTCAGGATGCGTACGGCCTGCTTCGAGAGCGCCTCCTGGGAGCGGAGCAGCGGAGTCTTCTTGTCCAGCGCGTCGCCCGTCCAGCTCACGAACGCGGTGGGGATGACGAGTGTCGTCCCCTGCGGCGTCACGAGCAGCCAGGGCGGACTCGTGGGGTCCCACGCGGTGTAGCCGCGGGCTTCGAAGGTCGAGCGCATGCCGCCGGACGGGAAGCTCGACGCGTCGGGCTCGCCGCGCACCAGCTCCTTGCCGCTGAACTCCGCAACCGCCCGGCCGTCGGAAGTCGGGGTCAGGAAGGCGTCGTGCTTCTCGGCGGTGATGCCCGTCATCGGCTGGAACCAGTGCGTGTAGTGCGTGGCGCCGTGCTCGACGGCCCAGTCCTTCAGCGCGCTGGCGAGGATATCGGCGATACCGGGGTCCACGGCCTCACCGTGCGCGATCGACCGCCGGAGTCCCCGGAACACGTCCTTCGGCAAACGGGCCCGCTGCACTTCCTCGTTGAACGTCAGCGACCCGAACTCTTCGGCCGCCCGGCGGCTCTGCGGCTGCGCATTGCGAACCGACAGGCCGAACTCGTTGATGTTGCGAATCGCTTCCCCGGATGCTGCGGAACCCATGTGCGTGTCCTTTCGATGGAGCGTACGGCGGCGGGCGTCGTCAGGGCCTCAGGCGTTCGATTATGAGTCGCGAAAACGCCGCGCTTCAAGCGGAAAGTGCAGCCGAGCTATGAAATTCTCAGATATATACTTAACAAAGTGAAACATATCGACGACTACTACGCAGCCGTTCTCGGCGAGCTGGAACTGCTCGTACTCCTTGCGCTGCTACGACTTGGAAACGGCACCTATGGCGCCGAAATCCGCCGCGAGATTGCCGAGCGGACGACGCGCGACGTGCCGGTCAGCTCGATCTACGTGACGCTGGATCGTCTCGAAAGGAAGCGGATGGTCGTGTCGTACGTGGGAAACCCGACGCCGGAGCGCGGCGGCCGCCGTCGAACGCATTTCCTGCTCGATACCGCCGGTCAGAAAGCGCTCGGCCGCGCTTACCGCACGCTGCGCGCCATGACGGACACGCTCGAGGGCAGGCTGGAAAACTTCTGATTGCCAGATTGTTGCTTTCGGAATGCAGATGAAATCGGCGATCTGAAATCCGGGCGCTTCAATCAGTCTGCGATTCGAAACCGCCAATTCAGCGCAAGTCGTAATGCTGTCCGGCGTGCAGCACGGAGACCGAGATGCCGCGCCCGGAAACGCGCTGGCCGGGCGACGCCTTGTCGACGTGCGCATGACGCGCGTCCATCACCACGACGGAGCTCCTGCCGATGACGTCGAACGCATGACCGCGGACGATGACGCCGGTGGATTCGTCGATGCCGACGCCGACGAGGTCAGGATGATCGAGCACGGCGCTCAGGAGACGGTTGTCCCGCTGGCGGGTCAGGAAGTGCTGATCGACGAGCACCTCCGGCCAGAGGCCCAGGCCGGGCGCAATCACCGTCGCGCCCGCGGTCAATGATTTCAGATCCGCGTCGCCGGTGAACATCGATCGCACCAGGATCGCCGCGCCCGCGCTCGTCCCGCCGACGGCGGCTCCATGTGCGTATCGATCGCGGATCGCGTCGTCGAGACCTGTCCCCTGAATCGCTTTCATGAAGCGGTTCTGATCGCCGCCGGGCATCCAGATGAGCGTGGCACGCTTCAGCGTGTCGGTGGCAGCGGCGCGGTCGTCGAACGACACCTTCAGGGCCTCGTTCGCACCCGCGTCCTTCCACATCTTCACCGATTCATCCCCTGCGTCCGGTTCCGCCGACGCCTGCGGCAGGACTGCGACGATGGCATTCGCGCCGCCCGCAATGGCGAGCGCCTTCGACACGATCTCGGGGCCGGTATCTCCGCCGCCCACGACGATCAGCGTTCCGCTCTGCGCGTACGCCGACGCCACCGCGAGGAGCCATACCGCCACCGCCGCCGCCAGGAATCGACGCACCATGAGGACGATTGTACCTTGACGGCCGCGGCCGATCCGGGATAGCGTGTCATCCATAGACAATCTATGGGAAAGAAAACCGACCGCCAGGAGCTGCTGCCGGGCACCCTCGACATGCTGGTGCTCAAAACGTTGTCCATCGGCGTCATGCACGGATACGGCATCGCGCAGCATATCCGCATGGTCTCGGGAGACGTCCTCCACGTGGAGGAGGGCTCGCTGTATCCGGCGCTTCAGCGGCTGCAGCTGCAAGGACTCGTGGATTCCGAGTGGGGCCACTCGGCGAACAACCGGAAGGCCCGGTACTACCGCCTCACCCGCGCCGGACGCCGCGCGTTGGGGGACGCGGAGACGAGCTTCGACCGCGTGGTCGGCGCGATCAGACGGGTCATGAAACCGGCTTAGCCAACCGAAGACTCCCATTGAACGTCTAGGGATCATGATGCTGCGTCTGCTCCGCCGGGTTCGTGCCGCCGTCCACCGCGGACGGCTCGATGCCGAACTGCGCGCGGAAATGGCACAGCACGTCGAGTGGAAGGCACAGAGCTACACCGCACTGGGCATTGGCGAGGACGAAGCGCGGCGGCGGGCCGCAGTCGACGTGGGCAACGTCACGAGGTTGAGAGAGGACGCGCGCGCCATGTGGGGATTTCCAACGATCGACAGCATCCATCAGGATCTCGTGTACGGTGCGCGGCTCCTGCGCCGCTCCCCCGGGTTTGCGGCAGTTGCCGTGCTGTCGCTGGCGGTCGGGATCGGTTCGAGTGCCGCTGTGTTCAGCCTGACCGAGACCGTCTTCCTCCGATCGATGCCGGTTGCCGATCCGTCGTCGCTTTTCGTCGTGAAGTGGAGGTCCGGACCGGTTTTTCCATTCTCCTCGCTCGATGGGTACGGGGAGGACAACGAACAGGGGCTGGCCAGCACGTCGTTCTCGTACGCAGCGTACCAGGCATTCCAGATGGAGGGCGCGCCGTACGTCGATGTGCTGGGCTTCGCGGACCTGTACAACGTCAACACCGTCGTCGACGGGCGCGCCGAGCTGGCGACGGCTCACGCCGTGTCCGGCAATTACTTCGATGTCCTTGGCGTAAGGCCGTCCGCCGGCCGGCCACTGGGCACGTTCGACGACAAAGCCGAGGCGCCGCCGGCGGCGATTCTCAGTTACGCGGCGGCACATCATCGGTTCGGGGACGCGGCGGCCGCCGTCGGACAGACGGTGGCGGTCAACTCGGTTCCGTTCACGATTGTCGGCGTGATGCCGCGGGCATTTCACGGAACCGGCCAGGTCGGCACCGACCCTGACCTCTACATTCCGATGGCGATGAAGATGCGCGTCGTCCCCGGCGACGATCCGCCGCAGGACCCGAACTTCTGGTGGGTTCTCATGCTCGCGCGGCTGAAGCCGGGCGTCGAGGCCGATCGTGCCCGCGATGCGCTCGACGTCATGTTGAAGAGTACGGTTGCGGCCGCCAAGCCGGCTCTCGCGGCGAAGGATCTTCCGAAGCTCACTCTGGTGCCCGGAGGGCAGGGTCAGGTCGAGAACCGCGAGACGATGCGGGATCCCTTGCGCATGATGGCGGCCGTGACGGCAATCGTGCTGCTCGTAGCGTGCGCCAACGTTGCCGGTCTGCTCCTGGCCAGGGGACGCGCGCGTGTTCGTGAGCTGTCGGTTCGCGCGGCCATAGGCGCGGCGCGGCGACGAATCGTCCGGCAGCTCATCACCGAGTCGGTGCTGCTCGCGGCTGCGGCGGCCGCGCTGGGCGTCGGCGTGGCCTGGTGGCTCGGCGCCGCACTCGCGCCGGCGCTGGCAGATTCGTTCGCCGACACCCCGTGGGTCGGCGCGCTCGACTGGCGCGTCCTGTTGTTCGCGATCGCCATCGCCGTTGGCTGCGCGGTGGCATTCGGATTCGTGCCGGCGATCCGGGCGACGCAGGTGGACGTGAGCACGACACTGCAGGAAGGCGGCCGCGGAACGGTCGGCCACCGCCGACTGTTGCCAGGCACGCTCATCGTGGTGCAGATTGCGCTCTCGCTGCTGCTGATCGCCGGGGCCGGCCTGCTGGTCCGATCGCTGCGAAATCTGCAGTTGACAGAACTCGGATTCGATCCGTCCCACCTGCTCCTGTTTCGCGTCGATCCATCGCTGAGCGGATATGAAGGCCAGCGCACCACGGATCTGTACGGGCGGATTCTCGAGAACGTTCGCCGTACGCCAGGCGTGATCGGCGCATCCCTCTCGAGCCATCGGCTGATCAGCCATTCGAGCGCGATTTCAATCGCGGCCCGGCCGGACGAACACTCTCCTGCACCGGACAGCCCGGAGGCACGTGCGTTCGACCGCTCTCATCTCGCGTGGAGCCTGATCGTCGACGAGCGTTTTTTCCAGACGCTGAGCATCAGTGTGCTGCGCGGCCGGACGTTCGAGGTGCGCGACGAGGGCGGCGGCCCGGTCGCCGTCATCAATCAGGCACTCGCGAAACAACTCTTTGGCTCCGACGACGTGCTCGGACGCGAAATCGTCCTGGGATCGGAACGGCTGCGGAATCGCCCGCCAGTCCACGTCATCGGCATTGTCGCCGATGCGAAATACACGGGGATCCGGGATCCAAAGCCGCCGACGTTCTATCTCTACTACCGGCAGCAGCCGGACATGAAGAGCCCCACCTTCGAGGTCCGGACCGCGGGACCACCTTCCGCCCTCGCCTCAACGATGCGGCAGATCGTCCACGACATCGACGCAAACGTCCCGATGTTCGCAGTCATGTCGCAGACCGATCAGATCGACAAGTCGCTGATGCGCGAGCGGCTGTTCGCGCGGCTCGCCACGCTGCTGGGCTCGGTCGCCATCATGCTCTCTACGATCGGCCTCTACGGGCTGCTGGCATACGGCGTCGCCCGCAGGACCCCGGAGATCGGGCTGCGCATGGCCCTCGGCGCGGCGCAGCGCTCCGTGCGATGGATGGTGCTGCGGGAATCGATCCTGCTCGTCGCGGTCGGCATCGCCGCCGGCGTTCCAGCGGCGCTTGCGGGGACGACCATCCTGGAGTCGTTGCTGTTCGGCCTCGACGCGCGGGACCCAATCACGATCGCGGCTGCCGCGGTCGTGATGATCGCGCTCGCGCTGTTTGCGGCATACCTGCCGGCCCGGCGGGCGGCGCGCGTGGATCCAATGATCGCGCTCCGGGCGGAGTAAAACGCCGCCTAGAATCCCAGCGGCCTGTGTGGCACGTACGGCTCCTCGAGCCGGCGCCGCTCCTCGTCCGAAAGCCTGATCTCGAGCGCTTTCACCGCCTGCTCGAGGTGCTCCATCTTCGACGCACCAACAATCGGCGCCGTCACGCCGCGCTGTGCGAGTACCCACGCCAGTGCTATCTGCGCCGGTGTCACGCCCTTGTCGCGTGCGACCTCCGCCGTGCGGTCCGCGACAACGTAGTCGGGTTCCTGGTAGTACATCCCATGCGCGTAGGCGTCGGTCTGCTCGCGTGTCGTGGCCGTCCGCTCGCCGCGGCGGCGATTGCCGGCGAGGAATCCCCGGGCCAGCGGGCTCCACGGAATCACGCCGATCCCTTCCTCGATGCAGAGCGGCATCATCTCGCGCTCTTCCTCGCGGTAGATCAGGTTGTAGTGGTTCTGCATCGAGACGAACCGCGTCCAGCCGTGCTGCTCGGCTAGATGAAGAGCCTTTGCAAACTGCCACGCCATCATCGTCGACGCGCCGATGTATCGCGCCTTGCCCGCCTTCACGACGTCGTGCAGCGCTTCGAGCGTTTCCTCAATCGGAGTGTTCGGATCCCACCGATGGATCTGGTACAGATCCACATAATCCGTTTCGAGGCGCCTCAACGAACGGTCGATCGCCGACATGATGTGCTTCCGCGAAAGCCCGCGATCGTTCACGTCGTCACTCATCGGATTGAAGACCTTCGTGGCGATGACGACCTCGTCGCGGGGCGCGAGGTCCTTCAGCGCGCGGCCGAGGACTCCTTCGCTCTTTCCGAGCGAATACATGTCGGCGGTGTCGAAGAAGTTGATGCCGAGCTCGAGTGCGCGCTCGATGAACGGCCGTGACTGATCTTCGGTGAGCACCCAGGCGCGCCAGCCCGGATCTCCGTACGTCATCGCGCCTAGACAAATCCGCGAAACCTTCAGTCCAGTGTTGCCGAGCCGGACGTATTCCATCCGATCAGGATACCGGAGGTCTGCGGCGAGCGGTTGGAGTAGAGTACCGCGCCAGCCATGGCCCGCCCGGGCATCATGCGTGTCCTGCGAGGAAGTATCGCCTCTGGCGTTCTGCTCGTCCTGTCCGCCCAGGCGCACGGGCAGCGTCTTCCGATCACTTACTATTCGACGTCCGACGGACTCGCTCACTATGCGATCAATCGGATCGTTCGGGACAGCCGCGGTTTTCTCTGGTTCTGCACGCGCGCCGGCCTGTCCCGGTTCGATGGCCGCGAGTTCGTCAACTGGGGCGTCGACGACGGCCTTCCGATCGGCGACGTGAACGACCTGATCGAGACGCGCGACGGTACTTTCTGGATTGCGACCGAACGAGGGCTGGTTCGCTTCAACCCCAACGGACGCAGAGAGGCCGGCGACCAGAACGTCCATGCGGCGCCCATGTTCACGACGTACGTGCCGAGCGCGGATCCCCGGTCGGCGCGCGTCTCTTCGCTTCAGCACGACCCGTCCGGCGCGCTGTGGGTCGGCACGGCGGCCGGCCTCTTCCGGGCAGATATATCCGGCGAGGGTGTCGCATTCACCGCAGTCGACTTGAATGTCCCGGACGTGCTTCAGGCGCGGTCCATCGGTTCGCTGTTCGTCGACAGGTTCGGCGTGTTGTGGATCGGTACGAATTCGCGGGTATACCGGCTCGAACCTGCGGGCGGCGTCGATGTGCTCGGTGAGGCGGACGGCATTCCCGTCCAGTCGGTCAGCAGGATTCTGGAGGACAACGCGGGAACCATCTGGCTCACGCCAATGGGCGGTGGCCTGCTGCAGCTCACGAACGAACCGCACGCACGACCGCGTGTCGTCCGGCATCTCACGTCGCAGGACGGTTTTCCTTCCGGCGGAGCGTCTGATTTGATGCAGGACAGCCGCGGCATGTTGTGGGTGGCCACGGGCAGCGCGCTCGTGCGCGTCGCCGTCGATCGTTCGGCCGGCAGCACCGTCGCACTGCAGACGATCGGCGAACGCGAGGGCCTGCACGCGCTGGGGTTCTCGGCGCTCGCGGAGGACCTGCACGGGAACGTGTGGACTGACGTCTTCCCGTACGGCGTGGCCAAACTGTCGCGCAGCGGCTTCACCGCGTTCTCGCCGGGCGACCAGCGGGCGTTGTTCATGTCGCTCGTTGAAGCACGAAATGGCGACCTCGTCGCGTTCAGCGAGTCGGGGGGAAAGATTCTGGCGTCGCGCTTCGACGGTCAGTCGTTCAGGCCCATCGCGGGGGCACGTCCGCCAGTTTCCGCGTCATGGGCCTGGAATCAAATCGCGTTTCAAGATCGTGGCGGCGGGTGGTGGTTCGGCGGCAATGAAGGCGTCGTCCGCTATGCGGCGGGAATTCCGCTTGAACGGATTGCGCCCGCGAAACCGGTTGCAAAAATCTCCAGCGCCGACGGGCTGGCCGCGGACACCATCATCCGCCTCTTCGAAGATCGTCGTGGAAACGTCTGGATTGGAACCGTCGGACAGGGCGTCGTCCGTAATGGGCTCGCGCTCTGGCGCGGCGGTGCACCGTCAGGATTGGTCCAATTCAGCGAGGCGGACGGCCTTCCGCCGCTCGATCGCCATTACGTCTCGTCGTTTGTGAGCGACCGCGCTGGAGATGTCTGGATCGGATTCAGCGGCGATGCCGGCCTTGCACGCTACGATGGAACGCGCTTTGTACGGTTCGCTGCGAACGATGGTGTTCCCCCGGGCCAGATCCGCAACCTCGCGCTGGACTCCGCAGGGCGGGTCTGGGCAGCGACCTATCGGGGCGGCGTAGCCAGCATCGAGCATCCCGAAAGCGAGCATCCGCGGTTTCATGCGTATACGACGCATGATGGCCTGTCGAGCAATGAAACGACGGCCGTCGTCGAAGCCGCCGCCGGAGAGATGTACATCGGTACGGCGCGCGGGCTCGACAAGCTGTCCGTAGAAACAGGACAGATCACGCACTTCACCGCAACCGACGGGCTGCCCGCGACCGAAATGTGGGGCGCGCTACGCGATGCGAAGGGCGTCCTGTGGTTCGTCTATTCCGACGCCATTCTCCGTCTCGTCCCTGACGCCGCACAATCGGCACCGCCTGCTCCGGAAATCTTCGTCACCGGCATTTCGGTAGACGGGCGGCCCCGCGACGTGTCGGCAGTGGGCGATCGCGCCATCGAGAATCTTCAGCTACGGAGCGGCGGCTCGATGCGGATCGATCTGGTGGCGCCATGGTTCGGCACAGCTGACGGCGTCTTGTATCAGTACCGCCTGCGTGAGCGCGATACATGGAGCGCCCCGAGCCTGCAGCGGAGCATCACGTTTGCGAGCCTCGCGCCAGGGCGCTATACGTTCACCGCCCGCGCCATCACGAATCAGGGCCGGACGAGCGCGTCCGACGCGACCGTCGCGTTCACGGTCGTCGCTCCGGTGTGGCGCCGCTCGTGGTTCGTGCTGCTCACGCTGTCGACGATCGGCGCGTTGACCTATGTCGTCTCTCGCCGGCGTGTCGCGCGGCTGCTCGAGGTCGCGAACATGCGCACGCGAATCGCGACAGATCTGCACGACGACATCGGCGCGAATCTCACACGCATTGCAGTTCTGAGCGAGGTGGCGCGCCAGCGCCACGCGCTGGCCGGCGGAACGGAGGACCCCCTCGCGTCCATCGCCGCGCTGTCGCGCGAGTCGGTCACGGCAATGGCCGACATCGTCTGGGCCATCAGCCCCGATCGCGACCAGCTCGCAGATCTGGTGCGCAAGATGCGCGAGCACGCCGACGACCTGCTGTCGGCATGCGACGTCAGGCTCACGTTCACCGTCGTGGGGGTTCTGCAGGACGAACGCATCGAACTGGACGTGCGCAGGGACGTGTTCCTGATTTTCAAGGAGGCTGTCAACAATGCCGCGCGCCATTCCGGCTGCGACGCCGTTGAGGTGACGTTCGGGACGGAGAATGGGTCGCTCGTTTTGAGCATCGCCGACAACGGCAAGGGATTCGACCCTGCCGCTGAAGCAGAGGGGAACGGGCTCGTGAACATGCGGCGCCGCGCGGCCAGAATCGCCGGCAAGCTCGACGTGCTGTCGGAGCCCGGCAGCGCGACCACGATTCGGCTCGTCATGCCCCTCCGGCCGCACCGGCGATCTCGACGCCTACTCTCATGAGTAGGTGACGCGGGTTTGGGTTTGCGGCTATGGTGAGTCCGGCGCTCGACGACGTCACCGATGACCTCAGTCCAACACAACGTTTCCGACCAGGCTCGCCAGCAGCCGCTCGCGGTCGTGATCATCGAGGATGTCCGTGATGTACGTGAGGGACTGGCAATCCTCATCAACGGCTCCCCCGGATTCCGGTGCACGCGCAGTTTTCGCACGATGGAGGAGGCTCTGCGGGGTGTAACGGACGCCCGGCCGCACGTTGTGCTGACGGACCTGGGACTACCCGGAATGTCCGGGGTCGAGGGCATTCGCCTGCTGCAGGAACGCGTCCCGAGTGTCCCGATCCTGGCGTTGACCGTCCACGACAGCGACGACAAGGTATTCGCAGCGCTGTGCGCCGGCGCGTCCGGCTATCTGCTCAAGAACACACCGCCGGCGCGGCTGCTCGAGTCATTACGGGAAGTCGCTGCAGGCGGCGCGCCCATGTCTCCCGAAATCGCCCGCCGCGTCCTTGCGCTCTTTCGTGATTTCCGCCCTGCCTCCCACGCGTCCTATCACCTGACACCACAGGAAAACGAGCTGCTGAAGCTGCTCGTGGACGGCCATCACAAGAAGACCGCGGCGCAAGCAATGGGCATCAGTGTCAATACGGTGTCCTTTCATCTGAAGAACATCTACGGGAAACTGCAGGTCCACTCCAAGACCGAAGCGGTGGCAAAGGCACTTCGGGAACGCCTGGTATAAAAACGTGCTGAACATGGCAAATGACCGATGCCGAACGGCGAAAAGGATGGCGATCGTCGTCGCGGTCGCGGCCATCTCAGGTGGCATTCCGGGCGACGTGCACGCTGCACACGACAGCTCGGTACCGATGGTCGGTCAGCGGAGCGGCGGGTCAGGATCTCAGAACCCGGCGTGCGCCGTGTTGACCGTAGAGGAAATCCGGAACATCACCGGGTTCCCGGGCTACAGGTCGCCGTCTCCAGGTGACCCGCCAGGCCAAGGCGCGGGCGGAGGCGCGTCCTGCCAGTTCGAAGGTCAGGGACCCACCGTCGATGACAAGGGAAACGCCGTCATGCTCAGAGGCCCGCTCCTGAGCATCGTGCTCATCGAAGGCAAGAACTACACCCACACGAACGCCGTCGGAAACGGGTGCAAGAAAGAGATGGCGCCGGACGTCGGCGACGAAGCCTACTTCGAGGTCTGTCCGGCGGCGATGAGGGCGCGGACGGCTCCGCTCTACGTCAAGGCGGGGAATAAAGATCTCATACTGCAAATGGACGTCGATTCGCCGGATACAGAGGCGTCGTTGAAACCGAAGCTGATCGCCCTCGCAAAGGCCGCCGCCGCGAAATTGCGGTAGGTCGCGTCATCAACGCTGGCGCATCAACTCCACGCGCCGGTTTCTCGCGCGCCCTTCCGGCGTATCGTTCGTATCTTTCGGAGCGGATTCTCCATATCCGTTCGTCGTCAGGCGATCGGCGGCAATATGAAATCGATCGATCAACGCCTTGCGGACGGCGGCGCTCCGGCGCTGCGACAGCGCGAGGTTCGAAGCCGTTCCTCCGATGTTGTCGGTATGCCCGGCGATGCTCATTTTCCAGTCGGGATGGCGCGAGAGCACGTCGGCGATTTCCTTCAGGACCGGATCTGATTCGCTGCGAATGTGGTCACTCGCAAAATCGAAATAGATGCCGTATACGTCGACAGGTTCGTCGTCCGCGAGCGCCCGCTCCATCTCTCCGCCGTCCGGATGCGTGATTTTTGCGAAATTGATCCTGAGGAACACTCCGTCCGGCGTACTGTCCGCCGTCATCACGTAATCGATCAGCATTGGAAAACTGTCGTCGTCGAGAATATCGGCCGTAATCCGCGCTTTCATGGAGCGGCCCTGAAACCAGACGTCGCCGTCGCCTGTCGCACGAACGATCGGCACCGCGACCGGACGGTTGTTCACGAGGACGGAACGCGTGGCCGCGCCCCCGTTCCGCAGGAGTCCTTCCGCCTCCACTCCGAGCGTGTCGAGCGAGTTTCTCTGAACGTAATGGTGCCGCGCG
>Ga0310811_10005921_pt1 | contig 15554 bp, 12 predicted proteins | sample YCmetagenome_FD_207642 | JGI IMG/M metagenome (GOLD analysis project Ga0310811, IMG submission 207642) | Soil microbial communities from experimental microcosm in Duke University, North Carolina, United States - YC | ecosystem: Engineered > Artificial ecosystem > Soil microcosm > Unclassified ...
TCAAATGCTAGTCCTTTGAAATAACATTCCTGAAATTTTTTATGATAAAATGAGCCGTTTACTCCTGCTGACAATTTACCAATGCTATCGGGCATCCCCAATTTACTTACTACATCTTTGTAATTGGTAATCATTGGGATTGTACCGTTAAGCCTTACGGTATTCCAATCAAGATATTCTTTATTTGATGAATCAATTTTATTTACAGAAGGGCTTTGATTGCTTCCTTCTTGTTTTTTAGGTGAGTGACAAGCGAGAATAAATAAACAAAGCAATTGCAATATTAGGTTAGGTTTCATAATTTGATAAAGCCAAAAACTTAAGACTCAGAACTCAAGACTCCCGACTCAAAATCACATCCCTTTTCTCGCCACCCAAACCTGGCTTTTAATAAGCCAATGACCGTTCACCAAACGGAAGATGAAGGTAAATGCTCCTTCTTCGTCAAAACGGTCGCCTTTGATCTCGCCGGTATAGTCAACGGGAACTACTACGTATATGCTTTCTTCGGTTTGCAGGTAAACGCTTATGTCGCGAATCTTAGCCTTGAAGTTTTTCAGTTTAAAATCCTTGCAGGTTTTTTCAACGGTGCTGATCCATTGCACACCGGCTGTAGGTCCATTCCATGAAAAAGGCGGTTCTTCATCAGCAACCACCGCATTGGGAGTATAAAGTTCGGTAACAGCATTAACATCAAAGCTACTGGAAGCATTTATCACTGTATTGATGATTTTTACTACCTCATTTCGGTTGGAAGCTGAGTCAGCAATTGTCTTGCTGTGAACGTGAGGTACAATGGTACTGCTGTATGCTGTTTGCATTATTAATACCAATACCAGGCATGATATGAAAAAAGTAAAAATTCGTTTGTTCATAATGGGTTGATTCGCAAATGTATCAATATTTTATTTACTGTTTCGCAGCCATATAATCTAAAGTTAAGTTGCAAAGCGTTTTAACCCCGAGCGGAAAGGCACTTTCATCAATATAAAAATCAGGTGTGTGATTTGGCGCGACTGTTTTCGGGTCAGCACCTTTTGGCATACCACCTAAGAACACAAAAAGTCCGGGCACCTTTTCCTGGTAAAAACTAAAATCCTCTCCACCAGTAACAGCCGGGCCGGCTTTTACGTTTGATGCTCCGGCAGTTTCTTGTAAAACAGGTAGCATTTTTGCCGTCAATTCAGGATTATTATAAGTAACCGGATAATGTACGCTGTAAGGTATCTTTACGTCAGCCTCAGCACCGTTGGCTTCAGCAATTTTAGTAACGATCTGTTTTACCCTGGTAATCAGCAATTGCTCATCACTATTGCTCAAAGCACGAAGCGTACCCACCATTTCTACCTTTTCGGGAATTATATTATGCCTGGTACCACCATTTATTGCACCGATAGTCACCACTGCAGGATTTTCGGTAACATTCAGATTACGGCTCACAATAGTTTGAAGGTCGGTAATGATCTGTGCTGATGTAACTATAGGGTCGACGCTGAACCAGGGGTATGCCCCATGAGCCGACTTACCTTTTATCGTTATTTTCATATCATTCACACTGGCCATCACACCGCCCGACCGGTAAGTGAGCATCCCGACAGGGATATAAGAAAATACATGTAAACCGAAAATAACGTCCACTTTTGGATTCTCCAGTACCCCTTCTTTCACCATTTCTTCGCCACCACCTGTTTCACCCGCCTGAACGCCTTCTTCGGCCGGCTGAAAAATGAACTTCACTGTGCCATGTAACTCGCTTTTCATCGAAGTAAGTATTTTGGCAGCGGTCATCAGCATAGCCATATGCGAATCATGTCCGCAGGCATGCATCACACCTACAGGCTGACCATTATATGTTGAAGTAACCTTCGAGGCAAACGGAACGGGGGTACGTTCAGTAACCGGCAGGGCATCCATGTCCGCACGCAGGGCTACTACCGGACCAGGTTTGCCTCCTTTTAATATTCCTACTACTCCGGTTGTAGCAATACCTGTTTTTACCTCTAAGCCAAGCGACTTTAAATAAGCAGCGATAATGCCCGAAGTGCGCGTCTCGTGATTACCCAATTCCGGATGCTCATGGAAATCACGGCGCCAGGTCACAGTCTGGTTAAATAGGGAATCAGCTTTTTTTGCCGCTATCTTTTTCAGATCGTTGGTTTGAGCAAATGCCTGAGTGAAAATCAGCGAAAACAAAAGCAGGTAAATTTTTTTCATCCCGGTAAAATTTGTTTATCGAAATAAATATAAATAATAAAGGACGAATTGAATAATCCGTCCTTTATAGCTAAACTTTTGTAATATAATTTATACAGTAGTCTTTATTTTCAGCTCATTCAACTGCTCATCAGCAATGGTTGAAGGCGAATCGATCATGATATCGCGGCCCGAATTGTTTTTAGGGAATGCGATCACATCACGAATAGAATCCAGTCCTGCGAAGATGGAGCACAGACGATCAAAGCCGAAAGCGATACCACCATGCGGAGGAGCGCCAAACTCAAAGGCATCCATCAGGAAGCCGAATTGTTTTTGCGCCTCTTCTTTGCTGAAACCAAGATGTTTGAACATCAGGGCCTGCAATTCACGGTCGTGGATACGGATAGAACCACCACCTATCTCGGTACCGTTAATTACTAAATCATATGCATTAGCGCGCACATTCTTCGGATCAGTATCCAGCAATGGAATATCTTCCGGTTTAGGTGAGGTGAACGGGTGGTGCATAGCATGGTAGCGGCCCGTTTCTTCGTCCCATTCCAGTAAAGGAAAATCGAGCACCCATAAGGTAGCAAACTCATCCTTTTTGCGCAGACCCAATTGGTTACCCATTTCTAAACGAAGCTCGTTCAATTGTTTGCGAACCTTATCTGTTTGTCCGGCAAGGATCAGCATTAAGTCACCCTGCTCCGCTTCGAAAGCTGCTGCCCAATTAGTCAGCTCATCTTCGCTGTAGAATTTATCTACTGATGATTTCAAAGTGCCATCAGTATTATAACGGCAGTAGATCAAACCTGTAGCGCCAATTTGCGGGCGTTTCAGCCATTCGGTCAGTTCGTCGATTTGTTTACGGGTATAACCGGCACAACCTTTTGCGTTGATACCAACTACCAGTTCGGCGTTATCAAATATGCTGAAGCCTTTGCCTTTTACTATACCATTCAGTTCAACAAACTGCATCCCGAAACGGATATCCGGTTTGTCTGAACCATACAGGCGCATGGCATCCGCATATTGCATACGCGGGAATTTATCGAGATTGATATTTTTTACTGTCTTGAAAAGATGACGGGTCAATCCTTCAAAAATATTCAGGATATCTTCTTGTGTGATGAACGAAAGCTCGCAGTCTATCTGGGTAAACTCAGGCTGACGGTCGGCACGCAAATCCTCATCCCTGAAACACTTTACGATCTGGAAATAACGGTCGAACCCGCTCACCATCAGCAATTGCTTAAAGGTTTGCGGCGATTGTGGCAGGGCATAAAACTCACCCGGGTTCATGCGGCTTGGCACCACGAAGTCGCGTGCGCCTTCCGGAGTCGATTTGATCAGTACCGGGGTTTCTACCTCGATAAAGTTCAACCCGTCCAAATACTTGCGCACTTCCTGTGCCATTTTGTGGCGAAGTACCATATTATTACGGATCGGGTTACGGCGCAGGTCGAGATAACGATATTTAGCACGCAATTCTTCACCACCATCAGTTTCATCCTCGATCAGGAAAGGCGGGATTTTAGCTCCGTTTAATATTTGCAGTTCCGCTACTTCTATTTCGATCTCACCGGTAGGGATACGTGTATTTTTACTAGCACGCTCAATTACTTTGCCTGTTACCTGGATCACAAATTCACGGCCAAGTGAGCGGCTTTTGTCACGCAATGAACCATCACTATCCGCATTGAATACCAATTGTGTTAAACCATAGCGGTCGCGCACATCAATAAAAGTCAGTGCACCTAGGTCGCGCGATTTTTGCACCCATCCGCATAAAGTAACCTGTTTACCTAAATGGCTGATATTTAATTCGCCGCAAGTATGTGTCCGTAGCATAATGTGTAGATATAAAAGTTTGCAAACTTACATTTTTGAGGTGAAAGCTAAAAGGTAAAAGCAGAAAGGTGTTAAATATGGAAATGATTATTACCTTTGCCTAATAATTCTCAAGGGGTGCCTTGCTTTGAGCGATCAAACTGAAAGACAGGCTGAGATCATACCCATTGTTGTGAATTGTGAATAGTTAGTGGTAAATAAGTTTGACGAAACTAATGACCATTGACGACTGACCAATGACCAACATACACCTGATCCGGGTAATGCCGGCGTAGGGAGAGGTAAAAGTTAAGTGTACTGCACATTCCAACCCTGGTGTACAGATGGTTTAACAGGTTTTATTTATTTACATTTTGAAAAATTTATTTGCGGCGTTATTCGCCCTGCTGTTGCCTGTCCTGGCAACGGCCCAATTTTCCATTTCAGGAAAAGTCACCGATCAGCAAACCGGATCCACATTGCCTGGAGCAACCATTTACATCAACCCGGCACTGACCACCGTTTCAGATGCGCAGGGAATTTACAAGTTCAGCAACATCCCCAATGGCAATTATGTGCTTAAAGTAAGCTATATTGGCTACCAGACTTTTGAAAAGCAGATCGCATTAAGTTCTGACCTTAAGCTAAACATCACGCTAAGCACCAGCAGCAGGTTAACCGAAGAAGTTACCGTAAGCGCCACCCGGGCATCAAACAATTCGCCGACGGCCTTTACCAATTTGAGTAAGAAGGATATCGATAAGAATAATTCTGGTCGTGGATTTGAATACCTGCTGGAGCAAACACCTTCTACCGTAGTCACTTCAAATGCCGGAGCCGGTGTAGGTTATACCAGCATTCGCATACGTGGTTCAGACGCTACCCGTACTAATGTTACCCTGAATGGCATCCCAATGAATGATGCTGAAGACCAGGGTGTCTATTTTGTCGATTTACCTGACCTTGCTTCATCGGTCGATAATATACAGGTGCAGCGCGGTGTAGGTACATCTACCAACGGAGCCGGAGCATTTGGTGCAAGTATCAATATCCAAACCACTACCCGCCGTGATACGGCTTATGCTGAGCTGAACAATTCGGCAGGATCATACGGCACTGTTAAAAATACAGTTAACGTAGGTACAGGTTTACTTGGCGGCCATTTCAGCTTTGATGGACGTTTGTCGAGAATGAATTCAGATGGGTATATCGACCGGGCGTCCTCGCAGCTCAAATCCTACTTTTTAAGCGGCGCTTATTATGGTAAAAACAGTGTGGTGCGCTTGAATGTATTTTCAGGTTATGAAAAAACCTACCAGGCCTGGGATGGTGTGCCGGAAGATAGCGTAAAAGCAGGCAACCGCAGGTATAATGAACTGGGTTATATCGCTTCAAGCAATAGCTATTATAAAAACCAGACCGACAATTACATCCAAAACTACTATCAATTACTTTACGATCAGCAGCTTGGCAGTAAGCTTTCATTTAGCGGAGCTTTACATTATACCAAGGGCTTTGGCTATTATGAGGAATATAAAAATGCGGATTCGTTAAAGAATTATGGCGTTACCCCGGTTACGATTGGTGGCACTACTATAGAGACCTCTGACCTGGTGCGTCGCTTATGGCTGAATAATGATTTCTATGGCCTGACCTATAACTTAAACTATAAGCCTGACGATAAGTTGAACATGACCCTCGGTGGCGCATACAATGAGTACAAAGGTGCGCACTATAATAACCTGGAATGGACACAAGAAAGTACCAACGTTCCGCCGGATTATGAATATGAGCGGGATAACGCCAAAAAGACGGACTTCAATATTTTTGGCCGTGCTGAATATCATATAGGCAAAGTGCTGTTTTATGGCGACTTGCAATACCGGCATATTTACTATTCTTTCTTAGGCTTCGATGCTGCTTTGAATAGTGCGCAACAATCCGTTCAGCTTAATTTCTTCAATCCCAAGGCGGGTATTACTTACGAGATCGATCAGCATAGTAATGTTTATGCATCTATTGCTGTTGGCAATCATGAGCCCAGCCGTAGTGAGTATACCGGATCATCGCCGCAAAGCCGTCCCAAACCTGAGAATCTGAAAGACCTGGAGATCGGTTATCGTTATAGTGAACCTGCCTTTAGCGCAAGCATCAACGGTTTTTATATGTTGTATAAAAATCAATTGGTGCTGACCGGGAAACTGGATACGGTAGGTGAAGCCATCCGCACCAATATAAAAGATAGCTACCGGGCAGGTATTGAAGCCAGCGCAAGAGTAAAGATCGCTGAGCCACTGAGCTGGTCAGTAAATGCAACGGTAAGTACTAATAAAGTGAAGAATTTCCCGCAGTATCTTCAAAACTACGATACCGGAAATGTAGACCTGACCCAGTACAAAAAAACTGACATAGCTTATTCGCCTGATTTTGTAAGTTCAAGTTTGATCAGCTACCGTCCTGTAAAAAATGCTGAGATCGCATTCATCAGCAAATACGTAAGCAGGCAATATTTGGATAATACGTCGACATTAAGCCGCTCATTAGATGCCTATTTTGTAAATGATGTTCGCCTGAATTATAATTTCAGCATAAAAGGAATTAAAAACGTGGGCGTTGGATTGCTGGTAAATAACATATTCAGTAAGAAATACCAGTCGGATGGTGCTACTTATCCTGATATAGAAGGCGGCAAAGTGGTGAATTATAATTACTTCTTCCCGCAGGCTCCGATCAATTTCCTGGCTTCGCTGAACCTTAAATTTTAACGGTCATGCAACACTGGATAACGCTTTTTGAAGAACAGATAAGAGAAACCACCTGGCTGCAATGGGCCGCAGTTTTGCTTGGCGTAGCCGAGGTATTGTTTGCGCGAGTAAACAATATCTGGCTGTATCCAACGGGCATTGCGGGTACAATAATCTCCATTTACCTGCTGTTGGTGGTACAATTATATGCTGAGTCAGTTCTTAATCTGTATTATCTGGTGATGAGTGTTTATGGCTGGATCTATTGGGTAAAAAAGAAAAACGAGCCACCGGTGAAGATCACCTGGTGCAATGGCCAGGAATGGGTGATCAGTCTCGCAATCACATTTGTTGGCTGGCTGGTTTTGTATCTGCTACTTAAAAACTTTACGCCATCCAACGTGCCTGTTTGGGATGCATTGGTTTCATCAACTGCATGGGCTGGTATGTGGTTATTGGCACGTCGAAAAATTGAAAACTGGATATTTTTAAATGTTTCCAACCTATTCGCTATCCCCTTATTATTTTATAAAGGGTTGCCGATGTTTGCAGTGCTTACTTTGTTCCTATTTGTGGTTGCTTTCTGGGGATTTTTTGAATGGAAGAACATCCTTAAGAAGGAAAAATTAACCCTATCCGCTCACCCGGTAATATCAGCATAAAATGGAAATCAAACATCCTTCCTGGTATTTAAAGCCTGATTGGGTAAAGGTTATCCGCGACAGAGCTTCCGAAGCAGAGAGCATGGCCAAACTTCATCCTGATCAGTTGGCTATTATTTATGAGCAGGCCTGGTTTAAGATATTGGTACCTGCTACGTATTCTGGTCGTGAGATGTCTTTACCTGAATTAGTGCGACTGGAAGAAAGCATCAGCTGGGCGGATGGAAGCGTTGGTTGGGTAGTTACGCTTTGCTGTGGAGCAGGTTGGTTTGGTGGTTTTCTGCAACCGGAAAAAGCAAAGGTTGTCTTCAGCAATCCAAAGGTCTGTTTGGCGGGAAGCGGCGCAGCAACCGGAACAGCTATTATCACTGAAAACGGCTATCTCATAAACGGCACCTGGAAATATGCCAGCGGTGCACATCATGCCACTCATTTTACAGCAAATTGTATCATTAAAAACGGCGATGAAACTGTATTGGATGAGGATGGCAATATTTTGATCTCACCCTTTATACTCGATAGTAAAGATGTTGAAGTTTTCCCAGCATGGAAATATGTTGGGATGATGGGTACAGGAAGTGATGCATTCAGGATGACAAACCTTGAGGTAAATGCTGATTGCTGTTTTAAGATCGATCCCAAATCGGCGGTTGCAGCTGGTACATTATACCAATATCCATTTCTGCAATTGGCTGAGGCGACCCTGGCAGCTAACATTTCGGGCATTGCTATTCACTTTGTGGACCTTTGCAAGGAGATATTCCAACAGAAACAGCATGAGGAAAGGTATTCTAACGTTCAAAAGAATATCTTAAAGGACACCCTGACACGATTACAGGATGAGCTTGAGATTGCAAGATTGGAATTCTATAAAACAGTTGATCACTCATGGAATGCCCCCAATGAAAAAACCTTACAAGATGTAAGTTCAACCAGTCGCAAACTGGCTAAATTAGCCCGGGAATGCGTTGATCAGCTTTATCCCTATTGTGGCTTGCAGGCCGCCAATCCTGAATCAGAGATCAACAAAACCTGGCGCGATATTCATACAGCAAGCCAGCATTCTCTGCTTACATTTTCAGTTTCATAGCTTTAATTTTAAGTTGGCGTAACGCAAATATCACATTGAATTTTAATTGCATTGTTGATATTTGCGCTTTCATTAAACTGATCACAGATGAAGCTAAAACATCTACTTTTAATACCTGTTGCCATTGCTTCGATAACACTTTCGGCACAAACCAAAAAGAAAACCACAACAAAAACTGCTGCTACTGCCCATGCAACTGCTACTACATTGCCCCGTCCAAAACTGGTTGTCGGTATAGTAGTCGACCAAATGCGCTGGGATTACCTATATCGCTACTATGAACGCTATGGAGACGGGGGGTTCAAGCGCTTGCTGAATGATGGCTTCACCTGTGAAAATACGCTGATCGATTATATACCTACAGTAACAGCTGCCGGCCATACTTGTATTTACACCGGCTCGGTTCCTGCTTTACATGGAATTGCCGGGAACGATTTTATTATTCAGTCTACCGGACAATCGCTTTATTGCACCCGCGATACCAACGTTAAGGCTGTGGGATGTCCCCCGGCAGTAGAAGGGCAAAATTCGCCGCGCAACTTGCTGACCAGCACTGTTACCGACGAACTTCGCCTGGCAACCAATTTCAGATCAAAAGTGATCGGTATTGCGTTGAAGGACCGTGGCGGCATATTGCCTGCCGGCCATACTGCTAATGCCGCTTACTGGTATGAGGATAAATCGGGCAACTGGATAACAAGTACTTACTACATGAACGATCTGCCGCAATGGGTAAAGGACTTTAATGATCAGAAATTGCCTGAAACTTACCTAAAACAAGATTGGATACCAGCCTATCCAATGGATTCATATACGCAAAGTACCGCTGATATAAACCGCTATGAAGGTAAATTTAAAGGCACCGACACACCAAGTCTGCCGGTAAAAACTTCTACCTTATATAAAAATAATTTAGGGCTGATCAGGTCAACCCCATACGGTAATACCTTAACGCTGGATATGGCTATAGCCGCTATCAATGGTGAAAAATTGGGACAGGGTGATGTGACTGATTTTCTTGCAGTGAGCTTTTCATCTACTGATTATGTGGGTCACCAGTTCGGGCCAAACTCTATCGAGATGGAGGATACTTACCTGAAACTTGACCGTGATTTCGCCTCTTTTTTTACTTTCCTGGACGCAAAATTTGGCAAAGGCAACTACACGGTATTCCTAACCGCCGACCATGGTGCGGCACATAATCCAAATTTCTTAATTGACCACAATATTCCTGCTGGTATGTGGGAGGGCAATACTGTAAAAGCGGCTCTGAATAAAGCTTTATTAGAGAAATATAAGGTTGAAAATTTGGTACTGAGCTTTGGCAACTACCAGGTTAACCTGAACAATGCTTCTATCAAATATGCAAGGCTTGACGAAGAAGCCATCAAAAAAGATTGTATCGACTTTTTAAGCAAGCAGGAAGGCGTTGCTTTTGCAATTGACATGGCTAAAGCGCGAACTGCCAATATCCCGGATGAATTGCGCGAACGCATCATCAATGGTTATAATGTGGAGCGCAGCGGTGTAATACAGATTATCCTGAAACCGGGATGGTTTGATGCATATGCCAAAACAGGAACCACACATGGCACCTGGAACCCTTATGATGCACATATTCCGCTGGTATTTATGGGCTGGGGTATACCGCATGGCCACCTGGTGCGTGAAACACACATGACCGATATCGCCGCGACAGTTGCCGCCCTATTGCACATACAAGCGCCCAACGGAAGTATTGGTAAGCCGATTACTGAGGCATTGAAATAATTGTCTGAACCATGATTCGCATGATTTATGGATTTCCCTGATTTTTATTTTTGAAAAAACTAATCTCTGATCACTAATTAACTAATCTCTAATACCAAACTATTTTCTTAATTTTCGGTTGAGAAAAAACTAATCACTGATTAACTAATCGCTCAAAAGTGTCCTCACATCACATCGTCCGAGAAAAACAAGAGCCTGCACTGCTGGTGTTGGGATTGGATACATTTCCTGCCGAGATGCTTGGGCAATTGCTTGAATGGAACCCTACGGTAATCACCACGAAAGAGACAGCTCAACAACTGATCGATTTCGGTATTAAGATCGACTGGGTGATTACTGATGATCCGCATAATCACATTCAATCGGATGTTAAATTTATGCCAGTGGGTAATGATACCGCCGCTGAAGCTGCATTAAAATACCTGGTTACACACAATTATCCCGCAGTAAATGTAATTTGTGACGATCTGCAACTAAAGGATTACCTGTTTTTTGCTGATAAGATCAACCTGGTAATATTTCATAATGATCAGAAAATTTACCCGGTTCATTCAGGCTTTAGTAAATGGAAACCAGCCGGAGATAAAATTGAAATACTGACTCATCCTCACGAAGTCCGTTACAGCGGATTGGACTCTTTGGGTAATCATCAGTTTACCACAACACACGATGGCTTCTTTAGTCTTCGCTTTGACGAAACACCTTTCCTCTTCATTGCTGAAAAAATCTAATAAAGTCCGCCTTATTCGTCAGCAATTTGTTAAATCAGAATCATTGTTTTGATGTAAATTAAAAAGAATTCCAACTTGTTTATTATATTTACGTTTTACAAAAAGTTGGGGTAATACTTAATTATTGTAAAAGGCCACATTTGCTGATTTTTTTAACTGACACATTAAACCTTTTATATTAAACTTAGTCAAACAAGTAACTAAGCCGAACCCCAGCGCAGTTATCAAAAGGATAATCATTATTCATAATCATGAAAAAGACATATAAATATTTGTTTACCGTGGCTGTAAACGGCATATTATGTTCGTTTATAGCACTCTCTGCCAATGCCCAGCATAGAAATGGTGGCGGTGGCGGCAGTAGCAGCGGTGGAAGTTCATCCAGTGGAAGTTCCCGCCCGGCTGCCAGTAGTTCATCAGGTGGCAGTAGCACAAGCTTCAGGCCTTCTGTTAGTTCAACAAATAGCAACAGTTTTCACCCGTCTTCAAGTAACAATGGCGGGTTCAGGCCTTCTGTAAGCAGTGTAAACAGGCCATCTGTCGGTTACAGACCTGCAGTAGGTTCTGTTGGCTATGCAAGGCCAGGCGTTAACCCTAACAGCCGCGTTGCAATAGCGCCGCAGCGTTTTGTAAATCCAAATTACGGTATTGCATCTTCTCACAGGGTTGGTATTGCTAATCCAGGCCCAACCGCTTACGGTAGTCCGGTAACAGCGCGAAGCTATGTTGGAGGCCGTGGTTATGTTGGTCAGGGCGGTAGGGCTTCAGTAGGTGTCGGTGGCCGTGGATTTTACGGTCCATCGTATTGGAGTTCCCGTGGTTACTATCATTATTACCATGGTTATTACGGCACTTACTATGCTCCGCGTTTAGGCTTCAGCATTGGATTTTTACCGTACGGATATTATCCTTTCTACTATGATGATGCCGAATTCTTTTATAGCGGTGGCTTATTCTATCAATATGACAACAACCAATATACCGTAGTTGAACCACCGGTTGGCGCAGAAGTAAATAGCCTGCCATCAAATGCACAATCTATTGTGATAAACGGTGAGCAGTATTATGAAGCCAATGGCGTTTACTATCAACCCATCACCAAGGATGACGGCACAGTTAGCTATCAGGTTGCCGGTAAAGACGGTGAGCTGAATACCAATAATCCAAATGGTGATATGGATCAGCAAATGCCGCAGATTGGTGATATTGTTCAGTCATTGCCTCCAAATTGCCGTAAGATTAGCCTGAATGGTGAAAAGTATTATGTATCTGAAGACGGCTACTACTACCAGGAAGCACGCGACAATAACAATAACAAAGTTTATAAAATTGTCGGCACGCCTGATGACGGTCCGGCAGAACAACAGTAATTAAAGATAAATTATAATAAAAAAGGGGTGAAGAAATTCATCCCTTTTTTATTAGCCTGATTGATCATCGGAATTGCAAAATCAAATTGGGATCCGGAATATTCTTCAGGTAATTCTTTTTCTCCGAATAATAACCCACTCCAGGATAATCACCTTGCTTGCCTTCCATATCAAAAATCAACTGGAAATGTAAGTGAGGTGGCCAATGCCCATTCACGTTTTGATTGCCGAATACAGCTATTTGTTCGTCTTTGGCGATGTGTTTTCCTACAGTCAACCCAACAAGACTCTCACGGTTTAAGTGACCATATAATGTATGCAAAGTCAAGCCCTCCAGGTCATGCTGCAGGATAATAGTCGGGCCATAATCGCCGAAATGGTCATTATCATGAAAGCTGTGTATTACACCATCTATAGGTGAATAAACGAGTGTGCCAGCACCTGCCCATATATCAACACCTAAATGCAACCGGCGAGGTTCTTCTTCGGTATTAAATAATTCGCTGCGGGCATACAGGGTCCGGTGTTCCATATAACCTCCAATACCGTACCGGCAATTGTTTTCGGCTAATTTACCGTTTACCCATGCACTGAATTTTTCTGTATCCAGTACGTCTTCGGGACTTAGTTCTGTATTGTCTGAGGTAAAATCGAATTGAAATAAACGATCGGTTTCAGAATTGTAGTCAACTACCTTTCCTATTCTGTCAGAATTCGCTTGAATGTAATTTGATAATAGGGTATGCTTATCCATTAAGCAATCCTTTTACTCCGTGTCAGGCTGTCTCTCTTCCTTACTTATTTTATCGAAAATTTTGTCCATCCGCTCAACATACTCACTGGTATCGTCAACAAAAAACTCGAGCTGAGGGATTATACGCGCCTGGTCCTTTATGCGGGCTCCGAGTTTATAGCGGATCTCGGAAGCATGTGCCTTAATGGTATTTAGTGCCAGTTTAGTGTCGCTGACATTAAAAAAGCTCAGGAAAACACGTGCTATCGCCAGGTCGGGTGTCACCCTTACTTTGGTGATAGTGATTAATGTATTAGGTAAAAGGTTTAAGCCTTCGCGTTGAAATATAGCTGCCAGATCCTGTTGTATTACTCCTGCAAATTTCTGCTGACGTTTCGATTCCATGTGTTTTAAGCTGAAAGGTAAAAGTATAAAGCTAAAAGCTATATAACTACGTTTTTGTTTTATTTTCCAAGCAAGCTTTCGGCTTTCTGCCATAAGCTTTTCGCTCTAAAACAAATTTACAATTCCTCTTTGATCTCAGCGAGTCTTTTGACACTTAATCGCGCACTAATTCCGGATGCAATTGCTGCTATTGCACCTACAGTCAAAAACACCAATATAAAGTCTGTGAACTTCAGCGCAACGGGATAAGCATCAATAGCTGTTAAGTTATCGCCGAATTTAATAAAACCAAATTGCTCCTGTAAAATACAAAAGATCAGACCTACCACCATTCCTGCAATACAACCAACGGCTGATATCATCATCCCTTCGAAAAAGAAAATGCCCTGTATTAGTTTCTTATCTGCACCTAAACTGGTTAATATGGCGATATCTTTTTGCTTATCAATCACCAGCATAGTCAGCGAACCGATGATATTGAATGCCGCTATAATAAGTACAAACACAAGAATCATAAAAATAAACCATCGCTCATAATTCAACGTTTTGTAGAGATCAGCGTTCTGCTCATAACGATTTTTAACGGTGAATTTGTCGCCTATCTTATCTACTATATCACCCTGAACTGACTGCAGGTTGGTGCCCTTTTTATAATTCAGATCAATATGTGAAACATTTGCAGGCTCGTTCAGCAGATCGCGCATAAAGTCGATGTGGGTGATGATCAATCCGTTAAAGTCCTGCTGAATATTGAATATGCCTGACGGATAAATATACCGAACCTCAAAAGCGCTTAGCGGATCAGCTCCGCTGGATGCATTTCTGCGCGGTGAATAGATTTGTAGTGGTGAAAGCTGATCATGAATGTTCACAGATAGCTTACCCTGTACTGTTGCACCTATCACAGCATAGTTGTGTCCGTTATCTTTAAGAGTAAAAGAGCCTTTTTCGACAGTGCTATCCAATTGTTTGTTATTCAAAAACTCATTGCTTACGCCCATCACTGTACCTATGAATTGCCCGGTGGCTCCATAGCGGACCAATGCTTTTTCCTCAAGCACTTCTGTATAAGAAAATAGTTTTGAATCCCGATGCAGGGCTTTGAAATAGGCGGTATTCGGATTAAACGTTTTGCCTTGTTTGGGTTCTATTTTTATTTCCGGTGTGAAGTTGCTGTAGAGATTCAGGATTACCTTTTCAAAGCCATTGAATACAGACAGAATAATTACCAAAGCAGCACTTCCAATAAACACTCCGAGCATAGATATCCCCGAAATAATGTTGATGGCATGCATCTTCTTACTCGAAAAAAGGTACCGTTTGGCTATGTAGATCGACGTGTTCAAAAGGTTGTATGTTTTACGTATTACGTTATACGTTTCATTTCACGCTAAAACTACGTAAAACGTATAACTTCAAACGTATAACCTAAAAAAATGGATTATGCTTTTTCTCGAAGCCGATCGTAGTTTCAGGACCGTGGCCGGGATAAACTACGCAATCATCCGGCAGGGTGAATAGTTTTTCGCGTATATTAGTGATCAACTGGTCATGGTCGCCACCGGGAAGGTCAGTCCTGCCAATGCTTCCCCTGAATAATACATCACCACCTACAAGAAAGTTACCAGGTTCATCATGAAAACAAAGGTGTGCCGGCGAATGGCCGGGAGCAAAAATCAATTTCAGTTCAGTATTCCCAAAAGAAACAGTTCCCGTTTCTGGCAGATAATGATCAGGCAGCGGTGATACCTCATACCTGAAACCCATTTGCGGTGCATAAGCGGGAACAGTAGCCAGCACGTTGGATTCGCCTTCGTGGAATTGAGGCTTTAAGCCGTATTGGTCAAATATGAATTTATTGCCAAGTACATGGTCGATGTGACAATGCGTATTAAGCAACAAAACAGGTTTCAATTGATTATCCCGGATAAAACCCACCACTACATTCTGCTCCGAAGACGTGTACATTCCGGGATCGATGATCACACATTCCCGGGTTTCATCAAATAGGACATAAGTA
>Ga0310811_10005922_pt1 | contig 15554 bp, 18 predicted proteins | sample YCmetagenome_FD_207642 | JGI IMG/M metagenome (GOLD analysis project Ga0310811, IMG submission 207642) | Soil microbial communities from experimental microcosm in Duke University, North Carolina, United States - YC | ecosystem: Engineered > Artificial ecosystem > Soil microcosm > Unclassified ...
CGAGATCGAGCAGACCGAGATCAAATGTGTGTTGCGCTTCCTCTTTGACTTGCTGAATGTCGTGCAGGCTCTCAAGACGATTTCCGCGTTTCAACCGCTGTTTGATATCAAGGATGTCGGCTACCAGTTTGTGGTCCTTTTCGCCCGCTTCGACCTTTAGCTTTGATGGAGTTTTTTCGATCGAACTAAACGCCTCGACCACCAATACAGAATGATGTGCGACGGTGGCGCGCCCGCTCTCGCTCACAATCGCCGGATGCGCGACCCCTTCGGAATCGCAAACGTCCATGATGTTCCAGACGACGTCGTTCGCGTATTCCTGTAGCGAATAATTGGTCGAGCTGTCGAAATCGCTCCGCGATCCATCGTAATCGACACCAAGGCCGCCGCCGACGTCGAGATAACCCAGTTCGTGTCCAAGCTTCGCAAGCTTTGCGTAGTATCGCGCGCCTTCGCGCACCGCGCGTTTGATCACCGAAATGTCCGGCACCTGCGAGCCGACGTGGAAGTGGACAAGCTTCAGGCACTGCGCCAGGCCGGCGTCCTTTAACATCTGACTCGCAGCGACCAGATTGGTCGTGTCGAGGCCGAACTTGGCGTTCTCACCACCGCTTGGCGACCATTTGCCGGAGCCTTTGCTGTGCAAGCGAGCACGAATTCCAATCCAGGGCTCGACGCCGACTTCTTTTGACGCACGGATGATCTGCTCAACCTCTTCCAGTTTTTCTGCGACGATGATGACGGGTTTTCCCAGCTTGCGGCCGAGCAACGCGATGCGAATGAAACCAGGATCCTTGTATCCGTTGCAAATGATCAAAGTCTCGGAGCCTTTCTGCATCGCAAGCGCAGCGACGAGCTCCGGCTTGCTGCCTGCCTCAAGGCCAAAATTAAATTGTTCGCCTGCATCGACGATTTCTTCGACGACTTCTCGAAGCTGGTTGACCTTGATCGGGAAAACGCCGCGATATTGATTGCGGTAGTCGAACTCAGAGATCGCGGCTTGAAATGCGCGATTGATTGCTTCCACGCGGTGACGAAGCAAATCCTGGAACCGAATCAACAACGGAAAACTGAGATTTCTTGCACGCGCTTCGTTGACGACTTCCAGCAAATCGATGGAACCGCCATCATCCTTCGACGGCCGAGCTTCGACGTTGCCCAGGCTGTTGACCGTAAAATAGCCCTCGCCCCATCCCTCAACGTTATATGTGGCGATGGCAGATTCGATGTCCCACTCGGATTTCATTCTTGTTATGCAATGCGGCATCAACCGCAATGCGCACAATTAATCAGCGTGCAGAACATTCAAGTTCGTAGCGCGAAAATCTTCGTCAGGCGGCGTATGACGAAGGTGATTGCTGACGAGCGTCGTGTGCCCAGCTTGTTTTTCCTGTTCGCCCACGTACTGTTTCCGTGATGAACAAGACCGTGATCGAGGTGCAGGTGCGGGCAGTTTTGCCGACAAGCGGCGGATGCGCGGTTTTCCTTGGCAACAATGAAAAGGTTTTCATCATCTACGTCGATCAAACCGTCGGCAGCGCTATCACAATGTTCATGCGCCACATCGCCAAAGAGCGCCCTCTAACTCATGATTTGATGGCGCATTTGCTCGCGGCGCTCGGCGCGAAAGTCGAGCGCGTAATCATTAACGACCTGAAGAACGCCACCTACTACGCGCGCGTTATCATTCAGGTCGACAACGAGCTGCACCAAAAAAAGATCATCGAATTGGATGGGCGACCCAGCGATTGCATCGCGATGGCCATCCAGCAGAAGGCTCCAATTTACGTAAGCCAGGATGTGTGGGATGAAGTGGACGATATGAGCGATGTCCTGCGCAAAATGGAGGAAGAAGGGCTAAAGGCCGATCCTGAAGGGGAGGAGTGAGTTGTAGCGGCGGTCTATGACCGCCGAAATCTAATCGGAGGGCTGGCGGTCGCGGACCGCCGCTACAGTATCAGCCCAAGAGATCGCCGTAACGGCTGTTTGCCAGTTGCAAACAGCGTTCCAGGATTTCCGACGCGGTATTAAGCTTCAGTGTCTCCTCGACCAGTTCACGGCACTCAGGAATAGTCAGGCTTTGCACAGCACGCTTGACACGCGGGACGACGGTTGCTGATGCGCTAAGTTCATCCATACCGAGGCCTAACAAAAGCGGTACTAACGCAACATCCCCGGCCATCTCACCGCAAACGCCCACCCAGATGTGGTTCGCGTGCGCCGCGTCAGCGACCATCTTGAGCAGACGAAGTATTGCCGGATGAGTCGGCTCGTAAAGATACGCGACCTTTTCATTTACCCGGTCCACTGCAAGCGCATACTGAATGAGGTCGTTTGTTCCGATACTTAAGAAATCGACCTCCCGTGCAAGCGCGTTTGCACAGATGGCAGCGCTTGGGATTTCGACCATCGCGCCAACTTCGAGTTTTTCTGCCACCTCAATTTTTGAGTCACGCAACTGTTGTTTGCATTCCTTGAGCAAAGTTATGGCGCGCCGCAATTCATCCAGACCAGAGATCATGGGAAACATGAGTTTCACATTGCCAACGGTGCTGGCGCGGAGAATGGCGCGTAGCTGAGTTTTGAAAATGTCCTGATTTTCAAGACAAAACCGGATAGCGCGCCAGCCGAGGAAAGGGTTCAGCTCATCGCCGACATGTATCGCACCACCAGGCAGTTTATCGCCGCCCAAATCAAAAGTTCGAATGATCAGTGGATTCGGACGTACACACTCGGCAACTCGTCGGTACGTTTCGTATTGCTCTTCCTCGGTTGGGAGGGTTTCTCGATTCAAATAAAGAAACTCCGTGCGATACAATCCGATCCCCTCTGCGCCGTTGGCCGCCACCGCATCCACGTCTGCTGGAAGTTCGATATTTGCCGAAAGAACAATGTGACGTCCATCGCGGGTGATGGAGGTGGTCTCGCGCAACTGTTTCAGTTGCGCCGCGACCTTAGCCCTTCGTGATTCAATTTGCTTGTAGTGCTCCAGCGTTTCCGGCGTCGGATTAACGATCAACCAGCCGTCGCTGCCATCGACCAGAACGTGCTGACCGGTTTCGACCTTTGCAGTGATATCGTGCAAGCCTAGTACCGCCGGAATACTCAGGGAACGCGCCAGGATTGCGGCGTGTGAAGTGCGGCTGCCGATATCGGTGGCGACACCAAGCACGTTGTCGCGATTCATGCTCGCCGTGTCCGAAGGAGTAAGGTTATGCGCAACCAGAATGTGTGGCTGGGTCAGCGAAAGAAATGCTTTCGGAGCTTTGCCCTGCAGATTGCGGATTACTCGCTTGGTAACATCCTGAATGTCGAGCGCGCGCTCCCGCAGATACGGATCATCAATTTTGCTCAGGGTCTCGGCATAGCGCGTGGCGACTTCCTGGAACGCCCACTCCACGTTGCAAAGATCAGTCTTAAGTTTTCGTAGAACTTCATCAATCAACGTGCGGTCCTCGACCACGAGCAGGTGCGCATCGAAAATCGCGGCATCTTTCGCGCCAATGGATTCGGCAATCCGCTGCTGCGTCTCAAGGATCTGCATCCGCGTTTGGATAAGCCCGGCTTCGAATCGCCCGATTTCATCGGTAACCTGCGAGGCCGCAATCTGGTAACGCACGACTTCATCCAGGTCTTCACGAACGACATGAATTCTGCCGAACGCGATTCCGGGTGAAACGCCAATTCCTTCAAATCGGACTTCAGCGTTATCGCTCATGCGCTTCCGAGAGTAAGGCCAATGTCAAACTCACGAAAGTCCTTCGCAGTGTCAGTTGTGTGACACGGATCGGGGGAATCACTCTTCGTTGAATCCCGCTTTGATAAGTTCTTGCAACTCCTCCATCGCCTTGTCGGCGTCTGGACCATCGCAACGGATACGCAGCTTCGAGCCCTGCCCGGCAGCGAGCATCATCAGGCCCATAATGCTTTTGCCGTTTACTTCTTCGCCTTCCTTCGACACCCAAATTTCCGCGCGATGCCTGCTGGCAATGCGCACAAACATCGCCGCCGGCCGCGCGTGCAGCCCGAGCCGGTTCACGATCGTCAGCTCTTTTTCGATCTTCTGCGCTTGCGGAGCGCCTTTGCCTTTTCGATACAACAACCCCATTACGTCGTCCTCTTCTGCTCCATCAAACGAAGCAACCTTGTATTGAAGTCGACGGCTGCGTTCTGTCCCAGCCCTTTTAGTTTTTCATCCATCGCGGCGACCTCGATCAACCGCGCCATATCCCGCCCTGGTCGCACCGGAATGGTCACGTGAGCTACTTTGAGTCCGAGAATTTCATAAAATTCGCGGTCGAGTCCGATTCGGTCGACCTCCTCCACGTCTCCCCATTCCTTTAACGTGACAACGAGATCGAGGCGTTTTTCCACTCGAATGCTTCCGATGCCGAAGACCTTTGCTACATCAATGATGCCGATCCCGCGCACTTCCATGTGATTGCGCGTCATTTCAGGCGCTGTCGCCATGAGCTCACGTCCCTCCAGCATCGTAATGCGCGTCACGTCGTCGGCCACTAGACTGTAGCCACGCTCGATCAAGCCCAGTACACATTCGCTTTTTCCTATGCCGCTGACCCCGCGGATCAGCACGCCGATACCCAAAATATCCACCATGCTTCCGAATTCCGTCACCGTCGGCGAGAAATCCATCTCGAGAGCGATTGTTGCGGCGTTGATGAACTTCATTGTAATCATCGGAGTTCTGAACACCGCGATTTTTGCCTCACCGGTGACACTCAGCAAATCCGGCGCAAGATGAAAGCCGCGCGACATTACCAGACATGGAATTTTGTGTTCGCATAAATTGCGAAACCGCTCACTGCGAACTCTGGCCGGTAAACTCTTGAGATAAGAATGCTCAGCCGCACCGAACACCTGCACGCGCTTCTCGGCGAAATAGGTGTAAAATCCCGACAGGGCGAGCCCGGGTCTATTGATGGTGGGTTCTCGAATCTTTCGATGAAACCCCACGCAGGGGCCTTCGAGCTTCATTTGCAGCTTTTCGGCGTGCCTGTTGTAAAAGCTCTCGACCGTAACGATTGGAACGCTTTTTTGCTGAACGCTTGGAGATGTAATGGTTTGCGTTCCGGGTTCTTCCGCCATCAGACGTAACTTCTAGCGTGAATACCCGCAATTTCCAATCTGCGTGATGTCCTTTGGCCCGCTCGGCCCAGTTGCTCGATTCGTTAGCTTTTTTTCTGACTCCGGTGGCGAATCACTTTGGCTCTTTCGAGGGTGACTAAACCGCCGCCCATCATTTCATCCAGCACCGGGAGGAAAGCGTTCACCCTCTCCTCGGAGTCTACGATCTCAATCACGATTGGGAGATCCATGGACAGGCGAAGAATTTTTGCCGTGTGCACATGGCTTGATTTTCCAAATCCCATGGGACCGCGTAACACAGTTGCGCCCGCCATCTGCATCTCGCGCGCCTTTAAAACGATCGCCTCGTACAATGGCTGATGACGATGCCGATCGCTTTCACCAATAAAAATCCGGAGCAGAACCGCATCTTCAGGAATTTGCATAACTAATTTACTTTGGCAGAAGCGTCAGAGCGAGAACACGTCCGAGCCACACGGCTGCGAGGCAACAAACGAACGACAACACGATGTTGAGCGACGCTTTCAACCAATCTCCGTCACGAGCGAGATTGAGTGTCTGCAAGCTGAACGACGAAAACGTTGTGTAGCCACCGCACAGACCGATCGTGAAAAATTGTCGAAACCGCGGCGACACAAGAATCGGCCCTTCCGGATCCGTAAACCCGGCGAAGAAACCGACGATGAACGAACCGCTAACATTCACGACAAGCGTGCCGAGGGGGAAAAACTCACCCGCACGTTCAGCAACGAATCCCGACATCCAAAATCGCGCTCCAGTTCCAAGTGCGCCGCCGAGCATTACGAAAATATAACTGAGCATAAAAAAATCCTTCCTGCTTGGAAGGAGTCATCAGCTCACGCGGTTTTTTCCCGCATTCGCGGAAAACGGCAAACTCCATTGCCGAAATGAATTCTAGCGCATCTGCGTCTTCATGTCGAGCGAAGTCGACTGCTAGGATGACGGCGATATATCGCCGTCACATTTTGAAGCGTTCGCCCAGATAAAGCTGACGGCTGATGGGATCGTTGATCAGGAAATCCTTGCTGCCTTCGCTTTCGACGCGGCCATCGTAAATCAGATATGCGCGGTCCACGATGGAGAGAGTCTCGCGCACGTTGTGGTCGGTGATCATGATGGCCAAACCCGATTTGCGGAGGTTAACGATAATCTGTTGCACGTCGTAAACCGCAATGGGATCGACGCCACTGAACGGCTCGTCGAGCATCAACAACTTCGGCTGCGTGACGAGCGATCGAGCAATGGTCAAACGCCGTTTTTCTCCGCCGCTTAACGTCAGCGCGGTATTTTTCGCAATTCGCTCAATCCCAAACTGGTGCAGTAACTGGTCGCAACGGTTCCGTCGCTCGGCTTTGCTCATCGAAAGCGTCTCCAAAATGGCCATGATATTTTGTTCAACGGTCATTTTGCGAAAGATCGATTCTTCTTGCGGCAGATAACCCATCCCAAGCCGGGCGCGCTTATACATCGGGTAATCCGTCACATCGGTGTCGCAGAAAATCACGCGCCCGCTGTTTGGTCGGACCAAGCCAACAATCATGTAAAAACTGGTGGTCTTTCCAGCTCCGTTCGGTCCGAGAAGTCCAACGATCTCACCCGCATGAACGTTTAGGTTCACGCCGTTCACCACCGCCCTGCCACCGTAGACTTTCACCAGTTGGTCGGTCGCGAGAACAGTCTCGACCTTCGACGTGATCGCTGGAGCTCGTTTCGGAATTGCAACTGACGCAGTCTGGGTGCTCATGGTGTCGGTGTTGGCGTAGCTGCTACAGGGACGGACTGAGACGGCGCGGCTCCAGCCGCAGCCTTCTTTGCTTCGCGCTTCTTCTGCTTAGCCGCATCGTCACTCGGCTCCTGACGAATTTCTGTCCGGCTTGGACCGTGAGTCGTTAGTTGGCTGTTCTGGTTAATGATCATTACAGTATCAGGGCTCGTCGCCACGTGCATATTAGGTCCTTCCTGAACTCGGGGCGTGCCTCGTAATTCGACGTCTCCGGTTGCGGCTACATAAGTCGCTTTATCTGCGCGACCAACCGCTCGCGTTGGCGGACCACCGCTCGGATCGGGTCGGTCGCGGACCAACCCGACATTCCCTTCGGCAATCGCTTTCTCCAAACCCTGGTTTTCTCCCTTCGTAATAAACACCGTCAATTTATCAGACTGAAGATTGAAACGTGGATCGGTCACCTTCACCCGGCCGCTAAAGATGCCCATGTTTTTGGTCGAATCAAAAAACGCTTCGTCAGCATAGATTTCCGTTGTGGTCGGTTCGTTGGTATTCAGACCCATGGCGCTCTGGCCAAACAATGAGTTCGCGGGCGCTTTGTTTTCTTTCGGGCTGTTTTCTTTCGGGGTTGCTTCTTTCTTGGGTTTCTTCGCCTTTTTCGTCTTCTCTGCCGGTGAAGCTGCAACTGCTTTAGGCGCTACCGCGACTGCTTTGGGCACAGCCGGCGTTGCGTTGGGGGTCGGAACGGCAGTCTGCGCACGCAATCCTGCGCCGGAAGCGCAGGCGAGAATAAGAGCCAGCGCTATAAATTTCTTCATTGGTTCGCGTCAGGTTTTGCTGTCAGATGCGACTTGTCGGTGATCACCATTTTTACGTTCCCGATCAATCGACCGGTCCTGCTGTTCGTGTCGAACTCCACAGAATCGCCAGCGATGTTGAAGTCCGAGCGTTGGATCGTCGTACGTGCTTTAGAGCTCAAGACGCGGGTTTTTAAATCAAGCACGGAGGTGCTCATGTCGATTCTTAGGTCTTGCTGATCCTCCGGGGTGTAGGTCGTAATTTTGAGCTGCTCAAAACCGACGTGGCCCTCGTCGAGCCGGCGCGCCGTTCCTGCTTCGAATTTCCCCCGCAAATGTCCATCGGCGTCGAAATCCGGCAATACGAGGCCTTTGGCTTCGTGGCCGATCGGCAGTGGAATGTTCGTAAGACTTTGCTCGCCCGGAGACGCACTTGGAGCTGCCTTCGCGCGAGGCTTTCCCCCTTTGTGACTCTTTGATTGAGCCGACGCCAAAGGCAACCCTATCAAAATGGATAGCGCGGCAGACAATAACCAGATCGACAATGCCCACCGTAAGTACGAGCGGTTCACCCGAACCATCCAGTTCTTCAACCTGAGCTTCCTGCCGGTGGGATTGGGATCAATTGCCCCCGCCTGAGACCACAGCATGAATAGCCTTTAACATGCGAAGGTGCTTCGGCAAATCGTTTAGCCGCACTTGATTCGGCCCATCAGAGAAAGCGCGGGCTGGATTTTCGTGGACCTCCATAAAGATCCCATCACAACCCGCAGCCATTGCAGCCCTCGCCAAAACCGGGGCTAATACACCGTCGCCGGACGTCGAATCCCCTGCCCCGCCGGGCCGCTGCACGGAATGTGTCGCATCAAAAATGACGCGATAACCTGAGTCACGCATCCAGTATAGCGAGCGCATGTCCGCGATAAGGTTGTTATACCCAAAGGTGGTTCCGCGCTCGGTGAAGCAGAATTGCGCGTTACCGAAGGCGATCAGTTTCTCGGCAATATTTCGCACATCCCACGGCGCCAGGAACTGACCTTTTTTTACATTTATCGAACGGCCCGTTTTCGCAGCAGCGCGCAGCAGATCCGTTTGGCGGCAGAGAAATGCCGGAATTTGCAGCATGTCGATTTTCTCGCCGGCTATCTCGGCTTCAGCCACCGAATGAACATCGGTTGTCACTGGAATCTTCAGTTCGCGCCCGATGTCCGACAGAATTTCGCAGCCTTCACGCACACCGATCCCGCGAAACGATCGTACCGAAGTTCGGTTCGCCTTGTCGTAAGAGGCTTTGAAAATAAAATCGGCGTCTTCAGAAGCGCACGCCTCAGCAATCTTCCTCGCCATTCGCCGTACAAATTTCTCCGACTCAATGACGCACGGCCCGAGAATGAACACCGGACGTTTGCCGTCAATCGACACGTTTCCAACACGCAATGGTTTTGGTTTGGCCATGAATTTCTAAGGAAAGCAGTAACGCAGGAATTTTAAAGGGCTGCTTCCTGCTTTCCCGCCTTCCCCATTAATCCTCGCTTCGTAGCGTCAAAAATAGCGAATGGCGAGTAGAGAGTGAGAAAGAACAGCAGCGCTACTCCGTGCAATTGCAACAGATACAGCGGCCACGAATCAGATAGAAAACTCAATATCGAAAATGCCTCAGGTTTATGGAGGAGAAATCCGTAGTTAAAGCCAGTAAACAGGTCAACGACAAGCGTGACTACGAAATAGAACTCCGTCCACAACCATACGCGCACAAGGGAGATTGGGTATGGCCGAAATCCACGCGTCAACATCAGGAAAACCACGCCGACGATAATGCATGAGTGTGAGGTGAAGAAACTGATAAACCGCCAGTCCGGGAAACCGTAAGGCAGATTCGGCGTAAGGACGGCTTGCAGCGTGCCGCCAAGTCCCCAGAAATAGGCAACCTCAAACCAGCGCTGATGCCCCGTCCACATTGCCACGATCACCACAACGATTCCCCAGTCGCACATTTGCATCGGCAGCATATCGCGCCAATCCACCACACCCTGACTTCGGATGAAGATCAGATAAGCCAGGTAATTCACGATCAGAACCGCTGACAATGCAGCGATGGTCACTCGCTCGAGCCGCTGCGATTGTGCGCGCCGCACCAGCGCGGCAAGTGCAAACGGCAATAAGATCGTGATAAAAATCACCGTCAGATGCGGCAGGCCGTACGGTTGAAATTGAGGTGCGTCGTTCATTCAATCGAAGTGCGATCCCAAAATCCGCGCTTTAACATCCACACGCGCAAACTGTCATCCTGAGCGAAGCGAAGATCTCTGGTATTTTTGAATCTCACGGAGCAATCAGAGATGTTTCGCTCCGCTCAACATGACAAAATGAAATTGCACGTGAGTAGTTAGTGTTTCCCTGGAGCTTGGAGCTTCCGCTCAGCGAACGATCCAGAGATTACACGGAATCACATCGCTAACCCAAGCAATATTGTTCGGCAGTTGCTGAACAGTTTCGCGATGTTTCGGGAGCGGTACGACAAGCAAATCAGCTTCAACCGATCGCACAAAATCGGATGCCGCAAGCCCTGTAGCGCCTCTGATGAAGCGCGTCTCAATTGGAACTTCAGTCGCGCCGGCTGACAAGACGAACTCCTCAAGCGGGTCCTCCTCGCTATGGTCTGGCTTGTGCGTGGCGTTGCCCGCGGCGTCACCGGCGATCGAAGCTCTGGCTTCATCAAACGCAGTGATGATTCCAATCACGTATAGTCGCTCGCAGGATTCTGCTTCCGCCAGCATCAGCGTAGTTTTCAGCGCTGCCAGTCCCTGTTGTGAATGGTCGGCAACAAACACGATGCGTCGTAGCGGTTTCGGCTCATTTTGCGGACGCGTGAACAGCATTACCGAGCACGTTGCCTCTCGCACCAGGCGACGCGCAACATTGCCAAGGAACTGGTGCAACACGATCTCCTTTTCCAGCGCCCCCGCTATGAGCACATCGATTTTTTCCCGCGTCAACACAGTTAGAATGGCTTCGGCCGGATCTCCGTCTTCGTAATGAATTTTGGAATCGGCAGGAAGATCTAGCTCCGCGAGAACCTCAGCGAACTTTCTCGGCGTGTCCTCGCCTCGCGGTCCAACATGGATCAGATGAAGATCAGCCGAAAAGCGGTCGCGAATCCGTTTCGCTTCGGCAAGGACCTGTTTGAACCGTGGCGAGAAGGTTGTCGCTACAGCAATCGTTTTGTATGGCGATGAATCGCGCATCGAAGTTAATCGCAATGTGATATTTCGTCAGCCTTAAGCAACCGCGGCGAACGTAACAAGCTTGGACCCAATTTAACCGTCGTTCGCCATTCGGCTTTTCATTTCCGCATTCCTCTGCGAATTTTTCGCAATGCGACGAGCAATTTACCCTGGCAGCTTTGACCCGGTGACCAACGGACACCTGGACGTGATAGAGCGCGCGCGGAAATTATTCGATGAGGTCGTTGTGGCCGTCGCGCATAATGACGAGAAGCAACCGCTTTTCTCGCTCGAGGAACGTCTGGATTTACTGCAACAGACTGCCGGTCGAATCGAGAACATCCGAATCGCCGAGTTTAGTGGCTTGCTGGTCGAATTCGCTCGTGCTGAAAAAGCCGGAGCCGTCATTCGAGGTTTGCGGGCAGTCTCCGATTTCGAATTTGAATTTCAAATGGCGTTGATGAATCGAAGTCTGAATGCTGCGGTAGAAACGATATTCCTAATGCCAAAGGAGGAATATACCTATCTCAGCTCGCGCATCGTTAAGGAAATCGCCAGGCTCGGCGGGAATGTCTCGAGCTTTGTTCCGGGTTGTGTAGCCAAAGCGCTGGACGGGAAATTTCGCCAATGAAATTTGGAGGGTTAGCTCATGAAAGTACATCTAAAACAAATCCCGTCCCAGGGTCTGCACCTGAACGGGGAAGAAGATTGTCCAATCCAGGAGCTGGCATTGGAGGACGTTCGCTGTGCCGGCCCGCTACATTACGACATCGACGTCGGCGTTGCTGACGGCGGCCTTTGGGCTAACGGCTCATTGTCACAACCGGTCGAACTGCGTTGCGTTGCCTGTCTGCAAAACTTTGTGCACGAAATCCGAGTGCCCGCCTTCGCCGTCCATACCGAATTGCACGGTCCGGAAACGATCGATCTCACACCCTTCATGCGCGAGGACCTGTTGTTGAACCTACCGGCACATCCGCATTGTGACAGAGACGGTGACCAGGTCTGTAAGGCCAAACAGATTAACACAGAAGAGCAGGAGGCGAAGCGGAAATCGGATTGGAGCGCGTTGGACAAACTGAAGCTAAACCGTTGAAGCGCTGAGGCTTTAAGTTGTTCCGATTCAATCATTCAACTCCCCAAAGGTTTAACGAATCACGCAGGCGCCAGTTGTAATTTCGACGAATGATGCTTTTGTAAGCGCCTGCCATGGGAGTCCCAAAACGCAAAACATCAAAAATGCGATTACGCACGCGGAAAGCGGCAAACCGCTGGCATGCCTCGCAGCTAAACAAATGCCCGCAGTGCGGGAGCAGCGTGCCATCGCACGTGGCCTGCCCATCGTGCGGATATTACCGCGGGCGCCAGGTTTTGACGTTGGAAGGCAAATAACTGTAGCCGTTGCCCCATGGGCGACGTAGGCTTCAGCCACGCTTCACGCCAGGAAGCGGTTACAAATTTCACTTTGCAATCCAACATTTTACCTCGCAAAGTTTCGCACCGATGAAGATCGCCCTCGACGCGATGGGCGGTGATTTTGGCCCGCCGAACCTCGTTGCCGGCGCCGTTATGGCGTTGAACGATTACAAACAGATCAGCAAGCTGTATCTGGTCGGAGACTCGACCCAGATCGAAGACGAGCTCCGCAAACATCACTGTAACGATTCCCGGATCGAGATTGTCCATTCTACCCAGGTCGTAGACATGAGTGATCGCGCATGGACCGCTGTTCGGCGAAAGAAAGATTCCTCGATCAGCCGCGCTGTCGATGTTGTAAAGCACGGTGATGCGGATGCAGTAGTCAGCGCTGGACACACCGGCGCAGCCGTCGCCGCGAGCACGATTAAGCTTCGCACATTGCCGGGAATCGATCGGCCGGGAATTGCGGCTGTGCTTCCGACGGAAACAAACGTCTTCGTTTTAATCGACGCTGGCGCGAACATCGACGCGCGTCCAGAACACCTTCTTCAATACGCGTTCATGGGCACCGTCTATTCGCGGCATGTTCTCCATTACAAGAATCCGACCGTTGGTTTGGTCTCGCTGGGCGACGAGGATGTTAAGGGCACCGAATTGACCAAGGAAGTCTTCAAGATGCTGAGACCAAGTTCGCTCAATTTCGTCGGCAACATAGAAGGCCGTCATCTCTTTGAAGACCCGGTTGAAGTTGTCGTGTGCGACGGTTTCGTTGGCAACGTAATCTTGAAGACGTGCGAATCGATCGCCGTGGCGATGTTTAAGTGGCTCAAACACGAACTCATGCGCACACCCATGCGAAAAGTCGGGGCCCTGCTCTCGAAAAACGCCATCGGGACGATTAAAGACAAGACGAATTATGAAGAGTACGGCGGCAGTCCGCTTCTCGGTGTCAACGGGATTTGCATCATTGCTCATGGCGCGAGCACACCACTGGCAATCAAGAACGCGCTACGCGTGGCTGCCGAGTCCATTGAACAGCAGGTGAACCCGCATATCGTCGAGGAGATTCGCCGCTATCATGAAACGACAGCCCCGCTCGAACCCGCGCTCTCATAAGACGCTTCGGACGGTCTCCATCATCGGTACGGGAAGTTACGTGCCAGAGAAGGTTCTGACTAACGAGGACCTCTCGCGGATCGTAGATACCAACGACGAATGGATCACCACTCGCACCGGCATTAAGGAACGTCGCATGGCCGCAAAGGACGAAAATACCAGCGACATGGCGGCGAAAGCAGCACTGAACGCCGTTGAGCAGGCAAAGATTTCGGCCAAGGAAATTGATCTCATCCTTGTTGCGACGGCCACGCCTGACATGCTTTTCCCGGCCACGGCCTGCTTCGTTCAGAAAAAGATCGGAGCTACGAACGCAGCCTGTCTCGACATTTCTGCAGCGTGCGCGGGTTTTATTTTCGGATTGGAAATCGCGCAGCAGTTCATCACGTCGCACACATACGACACCGTTCTCGTGATCGGTGCGGACAAGTTGACTTCCATCACTAACTGGACCGATCGCAATACGTGCGTGCTGTTCGGCGACGGCGCTGGCGCCGCTATTTTACGCCATCGTGGCAGTCCCCATGGAATAATCAGCACACACATTGGAAGTGACGGACGGTACACCAACATATTGTTCATGCCGGGGGGCGGATCGCGTTGCCCGATCACGCGTGAAAACGTGGATATGAACCTGGTTACCATTCACATGACCGGCAAGGAAGTGTACAAACAGGCTGTTATCGCGATGCTGAACGCGGCGAAAAAAGCGCTCGAACTGGCGGGGCTTTCCATCGAAGACATTGCTTGCGTCATTCCGCATCAGGCAAACTTACGAATCATGGAGGCGATCGCCGATCGACTCGGGATTTCCCGGGATAAAATGTTCGTGAACCTCGATCGATACGGCAACACCTCCGCTGCCGCAGTGGCGATTGCACTCGACGAAGCAAACCGCACCGGCCGAATCAAACGGGGCGATTACGTCTTGATGGTCGTCTTCGGCGGTGGCCTCACCTGGGCAAGCACCGTTATCGAGTGGTGAGTCGTGGCGTCGCTTTAATCCGGGATCTCTGGTTCGACTAGTTTAGCCAGCTGAGCCAAGGATTCCTGCCAACCGAGATAGCAGGCTTCGGCCGGAATGACACCGGGCACGCCTTCCTGCACGATGTTCAAGTCGGTTCCGCAGGACACTTTTGTTAATGTAATCGTCGTCTGCATTTCACCGGGAAGATTCGGATCGTCGAATTTGTCCGTGTAAACAATCCGTTCGTGCGGCGTCAGTTCGAGATATTTCCCACCGAAGGAATGACCATTCCCCGTGGTGAAGTTCGTAAATGACATTTTGTGCGTGCCGCCAACTTTCGCGTCCAACTGATGCACCTTTCCGGTGAATCCGTTTGGAGGAAGCCATTTGGCCATCGCGTCGGGATCAAGAAATGCCTTGTAAATTTTTTCGGGCGTCGCCCTGAGGACGCGGTGGTGTCGAATCGTATTAGTTGTCATAACCTTTCCTTTTTTCGTTTATTTGGCGTTCGTATCCGGCTCGATAATTCCAAAGACATTCCCAGCCGGATCTGCCGCGTAAGCGAGCCAGCCAACCTTCGGGATCGCCATCTTCGGCACGCAGATTTTTCCGCTGCGCTGCTCGATCTTTCTTATCGTTTGATCGAGGGACTTGACCGCCACGGTGTTTAACGTGCCTGGAGTTTGACCTTCACGAGGCCGAGTCATCCCGCCATTGATTCCTGGCTCTTTGTCATCGCCGGTCGTAACCAGCCAATACTCGATCGGACCGCCTTCGAATTTGTTGAACTTCCATCCAAAGACGTCCTGGTAGAACGGCTGCACTGTTTGTGGGTCATCCGTGTAAATCTCAAAGTGAGTGATACGATTCATTTCTTTGGTCCTTCCTTTAACCGGTCTCAAAATTCGAACTGACGCCGCGCCTTATAGGTCAAATCGTCAGGCTTCAACTCTGTGTGCGTCGAGTTATGCGTTCGCGAACTGCGCCTCATGTTTGAGTTCGCTCGCGACCGGACATTCGGCCGCAACAGGCCTGACTTCTACCTGCACACCGTACGGTAATCCGGGGCATTCTTGCGCGATACTCACCGCGTCGTCAAAGCTGGCAACGTCGAGAAGAAAATAGCCGCCAATCGCTTCCTTCGATTCCGCAAACGGACCGTCCGACACGACGCGATT
>Ga0310811_10005923_pt1 | contig 15553 bp, 18 predicted proteins | sample YCmetagenome_FD_207642 | JGI IMG/M metagenome (GOLD analysis project Ga0310811, IMG submission 207642) | Soil microbial communities from experimental microcosm in Duke University, North Carolina, United States - YC | ecosystem: Engineered > Artificial ecosystem > Soil microcosm > Unclassified ...
CCACCAGCTCGCGTAGCAGCTTGGAGGCTTCCGGCCCGGAATTGACGATGCCGCCGCCCGAATAGATGACCGGGCGCTTGGCCGCCGCCATCATCTCCACGGCCTTCGCGATCGCGCCCGCGTCCGGATCGGTCCTGGGACGATAGGTGCGATGATGGATGGATTGGGGCCCGTGATAATCGCCGGTCTGGAACTGGACATCCTTGGGAATATCCACCACCACCGGGCCGGGCCGGCCCGTCGTCGCAATATCGAAGGCTTCGTGCAGCACGCGCGAGAGATTGTTCACGTCCTTCACCAGCCAATTGTGCTTGGTGCAGGGCCGGGTGATGCCGACCGTGTCGCATTCCTGGAAGGCATCGGTGCCGATCAGATGCGTGGGCACCTGCCCGGTCAGCACGACCAGGGGAATGGAATCCATCAGCGCATCGGTCAGGCCGGTGACGGCATTGGTGGCGCCGGGACCGGAGGTGACCAGCACCACGCCAGGCTTGCCGGTGGAGCGGGCATAGCCCTCGGCGGCATGAACAGCCCCCTGCTCGTGGCGCACCAGCACATGGGTGATATCGTTGGCCTTGAACAACGCGTCATAGATGGGCAGCACCGCGCCGCCGGGGTACCCGAAGAGATGGGTGACGCCCTGATCCTTGAGGGCGCGGATCACCATCTGCGCACCCGTCAGGGTCTCCGCAGCCTGAGCGGCCGCTCCCAATGTCAGTGTGTCGTCCTTGTCCATGACCGTCTCTTCAAAACCCAATGCCCCGCCAAAGATAAAGGGGCGTTTCCGCCCCTTGCCCGCATAGCCGCCATGCCCTGCCCGAAGTCAGCTTCGGGGGACCGGCGGCCAAAATACGAGTACCTTCAACATGGCGCGGGACGCTAAAGATGCTGCGTTGCGGCGTCAAGCAATTTCATGCAGAAATCTGCTTGAATTGTGTAATTAAATTACTCTCTAGAGGGTCAAACCAGATATAATGTGGCATACGATGCCGGAACCACGTCATCTGGCGCTTGGCAAATTGCCGCGTGGCAGTGATGGCGGCGTCCAACGCTTCTGCTTTCGCCAGCCGGCCGGCCGCCAGCGCCTGTAAAGGCCTGAGGCCCAACAGTTTGGCGGCGGGCAGCGCGGGATCCAGTTCCTCCAGGGCCCGAGCCTCTTGCAGCCCGCCCTGCTCCAACATGGTCTCGAACCTTGTGGCGATGCGGGCGCGCAAGGTCTCGCGTGGCATGTCGAGGACGAAAGCGGCGAGGCGGCTCTTGTCCAGCAGCGGCGCCGTCGGCCTCTCCTGCCATTCCGCCAGCGGGCGGCCCGTCGCCTCGAACACTTCGTAGGCACGCAACACGCGCTGGGGATCGCTGGGGCGCAGCCTGTTTGCCGTCAGCGGATCGCGTTCGGCCAGGCGTGCGTGCAATGCCTCCACGCCGATATCGTCCAGCAGGGCGCGCGCGTCTTCGCGCACTTCCGCCGGCGTTGCGGGAATGTCGGCCAGGCCGTCGGTCAGCGCCGTGAAATAAAGACCCGTGCCGCCCACGAAGATGGGAACGCGGTTCATCTCGCGGGCCTCTGCCATCGCTTTTGCAGCGTCCTCGCGCCAGCGGCCGACGGAATAAACCTCCTGCGCACTGACATGGCCATACAGCAGATGTGGCGCGCGCGCCCGTTCATCTGCCGGCGGCTGCGCCGTCAGGATCGGCGCCTCGCGATAGACCTGCATGGAATCGGCGTTGATCACCACGCCGCCGATCTCTTCTGCCAAAGCCAGCGCGGCAGCCGACTTGCCGCTGGCGGTAGGTCCTGCAATAAGCACGGCGTCAAAATCCATGACGGCACAATGTTTGTTCTGAATGTCATCGGCAAGGGCGCGGACCCGGAACTGTTTGCAGGGCTGGGGACCGGCGATGCGAAAATCCTGTCGCCGGGTTTGGCCTTCGACATCCCGGTGACCGATCGGGCGGTGATTGCCCTGGCGCGCGAGCGGGCCAAGGACCGGGGGCTCGACATCAATCTGGTGCGCAACGAACGCCGCCGCAAGAAGCTGCTGGTGGCGGACATGGATTCCACCATCATCAATGTGGAATGCCTGGACGAGCTGGCCGACATGGCGGGGCTCAAACCTCAGATCGCCGCCATCACCGAACGGGCCATGCGCGGCGAACTGGAATTCGAGGCGGCGCTGAAAGAGCGCGTCGGCATGCTCAAGGGCCTGAAGCTGGATGCGCTGGAGCGCACCTATGCCGAGCGCGTGAAGCTGAACCCCGGCGCGAAATCATTGCTCGCCACCATGCGCGCCCATGGCGCCCATACCATGCTGGTCTCCGGCGGCTTCGGCTTTTTCACCAGCCGCGTGGCCAAGGCCGCCGGCTTTCATGTCGAGCGCGGCAATGTCCTGCTGGATGACGGCGCGGCACTGACCGGCGAGGTCGGCATGCCGATCCTGGGCCGTGAGGCCAAGCTGCAGGCGCTGGAGGAAGGCGTGACAAGTCTGGGCATCGGGCCTGAAGATGCCCTGGCTGTCGGCGACGGCGCCAATGACCTGGCCATGATTCAGCGCGCAGGCCTGGGCGTCGCCTATCACGCCAAACCGGTGGTGGCGGAAGCGGCCGGCGCGGCCATCAATCACAACGACCTCACAGCCTTGCTCTATCTGCAAGGTTATTCCGACAGTGAGATTGTCAGCGCCGTTTGATCAAACCGGCGTGAAATGGGCAAAGGCGTGCTGGCACTCGGCAAGCTGCGCCATCGGCACGAAATCCATCACCGCGCTCATCGCCTTCCAGTGATTACCGATCTCGGCGATAGCCGGCGCGCCGCGCGACTTCTCCACCGACTCCCATTCGAAGATTTCCACCAGCTCGCCGTCCTTGGCCACGCCCTGCACGACCGGCCGGTCGGTGATTAGCCCGTGCTGGCGCAGCAGCGGCACATGCCCCTGCATCAGGGCCCGCGCCTCGTCTTCATGGCCGGGATGCGGCCGATAGGAACAGATGACCAGAATGCCCATGTGCCCTCCAACTCAGGCCCTCCTCCCCCTTTGGCGCGAAGCGCCTCAAAAGGGGGAGATGCCTTAGCAGGCTCTCGAGCCAGCTAAGGCAGAGGCGGTTAACCCAATCGAAGTCCCACGTAAGTTAAATCGCCGTCCCGGTTGATCAGCAGCAACTCAACCTTCTTGCCGGCCTTGGCGTCGGCATCGACCTTCTTGGACACATCGGCCGGGGTTTTCACTGCCTGCCCGGCCACTTCCACGATCACATCACCGGCTTTCAGGTTCTTTTCCGCGGCCGGGCTGCCGCCTTCGACGGCTGTTATCACCACACCCTGCACGCTGCTGCCGATCTTGAATTTGCCGCGCGCCGCGCCATCCAGCGGCCCCAGAGTCAGGCCAAGCTGCGCCAGCTTGGGCTGGTTCTTGGGCGCGGGCGGCGCCTTAACCGGCTTGTCGGGCTTGTTGTCCTCGGCCAGCTTCTGCACGGTGATGTGCATGGTCTGCTTCTTGCCTTTGCGCAGCACATCGATGTTGACGCTTTTGCCGATCGGAGTATCCGCCACGATGCGCGGCAGCGCCCGGTCATCGGGGACCGGCTTGCCATCGAAGGTGGTGATCAGATCGCCATTGACCAGACCGGCCTTGGCGGCGGGGCCATCCTTGGTCACGTCCGCCACCAGCGCGCCTTGGGTGGTGGGCAGGCTCAGGCCCTCGGCAATCTCGGCCGTCACCTGCTGGATGCGCACCCCGATCCAGCCGCGGCGCGCGGCGCCGAACTGGCGCAGCTGGCCAACCACCTGGCGCGCCAGATTGGCGGGAATGGCAAAGCCGATGCCGACGCTGCCGCCACTCGGGGTATAGATCTGCGAATTGATGCCGATCACATCGCCGTCCATGTCGAACAGCGGGCCGCCGGAATTGCCGCGGTTGATGGGCGCGTCGGTCTGGATGAAATCGTCATAGGGCCCGGCATTGATGTTGCGGTTGCGGGCCGAAACGATGCCGGCGGTGACGGTCGAGCCGATGCCGAAGGGATCGCCGATGGCAATCACCCAGTCGCCGATGCGGGCCTTGTCGCTGTCGCCGAAATGGGTGGCCGGCAGCGGCTTCTTGGGCGTCACCTTCAGCAACGCCAGGTCGGTCTTGGTATCGCGGCCCACCAGCTTGGCCGGCATCTGGGTGCCATCTTGCAGGCTGACGGTGATCTGGTCGCTGTTCTCGATCACATGGTTGTTGGTGACGATGTAGCCGGACGGATCGATGATGAAGCCCGAACCCAGCGAAGTCACATGCCGCGGCGCATTGGGCTTTGGGCCCAGGAAATTCTTGAACAGGTCCTCCAGCGGCGAGCCGGGCGGCAGTTGGGGCATGGCGCTGCGCGATGGCGCCTTCAAGGTCTGGCTGGTGGAGATGTTCACCACCGTCGGCAGCAGCTTGCCGGCCAGATCGGCGAAGGAATCCGGCGCCGGCCGGGCCATGGCGGGCGACAGGAAGCTCAGCGCCAGAATCGCGCAGGCGGCGGCAATATAGGGACGAAAAAGCATGTCCGGTCCTGGGAACGGAAGGGGAGGAATCGGAGGGATTTTAGGCAGGCCATTGCGGAACAAACAGGGCAAAAAGCGCAAAAACCGCCGCTTGCAGCTTTTTGCCGTCGGTATTGCCAAAGGGTTCCAATCCTGAAGGCCGTGTCATCCATAAGGTTATCTGCCACCAACCACGTGAGAGAAGACGGTGGGCAGCCACGGCCTCGGCTCTCTAGGATTTCCGGCAAGTGGGGGCTATATCCCCGGCGATGACATTACGCGATGACGTGCTCAAGGCGCTGGACCAGGTGATCGATCCGGTCAGCGGCCGCACCGTGGTCCAGCAGGACATGATCCAGGGCCTGGTGGTCAAGGATGGACATGTCGGCTTTGTGCTGGAAGTGGCCCCAGGCCAGGGGCCGAAATCCGAGCCCCTGCGCAAGATCTGCGAAGCCATGGTGCTGGGGGTCACGGGCGTCAAATCCGTCACCGCCGTGCTGACCGCGCATGATGAGCACCCTCAGCAGAAGCCCCAGCAAGGCGGCCACGCGCACGACCACGCGCATGAGCATGCGCCCCGCCCGGCGGTGAAGCGCCAGCCTGCTCCCGCACCGGCCGGCATTCCCGGCGTGAAGAACATCATCGCGGTCGCCAGCGGTAAGGGCGGCGTCGGCAAGTCCACCGTGGCCGTCAACCTGGCGCTGTCATTGGCGAAGCTTGGCCTGAACGTCGGATTGCTGGATGCCGATATTTACGGCCCTTCGGTGCCGCGGCTGCTTGCCATCACCGAAAAGCCGGACAGCGACGGTCATCGCCTCATGCCGATCGCGCGTCATGGCATCAAGACCATGTCCATCGGTTTCCTGGTCAAGGAAGACGAGGCCATGATCTGGCGCGGGCCTATGGTGCAGAGCGCGCTCTCCCAGATGCTGGCCGATGTCGCCTGGGCGCCGCTGGATGTGCTGGTGCTGGACATGCCGCCAGGCACGGGCGATGCGCAGCTTACCATTGCCCAGCGCGTGCCGCTGAAGGGCGCGGTGATCGTCTCCACGCCACAGGACATCGCCCTGATCGATGCGAAGAAGGGCATCGCCATGTTCAACAAGACCCAGGTGCCGATCCTGGGTGTGGTCGAGAATATGAGCATGTTTACCTGTCCCGATTGCGGCTCCAGCCACGCCATCTTCGGTCATGGCGGGGCGCGCGAAACCGCGGAAAAGCTAGGTGCGCCATTCCTGGGCGAGATTCCGCTGGTGCCGCGCATCCGCGAGACCTCCGATGCCGGCCAGCCGGTCAGCGTGTCGGTGCCGGACGGACCGGAAGCACAAGCCTTTCTCGATCTGGCGAAGAAAGTGGCTGCGTCGCTGGAGACCGCCAGCAAGCCCGCGCCGAAGATCGTTATCGAGTCAGCGTGACGTAGCTGTAGCGCAGTCCGTCGGGGGTGACGTGATCCTCGCGGAAGGTTTCCTTCCAGCCGCTGCGATCCAGCATGAATTTCGCGTCGCCGGCAAAAGCGCGATGCACTTCGGTCAACTCGATGCGCGAGGCCAGCGCCAGGGCGCGTTCATAAATCTCGCCCCCGCCGATCACCATCACCGTGCCGGAGGTGCCCGCCGTAGCCTGACCCAACGAGCTTGCCGTCACCGCGCCATCTGCCTGCCAATCTTTCTGCCGCGTCACCACCACATTGACGCGGCCGGGCAGCGGCTTCTTCGGCAGGCTGTCCCATGTCTTCCTGCCCATCACCACGGTGTGGCCCATGGTCAGGGCCTTGAAGCGTTTCATGTCTTCCGGGATGCGCCAGGGAATGGCGCCCTTGTTGCCGATCACGCCGTTGTCGGCGATCGCCACCACAAGAACGATCTCGCTCACGACGCCAACCCCTTCAGCGCTTCGCCTTCCAGCCGATAATTCTGCCACTCGGCCACCGGCCTTGCGCCCAGGCTTTCATAAAAGGCGATGGCGCGGCTGTTCCAGTCCAGCACTCGCCATTCCAGAAGGCCGTCCACGTCCCGCGCCGCAGCCGCCAGATGCGCCAGCAACGCCTTGCCCGTGCCATCGCCGCGATGGGACGGCCGCACGAACAAGTCTTCCACATAAATGCCGCGACGGGCGCGAAAGCTCATATAGATCCAGTACCAGGTGGCGATGCCGACCGCCTCCTCGCCCCGAAATGCCAGGGTGCAGTGACAGGCCGCGCCGAACATGTCGCGGCGCACCGCATCCTCGCTCAAGGTAAAATGCGGAGCATTCTCATATTCCGCCAGCTCCTTGAGCAGCGCCAGAATCGCGGGCGCATCCTGGGGCTCGGCGGCACGCATCAAATCATGCATATGCCGACCATAAGCGAGCCAAAGGGAACCCGGAACGGTATAAACCGGTTATCAACCTTGCCGTAATTTCACGGAGGATGACATGCGCCGTTTATTGATATCCGTGGCCGTCCTGGCCTTGGCCACTACCTCCGCGTTCGCGCAGCCCGGCCATGACCATGACCGCGGCGGTGGCGGGCCGGGTCATGGCGGCGGTCATGAGCGCGGCGGCCCGCCTCCCGGCGCGGCACCGCAGGCACAGCCCCAGATGCACGCCAATGGCGCCCCCCGCCCGCTTATGGCCCAGGGTGGCGGTCCGACCAATTTCACCAATCAGGTGCCGCAGGGCCACCAGCCCGATCAGGGACAACGGCAGGAACGCGGCGACCGCGGACCGCGGCAGGCGCCGCAGGCCCAAGCTGCCCCACAAGCCGCATCGCAACCCGATCGCGGTGGGCGGGAGCGCGGCAACTGGCAGGGCCGCGGCGCGCGCGGGCCGCAAGCCGCACCCGCGCCGCAGCCCGTGCCCCAGCAGGTGCAGCGCGATCAGAATCGCGGCAACTGGCAGGGCAATCGCGGCAACAATGACCGGGATTTTCGCGGCGGCGACCGCCGTGCCGGTAACCCCGGCTTCAGGGGCCAGCGCCGCGACTTTTCCAGCTTCCGTGATTTCCACCGCGATTTCCGCAGCAACCGCCGCTTCCGCATCGCGCCTTATCGTCCGCCGGCGGGATTCTATGCGCATCACTGGACCTTCGGCGAATTCCTGCCGCGGCCTTATTGGGTGCGCGATTACTGGCTGGTGGATTTCGCAGCCTATGGCCTGGAGCCGCCGCCCTATGGCGCGATCTGGGTGCGGGTGGGTACCGATGCGCTGTTGATCGATGAGGACAGCGGCGAAGTCATCACAGTCGCTTACGACGTATTTTATTGACCCCCTTCCGTCACAGCTCAGGCGTAAAGCAAACTCGAGCGCCGCATTTCGCGGCGCGACCACCCGCATCCGACAGCTTCCTTCCCCCTCATGGCGAAGCCACCTGAGGGGGAAGGTGTCACAGCGAAGTGTCGGCGAAAGCCGACCTGAGCTGTGACGGATGGGGGTTGACGACAAAAGGGTGCGGCGGATAGCCCCTTACACGCCCTTTAACACCTGATATAAGCGGCCACCGTGCCCGTGGCTCCCCGCGGGTTGAGCAAGCAGGGTACGGGATAATCCATGTCGAACGTGACGGTGATCGGCGCCCAGTGGGGCGACGAAGGCAAAGGCAAGATCATCGACTGGCTGTCGAACCGCGCCGACATGGTGGTACGGTTCCAGGGTGGCAACAATGCCGGCCATACAATCGTGGTCGGATCTGCGACCTACAAGCTGTCGCTGCTGCCCTCGGGCGTGGTCCAGGGCAAGCGTTCCATCATCGGCAATGGCGTGGTGGTCGATCCCTGGTCCCTGCTGGCCGAGATCGAGAAGGTCGGCGCCGCCGGGCTGAACGTGACGCCGGACATTCTGGTTCTGGCGGAAAACGCCGTGCTGGTCCTGCCGCTGCACCGGGAGCTGGATGCGCTGCGCGAGGAAGCGGCTTCCCAGAAGCTGGGCACCACCAAGCGGGGCATCGGCCCGGCTTACGAAGACAAGGTCGGCCGCCGCGCCATCCGCGCCATCGATTTGAAAGACACCGCCGCCCTGCCCGGCAAGATCGAACGGCTTTTGGCCCATCACAATGTGCTGCGCCGCGGCTTCGGCGCAGCCGAAGTCGATGCCGGTGCGCTGCTGGCGGCGTTGACCGAGATCGCGCCCAAAATCGCGCCTTTCCTGGGATCGTCCTGGCGCGAGCTGGATGGCGCGCGCAAGGCCGGCAAACGCGTGCTGTTCGAAGGCGCCCAGGCCGTGCTTTTGGACATCGATCACGGCACCTATCCTTTCGTCACTTCGTCCAACACGGTGGCTGGCCAGGCGGCAGCGGGCGCCGGCGTCAGCCCCCGCGCCATCGGCACGGTGCTGGGCATCGTCAAGAGCTACACCACCCGCGTGGGCGAAGGCCCCTTCCCCACCGAATTGAAAGACGCCGTCGGCGAGAAGCTGGGCGAGCGCGGCCATGAATTCGGCACGGTCACCGGCCGCAAGCGCCGCTGCGGCTGGTTCGACGCGGTGCTGGTGCGCCAGACCTGCGTCACCGGGGGAGTGGATGGTATCTGCCTGACCAAGCTGGACGTGCTGGATGGCTTCGAAGAAATCAAGGTCTGCACCGGCTATCGGATCGGTAGCGAGACGCTAGACTACTTGCCCGCCGACGCTAACCTTCAGGCGCGGCTGACGCCGGTCTATGAGACCCTCGAAGGCTGGACGGAAACCACGCATGGCGCGCGGAGCTGGGCCGATCTGCCGGCCAATGCCATCAAGTATGTGCGGCGGGTGGAGGAGCTGATCGGCGCGCCGGTGGCGCTGCTTTCCACCAGTCCGGACCGCGACGACACCATCATGGTGCAAGATCCGTTTGTGGATCGTTAAGCATGGCGCTGCCCCTGGTCATTCTGGGCAGCGCACGGCCGGACGGCGAAACCCGCAAAGCCGTTGATCTGGCATTCCCGCCGGACACGGTGGAGTTGGTGGTGCTGCCGAATTTCAGCATCGGCGGTTACGACTATCAGCATTTCAACGCCGATGACGCCTTTGGCCATATCGCGCCAAAGATGGCGGAGGCTGACAGGATCGTCTTCGCCACGCCGGTCTATTGGTACGCCATGAGCGCGCCCTTGAAGATCTTCTTCGACCGCCTCGACGACATGACTCAGAATCTGAAAGCCCTGGGCAAGAGCCTCAAGGGCAAGGCAGCCTGGGTGATCGCCACGGGCACCGAAACGGTGTTGCCGGACGGCTTCGAAGTACTCTTCGCCCGTACCGCCGGCTATTTCGGCATGACCTATCGCGGCTGCGCCTATCTCTATACCGGCACCGATAGGGCGCGGCGCCGGGATGGCGAAGTCGCGCTGGTGCGGTTTGGCGAAAGCATCATCGCCCGGTCGTAAAAGCCTGCCTCGAAGATCATCATATTGTTATGTTGCAGTGCAATAAAAGTATTTGACGGAGAAAGTCTTCCGTCTCATTATCAGACCGCACTGCGATAAGTGCTGAAGTGAACAGGGAGGCGCGCCTTAAACCTTGTTGTAAGGAGCCCCTCATGTTTCGCACCCTCACCATCACCGCCTTTCTCACTCTGTCTATCGCCGCCGCTCACGCCGAAGATGCGTCCACCCTGGTCTCTTATGCGGATTTGGATCTTTCCAAACCCATCGATGCCAAGACCTTGGCCGCCCGCCTGCAGGATGCCGCCACGTCCGTCTGCCTGAAAGCCAACCCTGCCAATCTTAAAACGGCCGCGCTGGAAAACTGCGTCAACCTGTCGGTTCGTCTGGCAATGGCCCGGATACAGAGCGACATGGACGATGCCGTTCAAGCCAAGCTGTCCAACGTCCGCACCGCAATGAGAGATTGACGGCTCGCTCGTCATGGCCGGCTCAGGCGCCGGCCATGACGCAAGCGGTGATCCGAGGGCCACGAACGGATCTAGGGCCAGCGCCAAGCCGCTCGCCCAAACTCGCGGCGCGCGCCTCTCACTGCCGGGTGTTAAACACCACGTAGTGGAATTTGCCGCCGGCAGCGACATTGAACAGATGCGGCATGCCTGCCGGAATCTGCAGGAAGTCACCGGTGTGCACGGGGATGCTGGTGCCGCCCTGGATCGCATCGCCGCGAATCTGCCCAGGCCCGGTTTCCCTGGCATTGGAGACTTTGCCACCATAAACCAAGGTCGCCTCGCCTGACAGAACCTGGATGTAATGCGTCCAGTGGGTATGGACTTCCGGCTCGTTGCCCTTGTCGCTGCGCGCGGCATATTCGACATAGTAATTCTCGTGATCCACCGGGAAGGCGGTCTTGGCGCCGGGTCCCGGCTTGTCGGTCAAGGCCTCGACCTCCTTGGCCGAGAGATGCTTGAACCCTTCTGCCGGTGTGGACCGCAAAGAGGTTTGCGCCATGGCGGACGAGGTCAGCAAGGCGGCGGCAAAAAGCGACAAGGCCATTCTTTGGAAAATCATTCTGTTCCCTTCTTTGTTTTGGTCTGAAACATCGAAATATGTGCTTGTTTGAGGCTTCTCAGTTCTGCGTGAGAGCCCGCACCACCCCCAATACAACCGCCAGGGCCATACCTGCCCCTACCAGAATTGCCACCCTCCGCGCGAACACCTTCTTGTCGATCGGCTCATTGATGCCATTTTGCCAGCGTTCTCGCACCTCCGCTGTGCCGCCCCGGCGCCACAGGTACAGCCAGCGGGCGGTCGTGACGAGCAAGCACAACGCGAGAAACATAAACAGGTCCTGCGCCGGGTCCCAATGCCAGGGTTGGCGAGACGCGACATAACCTGTGAACAGGACAAAACACGAAAAGGCGACCAACCCGAACCAGCGAATCCATGCCACCATCATGACCTTCCCCAATTTCCAGAATCAAAGATCAGCTAGCCGCGTCCAGATGCCCGCGGCGGCAGCGGCGGCGGCGCCCACACCCAAGCTTACCGCGCCGTGAAAGCCAAGCTCGCGCGCCGCTGCCATCCACAGCACCATGACGGCGACGGCCACCACCGCCCCGCCGATCAAACTGGCCTTTCCCGTCGTGACATGGGCGCGTGTGCTCATGTCCCTGCCCGCTTCCTGGCCAGATCGCCCCGCACCGTGCTGGTGTCATAGCCATTGAAGATGTGCTGCAGCAGGCTGCATTTCAGATCCGAGGTGCCGAAGAACCAGTCCGCCACCGGATAGGTCAGGTTGAAGTTGCGCTCCATCATGATCGCTGGATTGTGGTGGGCGATATGATGGCGGCGAATGGAATTTACCAGCGGGATGTGCCGCACCAGGCGGTCGTCGCCCACATGGCAGCAATAATGGAACAGCTCGTAATTCAGATAGAGCGCGGTATTGGTCAGCAGCAGCAGCCAGCCCGCATTGGCCAGGCCCAGCCGGTTCAGGATGAAGGCGGGCACTAGCGACAAGGTCATGAACGCCACCAGCGCATAGGGCGGGAAGAACACGATGCGGAAGTCGCGCGTGTTGTCGAAGGCGGGCGCGACGTCGGTGAAGAATTCGTGGTGGGCCAGGGTGTGGCGGCGATAGATGCCCATCAGGCCCTTGACCGGGCGGTGCATCACATATTTGTGGATCCACCATTCAAAGACATTGGACAGGCAAAAGGCTGCCGGGATCACCAGCCATTCGTACCAGGCGGGCGTGGCGATCTGGCGCGCGCAAACCCAGATCGCCGCACCGCCCAGCAGAAAGATCAGCGCCACATGCAGCCAGCCGACATAGGCGGGCGCAATGCGCTGGCGGTAATCGATACGGAATGCGGCTTGACGGGGCGGCAACTGGGGCATTGGCGGGCCCTTTTTCCCAACGATATGGCCGCTCCCCATGCCTCGCAAGACCGGTTCAGAATGTCGCGATCGGATTGAGCACCGAGCCCGTGGCGCCGGGCACCGCCGCCGGCGAAGCCGTCACCAGGAAATCCCAGCGCTTGCGCTGCTCGGCTTCGCGCCCGATCAGCTCCAGGTCCAGATTGTCGAAGATCGGCATGCCCATCGCCACGATGCACAACGCATGAATGGGCTGGGACACGCCTTGGACCTGCGACGGCAGCACATCCTGGGCATCGTCCCCGCCCAGGATGGCGACATCGCGCGCATGTATCCAGGGCGCGCAACTCATGTGCAGGCCCGCCAGTTGCTGCACCGGCCAGGCGCCCAGCTTGTCGCGCCGCGCCCAGCGGCCCGTGCGCACGATCATCACATCGCCGGCGCGGACCTTCACGCCGGCCTTCTTCTCCCAGCCTTCCAGATCTTCGGGATAGATGGCGGTGCCCGGCTCCAGCCAGTCGACCCCCTTGTAGCGCGCCATGTCCATCAGCACGCCGCGGGTGATGATGCCGTTCTTGAAATTGAGGATGCTGTTCTTGGCGGCGCCATCCTCGCCCACCACCTCGGAGGAATAGCCGTTATAGATCTTGCCGTCATAGACGAAGTGGCACAGCGAATCCATGTGGGTGTGCGCCATGCCGTGATAGGAAATGAAAAACGTGTCGCTGGTGCTGGCGATGCCGGTCTTGGGCTGGCTGGCGCCGGTGCGGGTGGTCTTGCGCACGATCGGCGCGGCATTGTCCACGGCTTCCTTGGTTTCGGCATCGCGCGCCATGGAGAATGAAACGCCTTCCTTCACTGTCGCCAGCGCGGCCTTGCGTTTGGCCGGCGTGATCAAATTCACCGCCCCCATCTGGTCGTCCGTGCCCCAGCGGCCCCAGTTGGACAACTGCTTCTGCAGACGGACGAAATCTTCCGGGGTTGAATCCGGCCGCGCGCCTTGCGCTTGGGCCGGTACCGCCATGCCGGCCATGGCAACACCTGCCGCAAGCTGGCCAATCGCGTCTCGGCGTGATGTACGGGATTCCGTATCGGACATGCCACCCTCCCCTTCATGCCCTTTCGATCAGGGCTTGGGTAAAGGCTAGCCGGAAAGCCTGCTACGGCCTAGAGCGGCGCCATAACGCTGTAGCAGTCATTGGGTTGCCCGGGAAATCGCGGCAACCCTGCGGTTCCCGCGGCGTTTCCTTCGGCGAATAGCCCAATGGAGATTTCCATGCGCCCTGCCATTGCAGTAGTCCTGGTTTGCCTTGCCCTTGCCGCCTGCGGCTCGACCGAACGCAAGACCGTGATCGTCAACCCGCCGCCCGATTCCACGACCGTGGTGGACAAAGACGGGAATGCGCACGTCGTTCCGAACCATTAAGCGTGATCAAGCGGTCCGTGACCGGCGCTCGTGAGGCCGACAAGGCGAAGCTCCAGTGGAGCTTTGCCCGGCCGAACGGCCGTTTCAGTCAGACCGAATGATTTAGCGGACCGCTTCCTTGCCCAAGGCCGGGCGCGGTCCGGATCGCTTGCTGGACATAGGCGTGGGCGCGCGCCACCGCCTCTTTCAATGGCAGCTTTTGGGCCAGGCCGCAGGCGATGGCGGTAGCAAGGGTGCAGCCGGTGCCATGGGTGTGGCGCGTCTCCTGCCGTGGCGCCTCGAAGGGAATAAACTCACCTTCGGTCCACAGCACGTCGCTGACCATTGGACCCTCGCCATGCCCGCCCTTGAACAGCACGCCTTCATTGCCCAGCATCTTGAACACCATGGCGGCGTTGCGCAGCCGATGCTCGCTGCTGGGATAGATCCCGGTCAGAGCCTCCGTCTCCGGAAGATTGGGCGTCACCAGCGCGGCGCGGCGGAACAGGCGCTTCCGCAAGATCATCACGCCCGCCTCGTCCAGCAATGGCGTGCCGCTGGAAGACAGCAGCACCGTGTCCAGTACCAGGGGAACAGTGTTGGTCTCCAGCACATCTGCCACCGCTGCGGCGATGTCCGCCGTGGCCAGCATGCCGATCTTGATGGCATCGGCGCCGATATCGTTCAGCGCCGCTTCGATCTGCCCGCGCACGATCTCAGGCGCCACAGGATTGATGGATGTGACTTTGGTCGTGTCCTGCACGGTGACGGCGGTGATCGCCGTCTGAGCATAGACCCCGAACGCCTGGGCGGTCTTGATATCCGCCTGGATTCCGGCACCGCCGGATGGATCGGAACCGGCGATGACCAGAATCCTGGCTGTCACTAGGCAGCGACCTCTTCAATAGCCGAAGCGATCTGGCGCACCACGGCGCGCACCATCTTCTCGTCCTCACCTTCCGCCATCACGCGGATCAGGGGCTCGGTGCCGGACTTGCGCACCAGGATGCGGCCCGAAGCACCCAGCTTGGCATTGGCGGCTTGGATGCTGGACTTGACCTTCTCGTCCTCCAGCGGCGAGCCTTTCTTGAAGCGCACATTCTCCAGCACCTGCGGCAGCGGCTCGAACAGATGCGCCGCTTCCGAGGCGGGTCTGCCTTCACGCGCCAGCACCGCCAGCACCTGCAGGGCCGCGATCAGGCCGTCGCCGGTGGTGGAAAAGTCCGACAGGATGATATGGCCGGATTGTTCGCCGCCGACATTGAAGCCGCCCTTGGCCATCTCTTCCAGCACATAACGGTCGCCCACCGCCGAGCGGGCGAGCGACAGATTCAGAGTCTTAAGGAAACGCTCCAGTCCGGCATTGGACATCACCGTGCCCACCACGCCGCCGCCCTTGAGCCGGCCGATTTTCGACCAGCTTTTGGCAATCAGCGCCAGGATCTGGTCGCCATCGATAATGCGGCCATGCTCGTCGGCCATCACGACGCGGTCGGCGTCGCCGTCCAACGCGATGCCGAAATCGGCCCGCACCTCGCGCACCTTGTTACACATGGCGGCGGGCGCGGTTGAGCCGCAATCCAGATTGATGTTCGTGCCATCGGGCGACACGCCGATGGGGACGATATCGGCGCCCAGCTCCCACAACACTTCCGGCGCCACTTTATAGGCAGCGCCATTGGCGCAATCGATCACAATGCGCAGGCCATCCAGGCGGACGTCACGGGGAACGGTGCGCTTGGCGAATTCGATATAGCGCGCCTGGCTGTCATCGATGCGTTTGGCGCGGCCGATCTGGGCCGAGGGCGCCAGGCCCTGTTCCAGCCCGGCGGCCATCAGCGCCTCGATCTCGTTTTCCACCTCGTCGGATAGTTTCTGCCCGTCCGGCCCGAAGAACTTGATGCCATTGTCCTCGAAGGGATTGTG
>Ga0310811_10005924_pt1 | contig 15552 bp, 10 predicted proteins | sample YCmetagenome_FD_207642 | JGI IMG/M metagenome (GOLD analysis project Ga0310811, IMG submission 207642) | Soil microbial communities from experimental microcosm in Duke University, North Carolina, United States - YC | ecosystem: Engineered > Artificial ecosystem > Soil microcosm > Unclassified ...
CAAACAGCAGCTCGATCGCGACCGCGCCCAGGCGCAGGCAAACCTGATCGCAACGGCGCAGATGGAGCAGACCCAGGACGCCTACGCTTCCGCCCTCGCGCAGCGCGATTCGGCGCTCGCCCAAATGGCGCTCGCCACGGATCACCTGCGCTACGCCACGCTCTCGGCAGACCACGACGGAGTCATCACGTCGGAGGACGCCGACACCGGCCAGAACGTTCAGGCAGATCAAGCCGTGTATCACCTCGACTGGACGGGAGACGTGGATGTTGTCTGCGACGCGCCCGAGCGGACGCTTGGCGCATTGACCGTCGGCAGCAAGGCACGCGTGAGCCTGTCTGCGCTGCCCGGTAAGACCTTCGAGGCGCGCGTGCGCGAGGTGTCGCCCGCCGCCGACCCGCAAAGCCGCACGTGGCGCGTGAAGCTCACGCTGGCCGCGCCGAGCCCCGAAGTTCGCCTCGGCATGACGGCCAATGTCACATTCGATGCCGCGGGCGACGCGCCAACGGCGCGTCCGTTCGCGCTGCCTGTCACGGCGCTCTTTCACAAGGGCGAGGACCCCGCTGTGTGGGTGGTGCGCGCGGGCAGCGACACCCTTGAGCTGCGCCCTGTCAGCATCGCGCGCTACGACGAGCGCACGGTCTCCGTCACCGGCGGACTGCGCGACGGCGACCGCGTCGTGATGCAGGGCGTTCACGCAGTAAGCGCAGACCAGCACGTGCAGGTGGTGGCCCCGTTGCATCCCGAGGATTTTTCGTCATGAACGCTCGCGACCGTGAAACCGCGCTCGACAGCGCGCCCGTCACCCCGTCCGACGCCGAGGCACATGGCGACGGCGGCTTCAATCTCTCCGCGTGGGCGTTGCGCCATCAGCAGCTCGTGATCTTTCTGATCGGGCTTGCAACCCTGTTCGGCGTGATCGGCTATACGCAGCTTGCCCAGTCGGAAGACCCGCCGTTCACGTTCCGGACCATGGTGGTCAAAACTTACTGGCCGGGCGCGACCGCCCGCGAGGTGCAGGAACAGATCACGGACCGGATCGGCCGTCAGTTGCAGGCGGCGCCGTACGTCGACAACATCAAGAGCTACTCGCGGCCCGGCGAGTCGATGATCTTCTTCGCCATGAAGGACTCGGCCCCGGTCAAGGAGGTCCCCGAGACCTGGTACCTGGTACGCAAGAAAGTGGGCGACATTGCCGCGACGCTGCCCAAGGGGACGGTTGGACCGTTTTTCAACGACGAGTTCGGTGATGTCTACACGAACATCTATGCGCTCGAAGGCGACGGCTTTACGCCGGCGCAACTGCACGACTACGCGGACCAGTTGCGCACGGTCCTGCTGCGCGTGCCCGGCGTCGCCAAGGTCGACTACCTGGGCGACCCGGACCAGCACATCTTCGTCGAGATTTCGAATGCGGAGCTGACGCGGCTCTCTATCACACCGCAGCAGCTCGCCCAGGCCATCGACGCACAAAATACCGTTGCGCCCGTCGGCACCATAACGACGGCGGACGATCGGGTGTTCGTGCGACCGAGCGGCGCGTTCAAGGACGTGCAGGCGTTGGCCGACACGCTCATCACCGTGAACAGACGCACGTTCCAGCTCGGTGACATCGCGAAGATCACGCGCGGCTACGACGATCCGCCCGTCACCCAGATGCGCGTCGGGGGGCAGGCGGTGCTGGGCATCGGCGTGACGATGCAAAAAGGCGGCGACGTGATCAACCTCGGCAAGGCGCTCGACGCGAAAGCCGCCGAACTGCAGGCGGCCCTGCCGGCGGGCCTCAAGCTGGCTCCCGTTTCGAGCATGCCTCACGCCGTCAAGCATTCGGTGGACGAGTTCGTCAGATCGGTCGGCGAAGCGGTAGCGATCGTACTGGTCGTGAGCCTCGTTTCGCTCGGCCTGCGCACCGGCATGGTCGTCGTGATCTCGATTCCGATCGTGCTCGCCGTGACGGCGCTGTGCATGCATGTGTTCAATATCGGGCTGGACCAGGTCTCCCTTGGCACGCTCGTGCTCGCGCTGGGGCTGCTCGTCGACGACGCGATCATCGCCGTCGAAACGATGGCCGTGAAGCTCGAGCAGGGGTGGAGTCGCATGCGCGCGGCGGCCTTTGCCTACTCGAGCACGGCATTCCCGATGCTGACCGGCACGCTCGTGACGGTATCGGGCTTCCTGCCGATCGCACTCGCGAAATCGAGCACGGGCGAATACACGCGCTCGATCTTCGAAGTGTCGGCCATTGCGCTGATCGTATCGTGGTTCGCGGCCGTCGTGCTGGTCCCGTTGCTAGGCTTCCACATGCTGCCCGAGCGCAAGAGCCACGAGAGGGGCGGGCACCATCACGAGCACGATGTTTACAACACCGGCTTCTACCGGCGCCTTGCGGATTGGGTCACGTGGTGTATCGAACGTCGCTGGGCCGTGCTTGGTGTCACCGCTGTGGTCTTCGCCATCGCGATGGTTGCTTTCACGCGCGTGCCGCAGCAGTTCTTCCCCAACTCTGAACGGCCAGAGCTGCTCGTGGACCTGCGGCTGCCGGAAGGCGCTTCGTTCGAGGCGACCCTGCGTGAAGCGAAGCGCCTGGAAAAGGCGCTCGACGGCCAGCCCGGGATCGAGCACTTCGTGGACTTTGTGGGCACCGGCGCACCGCGCTTTTACCTGCCGCTCGACCAGCAGCTTCAGCAGCCAAACTTCGCGCAGTTCGTGATCACGGCCAAAAGCGTCGAAAACCGCGATGAGTTGATGCGCTGGCTCGACGCCAAACTCGGCAGAGAGTTCTCCGGCGTGCGCACGCGTGTGGCGCGGCTCGAGAATGGTCCCCCCGTGGGATTCCCGATCAAGTTCCGGGTGAGCGGCAGCGATATCGCGACCGTGCGCTCAATTGCAGAAAAGGTCGCCGGGAAGGTCCGCGCCGATTCCCGCACGCGCGATGTCCAGTTCGACTGGGACGAGCCGGCGGAACGGTCGATCTCGTTCGAGATCGATCAGAACAGGGCGCGCCAGCTCGGCGTGTCGTCGGAGGACGTATCGAACTTCCTGGCCATGACGCTTTCTGGCTACACGGTCACGCAGTTCCGTGAGCGCGACAAGCTGATCAACGTCGATCTGCGTGCGCCGAAGAGCGAGCGTGTCGATCCTGCCCAGCTCACGAGCCTCGCGATTCCGACGCCGAACGGCCCGGTTCCGCTCGGTTCCCTCGGACAGGTTCGCGACGCGCTCGAGTATGGGGTCATCTGGCAGCGCGACCGGCAGCCGACGATCACCGTCCAGGCCGACATTCGGGGCAACGCGCAGGGCATCGACGTGACCCGCGATATCGAGCACGCGCTCGCTGAGCAGAAAGCCACGCTGCCGGTCGGCTATCGGATCGAGGTCGGCGGCTCGGTCGAAGAAAGCGCGAAAGGCCAGACCTCGATCAACGCCGAGATGCCGCTCATGATCATCGCCGTACTGACGCTGCTCATGATCCAGCTGAAGAGCTTCCTGCGGACGTTTATCGTCGTGCTGACAGCACCGCTCGGGCTGATCGGCGTCGTGGCCGCGCTGCTCCTGTTCGGCAAGCCCTTTGGCTTCGTCGCGTTGCTCGGCGTGATTGCCATGTTCGGCATCATCATGCGCAACTCCGTGATTCTGGTCGACCAGATCGACCAGGACATCGCGGCGGGGCACGGGCGCTTCGAGGCGATCATCGGCGCAACTGTAAGGCGCTTCAGGCCGATCATGCTGACGGCCGCCGCCGCCGTGCTCGCCTTGATTCCGCTCCTGCGCTCAGCGTTCTTCGGGCCCATGGCGACCGCGCTGATGGGTGGTATCACGATCGCCACGGTACTGACCATTTTCTTCCTGCCGGCGCTCTATGCGACGTGCTTCAGGATCCGGCGCGGTGAGCGCGAGATGCAACCGGTTGTCGTCGAGCATACGGAGATCTGACCATGAAGCTTGCCTATAAGACATCCGTTCTCGCCGTGGCTACGGCGCTCGCGCTGACGGCCTGCTCGTTCGGCCCCAGCGGCGAACCGCCGGCGATGCCTTCGCCCGAGCACTACGGGGCGCAGGCGCAGCCCTCGAAGACTGTTGCCGCAGGCGGTGTTGCGCAGGAGTTCGATATCGGCGCGACATCGGTGCCGCAATGGTGGCGGCTTTACCGGTCCGACGCGCTCGATGCACTCGTCGACGAAGGCCTGCGCAACAGCCCGGCGCTGGCAGGTGCGCAGCGAACGCTTGCGGCCGCGCAAGAGGAACTGCGCGCGCAGGTCGGCTCATCCACGCTGCCGTCAGTCGACGGTGTCGCCCAGGTCGAACGCGCGCGTTCACCCGTCGTGCCGGGGCTCGGCCCTCAGGAGGTGCAGTACAACTTCTTCGCCGGGCAGATTCAGGCGCACTATACATTCGACTTCTTCGGTCAGACGCGTTACGCAAACTCGGCGAGCGCCGCGCGCGTAAACGTGCAGGCGTACGAACTGGAAGCGGCCCGGCGCGCGCTCGCGGCAAACATCGTCGGCACGGCGATCAATGTGGCGGCGCTCGATCGCCAGATCGCGCTCACCGAAAGGCTCGTTGCCGTGGCCAATGAGGCTGCTGAGGAGGACCAGCAGCGCTACGCGCTTGGATCAGTCTCGCGCGCGCAGGCGTTCGAGTCGACGCAGGATGCTGCTTCCGTGGCGGCGACGCTGCCGGCTTTGCGTCAGCAGCGCGCCTGCGCCATCCACGCGCTGGCGGTACTGATCGGCCGGACGCCCGATAACGCACCGACCGTTCCCGACCTCGACAACCTCGCGTTGCCCGAACATGTGCCCGTCGTTGTGCCTTCGGATCTGCTGCGTTCGCGTCCTGACATTCAGGCAGCCGACGCGACCGTGAAGGCCGCCGCGGCCGACGTTAGGGCTGCAACCGCGCAACTCTTTCCGAGCCTGTCACTGACGGGCTCGATGGGCCGTGGCGGCTTTAGCTGGCCTGCGGTGCTCTCAGGCGCGGGCGGCCTCTGGGCGATCGGTGCGAGCCTGTCCCAGCCGCTCTTCCACGGCGGGGCGTTGTTCGCGCAACGCAGAGCCTCGATCGATACCTACGATGCGGCGGTTCTGCAATATAAATCGGCGGTTCTGTCAGCATTCCAGGATGTCGCTAATTCGCTGGCCGCACTGGATAACGACGCACAGACACTCGTGTCAACGGAAGCAGCGGCAAAGGCAGCGCATGCGGCATTCGACGATACCGCGTCGCGCCGCCGCATGGGCTCGCTGCCTTCAACGGCCCAGCATGCGAGCGAGCAGCGGTTTCTCAATGCACAGCTCGGCGCCGTCCGCGCCGGAAGCCAGCGCATGAGCGATACCGCCGCGCTGTTCCAGGCGATGGGCGAACTGCCGCCCGGTCAGTCGCACGTGACGTCAAGAGAATGACCTTCTTTTCGAAAGGTCGGGGAGAGCGACCCGATGAACCGGGCCGCTCTCCATCGGGCGAGACGGCCGATGCCAGGCCCGGACCGGTTCGTTGTGCAAGAAAGAGGGTACGCCGTCGGACAAATCAATTGAGCCGGCGCTATCGCCTGCGCAGGGCATCTGGAGCCGGCAAAGACACCGACAGTACGTCTGGGGCGCCAGGCAGCGACACGTTCGATGTCTTGTCCGTCCATGATCGAAGCTGAAACGAGAATTGATGCGCCAGTTTCTGACGCGGCGCAATGAGCGGTTCGTCCGGTCGCGTTTCGGGAGCGCTTTTATAGGTAGAGGCGGACGGTTCAAAAGAAGCGGACGCTTATCCAGGCCATGATCGGTTTTAAAAGAATGGAACGAACCTGTAACCGCAAATATTCGACCACGTTCGCGTGTGTTCGTGAAGAAAACCGCAACAGCAGTATGGATGACGATTATCGCTTGCGAAAACCGGTCGATGACCTATGTATCGCGCTTTTCGATCGCTGGTGCGAGCGCCGCGAGATTACGCCTCTCATCTATCTGCTGCACGCGTGGCCCTTTTTCCCTTCGAAATCGCATCCAGTCAAGAGGCTGTCGGCGGCGCTCAACGATCTCACAAGGTTCCATGCGGAAACGCTTGACGATAAGGATCGCGAATTGATCGATAAAGTCCAGGCCATAACGGGCTATGACAGATGATCGCGACAGCCGATTGGGCGCCGCTCGAACGGTGCGCGCCAGTCAAGCCAGGCTAACTACGGTTGTCTGGATACACGCGAATTTACGCGGTTGAGCAGGGCGCCCAGACCTGGAAACAGATTGATGGACAAGGCCAACCGGAAAGCATTTTTGCCCATCGTGCCGGGTCGATGACCCCAACCCGGCCACGTACCTTATCGTCGCCCGCCTCATTCCCTATCGACTTGCGCCTCGACGAGTGGCAACGCTCGCATTGCAATCTTCTCCGCCTCCGCGCGCTTGAGTCCGAGTGTTTGCAGAAGCGTTGCTGCCGTACGCTCGGCGAAGTGCTCTCCGCTGAAGCCAAGTTCGTCGAGCAACTGCGCCGCCGGCGCGCCCGGCGCGACGAAATTCAGCTCGGCCGCGGTTGCCGCGAGCACGGTGCCGCCCACCGAAAGAAAGCCGATGAAGGGGTCGGCAACCGTAAAGCGCTTGGCGGCGATGCCATTTCCGATATCCCGCAGCAGCCGCTGACCCAGCCCGCGGCTCAGCATGCCCGCCGAAAACCCTTCGCGTATCAGGAAGCGTCCCCATACGGGATCGCGCCGCGCACGCATCAGGGTATGACGCACCGAGACGGCGATCACTTCTGCGGGGTCGGACAGGCCCCCCGCGAGGCGATCGAGCATGTCGGCGAACTCCTCGAACACGTTGTCCACAAGCGTCGCGTAGATGGCTTCCTTCGACTCGAAGTGGTTGTAGAACGAGCCGAAGCCGACGTCGGCGGCCTCGGTAATTTCGTTGATGGCTACGCCTTCCATGCCCTTTTCGGCCATCAGCCTGAGGGCAGCATCGAGCAGGCGGGTGCGCGTTTCGCGCTTGCGACGCGCACCACGCGGCTCGCGTTCTTCGGGAACGGCAACCGGGGAGACTGGCGCCGCACGGGTAGCACGTTTTGCTGTCGGGCGATTTGAAGTGTTCGGCATGATCGGTCCAGTTTTGGCCATACCGAAGTATAGATGCTATTGTCTATATTGACAAAACACTCAACTATGACTTTAATGTCATTAACGGCGCACCTGGCGCCGGTCTACCAAACAACAGACGGAGTGACTGTGGAGACAGCAGCAAAAGATGGTTCCGCGCCGTGCAGCCGGGATGGCGAGGGTGGCGCGCCGATCGGGGCATTTCCGTCGGCCGTAGATGTTTTATTGGTGGGCTGCGGACCGGTGGGTGCCACGATTGCGAATCTGTTGGCACGACACGGCGTGAACGTGATGGTTGTCGACAGGTCGACTGAGGTATTCATGGCGCCCCGTGCGATCGCGCTCGATAACGAAGCGCTGCGCATCCTTCAGCTTGCCGGCGTTGCGGAGAGCGATTTCGAGACGATTGCCATCCCGTACGTCCGTATGCGGTCGCCCATGCTGGGCCTGTTCGGCAGGGTGAATTCGCTGGGCAGCCTGGATGGCCATCCGAAGCTCGTCACCTTCTACCAGCCAGACCTGGAGCGGTGCCTGCGCGCCCGGCTCGAGACATACGACTGTGCGCATGTCGCGTTGGGGGTTGAGCTCAAGAGCTTCACAGAAGAACGGGATCATGTGCTCGCATCTCTGGATCTTGGCCAGGGGCGCACTCATGTGGTCCGGGCCCGCTATCTGATCGGCGCGGACGGGGCGAGTTCATTGGTACGCCAGCTCATCGGGCAGGAATTCAAGGGCAAGACGTTCGCCGAGGACTGGCTGATCGTCGATGCCCGCCACGTACCGCGACCGATCGATCACATCGAGTTCATCTGCGATCACCGTCGACCGATCCCGCATATGGTCGCGCCTGGCGGCCGTGAACGCTGGGAATTCATGCTCCGGCCTGGCGAGCGCCGCGAGGACATGGAATCTGAGACGCGCATCCGGGATCTGCTTTCCCCCTGGGGCAATCTGGAAGACATGGTCATCGAGCGTAAGGCCGTGTATCGCTTCCATGCGCGCGCTGTCGCTGCATTCAGCAAGGGCCGGGTGTTCCTGGCGGGCGACGCGGCCCACATCACGCCCCCATTCGTCGGGCAGGGGTTGGTCGCAGGTCTTCGGGACGCCGCCAACCTTTCCTGGAAGCTCGCATGGGTGCTGAAAGGACGTGCCGATCCAGGGATTCTCGATACCTATGACGAGGAGCGGCGCCCCCACGCGAAGGCGATGATCAACCTCGCGAAGTTCATGGGCAAGCTCGTCATGCCCCGAAGTGTTGTTGTCGCCTTGTTGACTCACGGGTTGATGCGTCTGTCGAGACTGGTGCCGCGCCTACGCGCGCAATTCGAGGAGCTGCAGATCAAGCCGAAGAATGCGTTCCGCCGGGGGCTGTTCGTCAAGGGCCGCTCCTCGACGAAGCTTGTTCGTGGCGCTGTCATCGCGCAAGGCTGGGTGAGAGGTTCGGATGGCACCACGCGTCTGAGCGACGACGTGTTCGGGCAGGGCCTCACGCTGATCGGATTTGGCGTGGATGCGGCGGCTGCGCTCGATCACGCGACGGCCGCAGCGTTTGCGCGTGCCGGAGGGCACATTGTCCAGATTGCCCATCGGGGGCAACGGCTGCATCTTGCCCGGCGCGACAGCTGGGAAGACCTCGAAGGCGCATTTCTTCCCGGGCTGGTGCCCCTCGGGTGGGCTGCCGTAGTCCGGCCCGACAAGACGATTGTCCACGACGGACCGGCCACCGATGCAAACCATCTCGTGCGCGAGAGTCTTGCCTTGCTGGGTGATCCCGTCAGCGCGCCAACGCTGGACGCCGAAACCGCGATTCGAAACGCCTGATTTCCTATCTGTTATGAAACTCACCACTGCACAGCCGGCCCGTCATCCCAATCCCACGACGAAAGCGTCGGCATTGGCCTATCTGATATTCGATCGGCCAGACCTCGAGAAAGCCGAGCAGTTTCTCAATGACTTCGGGCTGCGAACTGTATTGCGCGGGGAAGCGCTCCTGCTGCTGCGGGGAACGGGTGCTTCGCCTTTCTGCTATGTCGTCCGAAAGGCGCCGAAATCCCGGTTCGTTGGTTTCGGGCTACAGGTCGATAACAGGGCCGATCTTGATGCACTTGCAAAGCTGCCAGGAGCCTCTGAGCCCGAACGCTCGTCCTTGCCCGGAGGCGGCTATGTCGCACGGTTGACCGACCCTTCCGGCTTTCGCGTGGATGCTATATGGGGCCAGGCGCCAGCTTCGACGCTATCCCACCGGCCGCCATTGCCGTTCAACTCTGTGGATGCGGCCGTCCGGATTAACGGAACGCAGAGACCGCCTGAGTGCTCGCCCGAAGTGATCCGGCTCGGGCATGTCGTGCTCGAACTCGCTGACTATCAGAAGACCTGTGCATGGTATACGCAGCATTTCGGCTTCATCCCGAGCGATGTGCAGGTGCTTCCCGAAGGCTCACCCGTGGTCGCGTTCATGCGGCTCGATCTTGGTGACAAGCCGGCCGATCACCATACCCTCGCGCTTGCACAAGGCTTCCTGCCCACCTACAGCCATAGCGCCTACGAAGTCGTTGATGCCGACGCGGTCGGCATGGGCCAGCGCGTGCTGCGCGAGAAGGGCTGGACGCACGCCTGGGGGATCGGCCGCCATATCCTGGGCAGCCAGATCTTCGACTACTGGCAGGACCCGTGGGGCGACAAGCACGAGCACTATTGCGACGGCGATCTCTTTACGGCCGACGCGCCGGCGGGTGTGCACGCGGTGAGCCGCGAAGCGATGGCGCAGTGGGGACCGACGATGCCACGCAGCTTCACGAAGCCCAAATTCACGCCCGCGAGCATCGTGGCGCTCTTCAGGAACCTGCGCCGCAGCCCCGACCTGACGCTGAGCAAGCTGCGGACGTTGGCAAAGATTTTTGCCTGAACCAACCTTCTTTCATCGAATCCGGAGATCTATAAATGGCACTTCATGTTCTGCATTATTTGCATCAAGACCGCGCCCAGTGGGGCGTGGTCGCTAATGGCGCTATCACGCCGATTCCGGGCGAGTTCAAGTCGACCGCCGAGTTTATCGAGGCTAACCCGGTCGAGCGGCTGTTCCTGCTGAGCGGCCCGACGATTCCCGAATCGGAAGTGCAATGCTTGTCGCCCGTAACCGCCAATCAGCAGTTCATCTGCCAGGGCGCGAATTATCGCCAGCATATGATCGAGTCCGGCATGGACCCGGACGTGAAGAAATTCAACATGATCTTCACGAAGGCGACGAGCTGCATCGTTCCGGCCGACTCGTCCCTGGTGAAGCCTCAGGAGGTGCAGTTCCTCGACTACGAGATCGAACTCGGTCTTGTGCTCAAACGCGCCGTCACGTCCCGCCAAAATGTCACCGACGAGAACCTGCATGACTACATCGCCGGCGCGGTGATCGTCAACGACTACTCCGCGCGCGACATCCAGATTCCGCAGATGCAGTTCTACAAGGGCAAGAGCTATCGCACGTTTGGCCCAGTCGGCCCTTATCTTTGCCTCCTTGAGAAGCACGATATTCCGAAGTTAAAGGAGCTCGTGCTGACGCTGATGGTAAATGGAACCGTCCGTCAGAATGACTCCACTGCGGGCCTCGTCTACGGCCCGGCAGAGACCTTGACAGAGCTTTCCGGCATACACGACCTGCGCGCGGGGGACCTGCTCGCGACGGGCACGCCCGCCGGTTGTGCACTGAGCATTCCGTCGCCCGAAAAGCAGCGCGCTGCGGCGCAGTTGCCTGAAGCGGAAAAATGGCGTCTGTTCCTGAAGATGCAGGAGGAAAGGCCGCAGTACCTGCGGGCGGGGGACGTCGTGGAGTCGCATATCGTCAGCTACGACCGCTCCATCAATCTCGGCATGCAACGTAACGTCGTCGTGGAAGAGGCAGCATGACAGGCGTCGCAAACATACACGATGTCCTTGCCATCGAAGTGCAGGGGCCGCCAGCGGATCTCCCGTCGAGCACCTACGAGATGATCTGTCGTGGCGCCGCCATCAGTCCGTCGGCACCCGCACTTTCGTTCTTTGCAACCGCCGACGGTCACCGGAACGCTGAACGTTGGACGTATAGCGAACTCATACGTGATGTCACCCGAACCGCGAACATGTTTGCGCGCCTGGGAGTACAGAGCGACTCCGTTGTCGCATACGTCCTGCCCAACCTCCCTGAAACGCACTTTGTCATCTGGGGCGGGGAGGCGGCAGGGATTGTCTGCGCGATCAATCCGCTGCTTGAGAGCGAAGCCATCGGCGAACTGCTCAACGCTTCATGCGCGAGCGTGCTCGTCACTGTGGCGCCGTTCCCCGGATCCGATCTTTGGCAGAAGGTGCAAGCGGTGCTGCACAAGGCCCCTTGCCTGCAGCATCTGGTGCTCGTGAATCTGGCCGACCGCATGCCGGGCGAGAAGCGGCTCGCGGCCCAGATGCTTGAACGTGGCGAGTGTTCAAGACTGCATGGGCCTGGCGGCGTTCACAGTGCGGTTCCCGCGCATGTCGGCATCCACGATTTCAGCACCGCAATCGCAAGGGAGCCCGGGGAGGCGGTCAGCAGCACGCGTCGAATAAGCATCGATCACGTATCGTCCTTCTTCTGTACGGGCGGTACCACGGGACTACCGAAGATTGCGATTCGCCGCCACGGCAACGAGGTGGCCAATGCGTGGAGCGCGGGTCAATTCTTCGGCGAAAGCATTGGTCCGGGGAAAACCATTTTCTGCGGATTGCCGCTTTTCCACGTCAACGCCGTGATGGTGACAGGTCTGCTGGCGTTCTCGCGTGGTGCCCACGTCGTGCTCGGCACACCGCAAGGTTATCGGGGCGAGGGCGTTGTAAAGCGTTTCTGGGAAATTGTCGAGCATTACCGCATCAACTTCTTCAGCGGTGTTCCGACACTCTACGGATCGCTGCTGGACGTTCCAGTCGGCGAGCACGATATCAGCTCGCTTGAGTATGGCCTGTGCGGCGCCGCCCCCATGCCGGTGGAATTACTTCGCACTTTCCAGGACCGTACGGGAATAAGAATCCTTGAAGGCTACGGCCTCACGGAAGGCACCTGCGTTAGCAGCGTTAACCCGTCGCTTGGCGAGCGTAGGGTCGGTTCGATTGGTCTTCGTCTCCCCGGTCAGGCGATGAAAGCGGTGGTAGTCGACGAAACAGGCCGGTATGTTCGGGATTGCGTTGCGGATGAGGTCGGCCAGCTGGTTATCTCCGGCCCGAACGTGTTCGTTGGCTATAGCAGGCCGGAGGAGAACAGTGGCATCTGGATGGAACCTGGTGACGGCGGCCGCTGGCTCAATACCGGCGATCTCGGCCGCTGCGACCCCGACGGTTACTTCTGGCTCACCGGCCGGAAGAAAGAGCTGATTATCCGGGGCGGACACAACATCGACCCTGCGGCAATCGAGGGACCACTGCATCGCCATCCCGCAGTACAGATCGCCGCAGCTGTAGGGCGCCCCGATGTGCACGCGGGCGAGTTGCCGGTCGCCTATGTACTGTTGAAGCCCGGCATAAGCGCAACCGAAGCGGAATTGGCCGAGTTCCTGCGTGTCGAGATCAACGAACGTGCCGCGTTCCCAAAGGGGATACGGATCGTGGATGCGATGCCGCTGACGGGCGTCGGCAAGATCTTCAAGCCGGCGCTGAAACGGCGCGAAACGGCAGACGCCCTGCGGTCGGCACTCGTGGAGGCAGGCGTCGAGGATGCAAGGGTTAGCCTCCTTGATGACACCTCGCGCGGAATTTCACTCCACGTCGAACTTGCCGACCCCGCGTTCGAAGCGCTGGCGACTTCCGCGCTCGGGCGTTTTCCGTTCGCCTTCTCGATCTCGGTCGCCGCGAGGTCATCACGGGCGGAGCAACTGGCGGGGACAGACCCGGCAGCGACAGACGCGCAGGGCAGCCCTACGTGACACAAGCAACGTCATCAAAGGGAGGGCTTCGGTCACGCGCCCGGATTAAAGGTTAATCACGCGTACGCGCCGCGATGTCGAGTTTCAAGTGTCAGTTGGTGTATCAGGTTTAGCATACCTAATCGTTTGGAAGGGAAACAGGATGAGTACTGCATCGACAAGGTCTTTGCGTTCGCAGGTTGAAAAATGGCTCGGGCCGACTTCTTCGACACCGGTTCGGGTTACCCGATTCGGCCGCGCGCGCTCGAAACAGGGCCCCTGCGTGCGGATCGAGCTACTGCTACCGACAGGCCCGCTTGGATTCTTTTTCTTCCGGCACCGCGACGGTACGTGGTGTGTGTTCCCGCCCGAGACGGGACGCCTGGCACTGCACGCTTACTAGGTGAAGTGCGACCGGAGTATGCGGCATGTGTAGCTAGACGAAAGGAGGAAAACAATCAATTGAGCAGATTCAACGGCAGCACAACTAATTCATAAAAATTTCCAGGCAAAGGGACGGACGAGACACATGAGACACTACAGGCGAATGTTCAACGCTGTCGTTCTGGCGGCTTGCATCTGCTCGGCTGCGCTTGTCGACAATGCCAATGCGCAGTCGGCAGGAAGCATAACGCTATCGACAGGATGGCTTCACATTGCGCCACAGGGCGACGCAACGCCCCTAACCGTGGAAAGCATTGGCGGCGTAGCGGTGAATCAACAGATTGCTGGTAGCGGGGCACATGCCAGCTCGACGGACACAGTGGGAATAACCACTGAGTACTATGTCACAGACAACATTGGTGTTGCCATGCTTTTGGGACTGCCACTCACGGTCAATCTGATTGGGGATGGGACGCTACAGAAGTATGGCAAGCTCGGCACGACAAGGCCGATGCCGCCCGCCATCGAACTTCGATACCACCTGTTTTCGGCAGAATCGAAATTCCGTCCCTTCGTGGGACTCGGCGTGAACTATACGTGGTTCACCCAGGTTCAAGCAACCAATAGCCAGTTCATTACCGATAGCTTTGGGCCAGGCGGCTCGGCACATGCGACGCTCAGTTCATCGTGGAATCCTGTATTCGAGGTCGGGGCAAATTACGCGATTGCAAAACACTGGTCCGTCGGAGCCTCCGTCAACTACATGCCGGTGAAAACCAATCTGACGTTAAACGGACAGACCGCAACCGGAACGCAGATCGTCTCCAGTTCGACGCTCCGGCTCAATCCAATTAGCGTCTTCCTGAATGTCGCCTATACGTTCTAGCGCGTACGGGTCGTCAATGCGTCGATCAGGACGTTTGAACGCTCATTGAAGACATGGACGTTTTTTTTCGCCACCCGGACCTGGCTGCGATCCGCGACTTCACGGTCGGGTACGACCTGTGGCGACACACGCGGCTGCAATGGAGCCCGGCGTTGACGGTTCTCTGACCCACAGCGCGGCATGACCGCGCTCGCACGCTCGGGAAGCGCTCAGTCATGCCGTCATGCCACCTCTTGCGCAGCAAAGCTTTTCTTTGGATCGAATAATGAAACGACAGGTCCTCAAGACCATTCTTTTTGCCTTGCCCAAGGTCCTTGACCTGACAAAGAGTTGCGGCCGTTCAGACCAAACGCTTTTCAAACCAGTGATGGGCATACGGTTCCGCGCTGAACGCATCGACTTCGACGTATCCAGATTGCCGGTATAGCGAAATCGCCTCGCCCAGAGTTCGATTTGTCTCCAGGCGAATAATGCGCACTTTGGCCCGCCGAGCGCGTTTCTCCGCCTCAACCATCAACCGGCGGCCTACACCCATACCGCGAGCGGAAGGGCTCACCCACATTCTTTTGAGCTCGGCCGGGGACTTCTTATGAAACTTCAACGCGACGCAGCCGATCGGGTTTCCATGGAGTCTCGCGACGATCAACGCGCCCGCCGGTGCCTTCAGTTCATGCGCATCCGCCGACAGACTGCTGGACGGGTCGAATCCTCCTTCAAAGCGCTGATCAAGCTCGCCAAAATACTGTTCGAAGCACCATCGCGCGTCATCAGTATCTGGATCCTCTAGCGTGAAATTCACAAGGGATGCCTGTAGCAAACGCTCAACCTCAGACATGGCTGTGACCAGTCTCCGACGCTGCTCATCGCCGAGCGGTTCGAGCGCGCGCAAAGCGACCTCGTCAGAGAGCCGTTCGAGTTCGGCCCTTTCCATGAGGCCTGCCTGAGTGAGGCAAACCCGGCGTACCCGCCGGTCGTCCGAATGAGCGAGGACAGCAACAAGTTTTTGCCGTTCAAGAGAGGCCAACGTACGGCTGACATAGCCTGAATCAAGATTTAGCCGGGTGCGGAGAGTGCGAATATCCGCACCTTCGACACCGATCTCCCATAGCAGGCGTGATTCACCCATCGGGCGTCCTCGTCCGAGGAAATGGTCATCGATAGCGCCAATGCTTTCGGCGACTATGCGGTTAAAGCGACGGATCTGGAGAATGTCGGATTCCATATCTCTGACTTTAGTCAGAGATATGGAATCCGTCAACATGAAGTCGAGGAGTGCGGTGCCTTCCTTTGGAACGACGGGCTCAGTCCGC
>Ga0310811_10005925_pt1 | contig 15551 bp, 16 predicted proteins | sample YCmetagenome_FD_207642 | JGI IMG/M metagenome (GOLD analysis project Ga0310811, IMG submission 207642) | Soil microbial communities from experimental microcosm in Duke University, North Carolina, United States - YC | ecosystem: Engineered > Artificial ecosystem > Soil microcosm > Unclassified ...
CACGATCTCTCCGGACAATGCCGCCGGCAACGACGATTTGACCGCATCCAGGAAGGCGGTGTCGTCGAGGATCACATGGTCGGACGGCATCACAAGGAGGAGGCCATCGCCTCGCGCCGCCAGTTCGGCGAAGGCCGCGGCCGCGATCGCCGGAGCGGTATTGCGAGATGCCGGCTCGAGCAAAATCCTGTCGGCTTGGGCGTTGATCGCAGCGAGCTGTCCCGCAATCGCCTCAGCGAAGGACTCCCGGGTGACGATCAGTGGCGCTTCGAACAATTCATCGGAGATGCGCCTGACCGTCGCCTGCAGAAGCGTGGCGCTGCCCGTCAGTGAAAGCAGCTGCTTGGGGACGACGTCGCTGGAAAGCGGCCACAGCCGGGTACCCGACCCGCCGCAGAGGATGACTGGACGAACTTTCAGGGCCTCGGCCTCCTACGCTTACTAATGCGCGACATGTTCGAGGAACCAGTCGTACGTCCGACCGATGCCCTCCTCGAGCGGGATGCTCGATTGCCATCCCAGCGCCTTCAGCCGTGAAACGTCCAGGAGCTTGCGCGGCGTCCCGTCGGGCCGCGAGCGGTCGTACGCGATCCGTCCGGAAAACCCGGTCACCTTGGCCAGCATTCCTGCAAGCTCGGCAATCGAGATGTCCTCGCCGGTGCCGACATTGATGTGGCTAAGCATCGGCCGGCTATTCTGCTGATATGCCGATTGGTCGAGATTGAGGACGAACAGGCTGGCGTCGGCCATGTCGTCGACGTGCAGGAACTCGCGCCGAGGCGTGCCGGACCCCCAGATCACGACCTCGTCGGAGCCTTCGCGCGCCGCCTTGTGGAAGCGGGTCATCAGGGCTGGCAGGACATGAGAGTCCTCCGATCCGAAGTTGTCGCGCGGTCCGTAAAGATTGGTCGGCATCACACTCCGGTAATCGGTGCCGTACTGACGATTGTAGCTCTCACACAATTTGATCCCGGCAATCTTTGCGATTGCGTAGGGTTCGTTCGTCGGCTCCAGCGGGCCGGTGAGAAGCGCGTCTTCGGTCAGCGGCTGGGCAGCATCGCGGGGATAGATGCAGGAGGAGCCGAGGAAGAGGAGCTTCTCGACGCCTGCCTCGTATGCACTCTGAATGACGTTGCACTCGATCGCCAGGTTCTCGAAGATGAAGTCCGCCGGATAGGCATTGTTCGCATGGATCCCTCCGACCTTCGCGGCCGCGAGGATGACCGCATCAGGCCTTTCCGCCTGCATGAACTGCTGCACCGAGGGGCGGTCGAGGAGGTCCAGCTCGCCGCGGGTGCAGACGATCGTCTCCGCGTCCGCCTCCTGCAGTTTCCGGACAATGGCGGACCCGACCATCCCTCGGTGCCCGGCGACATAGATTCGCATGCCGACCTAGCTTTCCCTGGTGATGCTTGGTGCGAATCCGTGCGCCTTGAGCAGGGCGTGGCGCCGCGCCGTTTCGAGATCCTCGGTGACCATTTCGGTGCAAAGCTCTCGAGCGGTGGTCTGCGGCGTCCATCCCAACGCCTCGCGCGCAGCCGCGGCGTCGCCGAGCAGGGATTCAACCTCTGCCGGGCGGAAGTAGCGCGGGTCGATCCGAATGATTTCGTCGCCTGGTTTCAGGCCGGTCTCGACGCTCCCGCTCACGGCATCGACGATGCCGACTTCTTCGACGCCGCTGCAGGAGAAGCGAAGGGTGATGCCGAGGTCCTCGGCAGCCCAGACCAGGAACTGCCTGACGGAATATTGCTGCCCGGTGGCGATGACGAAGTCGCGCGGCTTTTCTTGCTGCAGCATCAGCCACTGCATGCGGACATAGTCCCTCGCATGACCCCAATCGCGCAAGGCATCGAGGTTGCCGAGGTAGAGGCAGTCCTCGAGTCTCTGGCTGATATTGCAAAGGCCGCGTGTGATCTTGCGGGTTACGAAGGTCTCGCCCCGGCGCGGGCTCTCGTGATTGAAGAGCAGGCCGTTGCACGCATAGATCCCGTACGACTCACGATAATTGACCGTGATCCAATGGGCATAGAGCTTGGCGACGGCGTAGGGTGAGCGGGGATAGAAGGGCGTGCTCTCCCGCTGGGGCGTCTCCTGGACGAGGCCGAAGAGCTCCGAGGTCGACGCCTGGTAGAAGCGGCACTGCGATTCCAGCCCGAGGAAGCGGATCGCTTCGAGCAGGCGAAGCGTGCCGAGCGCATCGACGTTCGCGGTATATTCCGGGGCCTCGAAGCTCACCGCGACGTGGCTCTGCGCTCCTAGATTGTAGACCTCGTCGGGCCGGACCTCGTGCATGATCCGCATGAGGTTCGAGCTGTCCGTCAGGTCGCCGTAGTGCAGGCGCAGCTTGGGATTGGGCTCGTGCGGGTCCTGATAGATGTGATCGATGCGGTCGGTGTTGAACAGCGAGGCGGGCCGCTTGATCCCGTGGACCTCATAGCCTTTGCTGAGCAACAGTTCGGCCAGATACGATCCGTCCTGGCCGGTCACGCCGGTAATGAGGGCTTTTTTCATTGATCCTTCCTACCGCGCGGCGGCTAGCAAAGCCGAAGCGAAGGCAGCAACTCCATTCCGCTTGCAAAATTCGCCTGCGGCCCGGTGCGCGTTCGCTGCGATCGCCGGATAGTTGCGCTCGGCAGCCTTGATCGCCTGATAGATCAGCTGGCCGCTGTTCGCGGTGAACAGGGGGCCCACACCAAGCCGCTCAATGATGCGCCCCGGCAGCGTGCCCACGGGCGCAGTGACAGGTATTCCGAGCGCGAGGCATTCCATCAGGATCCCTGAACCGCGAGCTCTATATTTCTGGATGTCGTACGGAAGGACGACGAGATCGCACTCGGCGATCGGCACCGCTATGTCCTCGACATAGTCGAGCATGTCGACTCCCGGCACGCTCGGCACGGGATTGTCTCGATCGCTATTGTGGAAGGTGATCTTGTAGCCGTCACCGACGAGCTGCGTGAGGAGCGGCTTCATGAACCGCAAGCCCTTCTCGTCGCGCTGGTGTCCGAAGAAGCCGATCCGCTTCAGCTGGGTCTTGGGCTTTGCGATCGGAGGCCCGTCGACGGGGTGAGGGATGACCGCAAACCGGCCGTTCGCGACGATCGGCATAAACCGGTGACGCAGCTCCCCTTCGACCGAGGCGAGGGTGAAGGTCAGCCCGGCGCCTTCAGCAGCCAGCAAGGCATCGCGCCACAGCATGGCTTCGACCGAACGCGCTTCGATCCCCGGCTCCCAGTAGACGCAGCCGACAATTGGGGCGTCAGCACCTAGCATTGCGCAGGCGTTGAGCTGTTGCGCCATGATCGTCGGCCAGATCGAAATGTCCGCCTGCCGGACTGAGCGCAGGTCGTCGGCGATGCTCGCGCTTTCGCGATGATACTGGACGACCTCGCCGGCATACCAGTCATACGCTCTCGGGACCTGATACTGGTGGGTGCGGAAAAGCTTCGTCACGCCGCCATAGCGCTTGTAGTCGCTCGCAACGTCGTCATCCATTTTCGACGCGCCATAGACGTGCACGTCGTGGCCGGTTTCCGAATAATGCTTCAGCAGCTTGAGCCCGTAATCGTAATGGTGGCCGGCACGGGACGCGATCCCCGCATCGAGAATATTGATCTCCATCCCCGGTCCGTAGGCAAGCCAGGGCCCGGTTTCCACCCGAAGGGCGCATTTCGCGGCGGGAACGCAAAAAGAAGGGCCGGGAATTTCTGCCCGGCCCTTCGAAAGTTGCAGGTTTATTCGGCTGCCGGAGCTTCTTCGCCGCTGGCCTTCTTCTTGGCAGGCGCCTTGGGCTTGGGCTTGGCCTTCGCCTTGACCGGCTTGGGCGGGGCGGGGACGATCTCGAAGCTCGGCGCATTGTCCTTGATGCGGACCTTGACCTCGCCGCCGTTCACAAGCTTGCCGAAGAGAAGCTCCTCGGCGAGCGGCTGCTTGATCTTCTCCTGGACCAGCCGGCCCATCGGGCGCGCGCCGTAGAGCTTGTCGTACCCGCGCATGACGATCCACTCGCGCGCTTCGTCGTCGAGCTCGATGTGCACGTTGCGGTCGGCAAGCTGCAGCTCGAGCTGGAGGATGAACTTGTCGACGACGCGTGCAACCACCGCCGGCGGCAGGTAGCTGAATGGAACGATCGCATCGAGGCGGTTGCGGAACTCCGGCGTGAACATTTTCTTGACCGCATCCTCCTGCGCATCCTCGCGCGAAGCGGCGCCGAAGCCGATGCTCTCGCGTGCCATGTCGGACGCGCCGGCATTGGTGGTCATGATGAGGATGGTGTTGCGGAAGTCGACCGTCTTTCCGTGGTGGTCGGTGAGCTTCCCATTGTCCATCACCTGCAAGAGGATGTTGAACAGGTCGGGGTGAGCCTTCTCGATCTCGTCGAGCAGGAGGACGCTGTGCGGATGCTGGTCGACCGCGTCGGTGAGGAGCCCGCCCTGGTCGTAGCCGACATAGCCCGGAGGCGCGCCGATCAGCCGGCTGACCGAATGGCGCTCCATATATTCGGACATGTCGAATCGCTGCAGCGGGATTCCGAGAATCGAGGCGAGCTGTCGCGCGACCTCGGTCTTGCCGACGCCGGTGGGGCCCGAGAAGAGATAGTTGCCGATCGGCTTGTCGGGTTCGCGAAGGCCGGCGCGGCTGAGCTTGATCGCCGAAGCGAGCTTTTCGATCGCCAGGTCCTGTCCGAACACGACGCGCTTGAGGTCGGCCTCGAGATGTTCGAGCGTCGCCTTGTCGTCGGCGCTGACCGACTTGGGCGGGATCCGGGCCATGGTCGCGACGACGGCCTCGATCTCCTTGGTGGTGATGACCTTCTTGCGGCGGCTGGGCGGGACCAGCATCTGCATCGCGCCGACCTCGTCGATCACGTCGATCGCCTTGTCCGGAAGCTTGCGGTCGTGGATGTAGCGCGCCGACAGCTCGACCGCGCTCTTCAGCGCGTCCGGCGTGTAGCGGACATTGTGATGCTGCTCGAACGACGAACGAAGGCCGGCGATAATCTTGACCGTGTCCTCGATCGTCGGCTCGTTGACGTCGATCTTCTGGAACCGGCGCAGCAGCGCGCGGTCCTTCTCGAAGTGGTTGCGGAATTCCTTGTAGGTGGTCGAGCCGATGCAGCGGATCGCACCGCTCGACAAAGCGGGCTTCAGGAGGTTGGACGCGTCCATCGCGCCGCCCGACGTTGCGCCCGCGCCGATTACCGTATGGATCTCGTCGATGAACAGGATCGCGTTCGGCATCTTCTCGAGCTCGGAAACGACCGACTTCAGCCGCTCCTCGAAATCGCCGCGGTAGCGCGTTCCGGCGAGGAGAGCGCCCATGTCGAGCGCATAGATAGTTGCGCCCTTCAGGACCTCCGGGACGTCGCCCTCGATGATCTTGCGCGCAAGGCCTTCGGCGATCGCGGTCTTACCGACGCCGGGGTCGCCGACGTAAAGCGGGTTGTTCTTCGACCGCCGGCAAAGGATCTGCACGGTGCGGTCGACCTCGGGCATGCGCCCGATCAGGGGATCGACCTTGCCCGCGCGGGCCTTTTCGTTGAGGTCGACGGTGAACTGCTTGAGGGCGGATTCCTTCTTCCCGCCTTCCTTTTCCGTTTTGTCCTCGGTGCCTTCGGGGGCCCGGGTCTCGGCCGGAGTTTCGCCCTTGCCGACACCGTGGCTGATGTACGTCACGGCATCGAGGCGGCTCATGTCCTGCTGCTGCAGGAAATAGACCGCGTAGCTTTCCCGCTCGGAGAAGAGCGCGACGAGCACGTTGGCGCCGGTGACCTCGTCGCGGCCCGACGACTGGACGTGGAGGATCGCGCGCTGGACGACGCGCTGGAAGCCGCTGGTCGGGGTCGGATCGGTCGCGCTGTCGGCGACGAGCGCTCCCAGCTCATTGTCGAGATATTGCTTCACCGATGCGCGAAGCTCGTCACGGCTGACTCCGCAGGCGGTCATCACCTTGGAGGCATGCTCGTCGTCGATCAGCGCGATCAGCAGATGCTCGAGGGTCGCATACTCGTGCCGGCGCTTGCTGGCCTCCCCCAAGGCATTGTGGAGGGTCTGTTCGAGTTCGCGAGCAAAACTAGGCATTTAGGCTCATTCTCCTGCGCCCGCAGGAAGCCCACGGGCTTTCATATCGAATGTCATATGCTCGAACGCGGCAATCAAGAGCCGGGCCCGGGCTTTTCAACAGATTATCGCCTTGCGAGCTGTTGGCAGGATGAATGAGGCCGTCATGCATCAGTCGCATGACTCCGGTCGCTCATGATTTCTTGAACAGCTCTTCCGCCGCGGAACGGTGGTCCTGCGCACGCTTCATGTGGCTTTCGACGCGGTCGATTTCAACTTTGAGGGATTCAATCCGCGCCTTGAGCTCCTCGATCGACATCGGGTCGAGGTCCTGCTTCGCAAGCGCGACCAGCGGATCGTCGGGCTTGCTCGGGAAGAGTTCGTCCAAATCCACGGCGGAATCGTTGACCGTAAGGGCCGCCAAGTCAATAAGCCGGCCCTTGTGACCAGCGTTCCCTCCTCGATGAAGGCGATCATCGCTCCGGTGACCGACGGCAAGGACGAGCTTGTCCTGGTCGAGAGGCCGGTACCGAAGCCTGGACCGGAGGAAGTGCTCGTCCGGGTCGCGGCGGCGGGCGTGAACCGGCCCGACATCCTCCAGCGCAAGGGCTTGTACCCGCCTCCCGCGGGCGCGCCCGACGTGCTCGGGCTCGAGATTGCGGGTGAGGTCGTCGCCGGGCCGGAGGAGATCGTCGGCCGCAACGTTTGCGCCCTCGTCGCGGGCGGCGGCTATGCCGAATATTGCGCGGCGCCGATCGGCACCTGCCTGTTCGTTCCCGACGCCATCTCGCTGGTCGAAGGCGCGGCGATGCCGGAGACGCTCTTCACCGTCTGGGTCAACCTGTTCGAGCGGGGCTTTGCCGCCGACGGCGACTGGGTGCTGGTTCACGGGGGAACAAGCGGCATCGGCACCATGGCGATCGCGCTCGGCCGCTTGTTCGGGCTCAACATCATCGTCACCTGCGGAACCGACGCGAAATGCAAACGGGCGCTCGATCTCGGGGCGGTCGCGGCGATCAACTACCGCGAGCAGGATTTCGTGGAGGAGGTGCACCGAGTGACCTCCGCGACCGGGGTCAACGTCGTCGTCGACATGGTCGGGGGCGATTACCTGCCGCGCAACCTTGCCTGCCTGACGAAAGAGGGGCGGCACGTCTCCATCGCCGTCCAGCGCGGAGCGACGGCGGAGATTCCGATCTTCGACATCATGCGGCGGCGGCTGATTCTCACCGGCTCGACGCTTCGGCCGCGTTCGATCGAGTTCAAGACGATGGTCGCCGACGAGATCGCGAAGACCGTCTGGCCTTATGTCGAGGGCGGCCGGCTCAAGCCGGTGATCGACAGCAGCTTCCCGCTCGCCGAAGCGGCCGCCGCCCATGCGCGGATGGAGGCAGGCGAGCATGTCGGCAAGATCGTGCTAGAAGTCAGCTGATCAGCTGGGGGAGTCGGGCATGGCCGAACGGTTGGTGCTCCACGAATATTCACTGTCGGGGAATTGCTACAAGGTTCGGCTTACGGCCGCATTGCTGAACCTGCACATCGAACGGCGTGAATATGACATCATGAACGGCGAGACCCGGACGCCGGACTTTCTTCAGAACGTCAATGCGAATGGGCGAATTCCGGTGCTGGAGGACGGCGACCGCTTCATCCCGGAGAGCAATGCCGCCTGTTACTTTATCGCGGACGGTTCGAACCTGATCCCGACGGAGCGGTTCGACCATGCGGACATGCTGCGCTGGATGTTCTGGGAGCAGTATAATCACGAACCGAACATCGCGACCTTGCGCTTCTGGATGCGATGGGTGGGCGTCGCCCAGCTGAGCGAGCTGCAGCGGCTGCAGATGACGCCGAAGAGAACGGCGGGGAATGCCGCGCTGAAGTTGATGGACGAACATCTTGCGAGCCGGGAGTGGTTCGTCGGAAGGTCGATGAGCCTCGCCGACATCTGCCTGTTCGCCTATACCCATGTCGCCGGCGACGCCGACTTCGACCTCGCTTCCTATCCGCACGTCGTGGAGTGGGTTGAGCGCATCAAAGGCCAGCCGCGCTACCTCGCGATCGACGCCTGAGCGGCCTTGCTCCAACCGCGGCTGAGGTTTACATCGCGCGCCAAGCCGGCCGCTCCGAGAGGGGCGGCCCTATTCATTTCTGATGTCTGGAGAAACCCAGTGGCCCAGCCCCTGATGCCCCATGCGACCGCCTCATGGCTGGTCGAGAATAGCTCGCTCACCTTCGAGCAGATCGCCCAGTTTTGCGGCCTCCATATCCTCGAGGTGCAGGCGATCGCCGACGACACCGCGGCGACCAAGCTGACCGGCCGCGACCCGATCCGCGCCGGAGAGCTGACGCATGAGGAGATCGTGAAGGGCCAGAACGATCCCGACTACACGCTGCAGATGCACAAGGCGCCCGAAGCCGTTCGCCGCACGAAGGGCCCGCGCTATACGCCGGTGTCAAAGCGCCAGGACAAGCCCGACGGAATCGCCTGGATCATCAAGAACCATCCGGAGGTCAGCGACGGCCAGATCAGCAAGCTGATCGGAACGACGCGGACGACGATCGCGGCCATCCGCGACCGCACGCACTGGAACATGGCGAACATCACGCCGAAGGATCCGGTCACGCTCGGCCTCACAACCCAGCGCGAGCTCGATGCATCGGTCGCCAAGGCGGCCAAGGCGGCTGGAGTCGCGGCGCCCGTCGACACGCGCTTCGAAGGCGACCGCGAGGCGCTGATCAAGGAGCTTCGCCGCGAGCGCGAGCAGCATGTCCGCGATGCGGAAGCTGCGCTTGCCGAGGCGGGCGACGAGGCCCTTCGCGATGAGGTCGTTCCGGGCATCCGCGACCCGTTCACGAACCGTCCGGCCGAATAGCCGTTCGCTTGATTTGAAGGCCCACGCGGCTCACACTCCAGCCCATGGCCACTGCCGAAACTAGCGACGTCGAACAGCTGAGCTTCGAGGATGCGCTGCGGCGCCTCGAGGAGATCGTGCGCACGCTCGAGAAGGGTGAAGCGCCCCTCGATCAGTCGATCGAGCTCTACCAGGAAGGCGACCGGCTACGGCGGCATTGCGAGGCGAGGCTCAAGGACGCTCAGGCGCGGATCGAGCAGATCGCCTTCGGAAGCGACGGCAAGCCCGCGGGTCTCAAGCCCTTCGATGCCGGTTGAGACCATCGACCGGCTCGCGGACGAGCTGGAAGCGGAGGCGAAAGCCGTTTCGGCGGACGTCGACGCCTTCTTCGCCCAGTTGCTCAAGCCGACCGGTGACAGCCGCGAGCAATTCTATGGGGCCATGCGGCACGCGGCGATCGGCGGCGGCAAAAGGCTTCGGCCGCTCCTTACGATCGCCGCCTCCAGGCTGTTCGCGATCGACCGCGAGCGCGCGCTTCGAGTCGGCTGCGGGATCGAGGCGATCCACGTCTATTCGCTGATCCACGACGACCTGCCGTGCATGGACGATGCCGAGCTGAGACGCGGCAAGCCGACGGTTCACAAGGCGTTCGGCGAGGCGGCCGCAGTGCTTGCCGGCGACAGCCTTCACGCGCTGGCGTTCGAGATTCTTGGCGATCCGGCGACTCATGAGGACCCCTGGGTCCGCTCCGACCTCGTCCTGGAGCTGGCGCGCGCCGCCGGGCCGAACGGAATGGCGGGCGGCCAGATGATGGACCTCGCGGCCGAGGGGCAGGAGCTCGACCTCAACTCGATCACCCGGCTCCAGCAGCTGAAGACGGGGGCGCTCATCGAATATTGCGTCGAGGCGGCGTGCATCATGAACAAGATGCAGCCGGACGCGCGGACGCCCTATCGCGGCTATGCGCGCAATATGGGCCTCGCATTCCAGATCGCCGACGATCTTATCGATCACAGCGGCGACGAAGCCGCGGCCGGCAAGCCGACCGGGCGCGATGCGCACGCCGGCAAGGCTACGTTCGTCTCGCTGCTCGGCGAGGAGCGGGCACGCCAGCAGGCGGGCTTCCTGGTCAACCAGGCGATCGAGCATCTCTCGGGCCACGGCCGCGAGGCCGACCTTCTTCGCGCCATCGCCCGCTTTGCGATAGAAAGAGATCACTGATGAAAGTGGCAGTCTATCCGGGAACGTTCGATCCGATCACGCTCGGCCACCTCGACATCATCCGCCGGGGCGCACACCTCGTCGACAAGCTGGTGATCGGGGTGACGACCAACCCGTCGAAGGAGCCGATGTTCTCCGTGGGGGCGCGGCTGGCCATGGTGAAGCGCGAAATTGCCGGCATCCCGGGCAACATCCAGGTCGTCGAGTTCGATTCGCTCCTGATGGAGTTTGCCGAACAGCAGGGCGCCACCGCGATCTTGCGCGGCCTGAGGGCTGTCGCGGACTTCGAATATGAGTTCCAGATGGCCGGGATGAACCAGCAGCTGAACGACGATATCGAAACGGTCTTCCTGATGGCCGACGCATCGCTGCAGCCGATCGCGTCCAAGCTGGTCAAGGAGATTGCGCGCTATGGCGGAGCGATCGACAAGTTCGTGACTCCGGCCGTCGCCGAGGACGTGCGCCGGCATCTCAACGGCGGTTCATGACCGGCTCACGAGGCCGGGCGCACCAAGAATTCGGAGGTTGGGGAGGGACATGCTGACCAAGTTTCTAATGCTGCCGCTGGCGGCGCTGCTGATTGCCGCCGCCCCTGCGCCCGTCGCGCCCGTTGAGCCAAGCATCGCGCCGTCTCCGGAGATTGTCGCCAACCCCGCCAATCACTGGTTCCTCGAGCTTTCGAACGGCGGCAAGGTCGAGATCGTGCTTCGCCCGGACCTCGCGCCGAACCATGTGATCCGGATCCAGACGCTCACCCGTCGGGGCTTCTATAATGGCCTGACCTTCCATCGCGTAATGCCAGGCTTCATGGCGCAGGGCGGCGATCCAAAGGGAACGGGCGAAGGTGGTTCGGAACTCCCCGACCTCAAGGCCGAGTTCACTTCGGTTCCGTTCCTTCGCGGAACCGTGGGCGCGGCGCGGACGGACAATCCCGACACCGCCAACAGCCAGTTCTTCATCATGTTCGTGCCGAACCACAATCTCGACAACAATTACACCGTTGTCGGGCGCGTCGTGGCGGGCATGGACACCGTCGACCGGATCGAGCCGGGCGAGCCGCCGGCGAACCCGACGAAGATTGTGAAGGCTTACCTGGGCGGATAAGCGCGGCGCCGTGCGCGTCGCCGACTTCGATTTCGACCTTCCCGCGGAACGGATCGCGCTGAGACCGGCGCGGCCGCGCGATTCCGCGCGCCTGTTGGAGGTGGAGGGAGCCCTGATCTCCGATCACCAGGTGCTCGAGCTGCCGGACCTTCTTCGGTCCGGCGACGTGCTGGTCTTCAACGACACGAAGGTCATCCCGGCGCAGCTCGAGGGGACGCGCGGCGAGGCGAGCATCGGTGCGACGCTTCACAAGCGCGAGGGTCCTCGCGAGTGGCAGGCGTTCCTTCGCAACGCCAAGCGGGCGCGACCGGGCGACACGATCGATTTCGGCGAGCATGTCGCAGCCTCGGTCGTCGACAAGTCCGAGGATGGGTCGGCGCTGCTGCATTTCCACGGGGAGGAGCCCGTCGAGCTGTTGCTCGAGCGCGCCGGGCGAATGCCGCTTCCGCCCTACATTGCGTCGCGGCGCGACGTGGATGAGCGGGACCGCGAGGATTATCAGACCATGTTCGCGCGCGAAGAAGGCGCGGTTGCGGCGCCGACGGCCGCGCTCCACTTCACCCCGCGCCTCCTCGAAGCGCTCGACAGGCGCGGAATCGGCCGTGAGACGCTGACTCTCCACGTAGGCGCCGGCACCTTCTTGCCGGTCAAGAGCGAGCGGATCGAAGAGCATAAGATGCACGCCGAATGGGGACGGATCGACGCCGAGACCGCGGAGCGGCTGAACAAGGTGCGGCAGTCGGGCGGGCGGCTGATCTCGGTCGGAACGACAAGCCTACGCCTGCTCGAAAGCGCGGCCGACGACGGTGGCACGATTCAGCCGTTCGAGGGCGACACGGCGATCTTCATCACCCCGGGCTACCGCTTCAAGGCGATCGCCGGGCTGGTCACCAACTTTCATTTGCCGCGCTCGACCCTGTTCATGCTGGTCAGCGCGCTGATGGGCCTCGACGTCATGAAGGCGGCCTACGCCCATGCGATCGAGAGCGGTTACCGCTTCTATTCCTACGGCGACGCAAGCTTGCTGTTACCGCGCTAAGGCGCGGCCGCCGGCTCATTCCCGAGGCTGGAGCCAGTGACTGAGGTCGCGGTCGATGAGGCTTCCGAGCTTGTCGATCTCGTCCTGGAATTGCGCTTGGATTTCGCGCTGCACCGCTAGTGGGACCTGCTCTTTCCGTTCGGGCAGGCGGTTCCAGCGAAGCAGGCGCTTCCGAAGCGACTTCGATCCGCTGCCCGGGGCCGTTTCGCTGGCCTTCTTGCCTGCCTTCTTGTCGAACCTTCCGCGGTGCCGAATGCTGGCGAGATAGGGCAGGAGGATGCGAGGGGGGCGTTTCAGAAGCTGCTGGAGGAATATCGACCGTACGTCCTTCCCGCCGCGTTCGGCGCCGAGGTCGGGCGCAGGGACCTGACGAAGGCCGGCGAATTCGAGGAGCCGGCGATGTTGGCCGGCGGGGTCGGCGATGAGGTCGTCGAACACCATGACGAGGCAGCGGTCCTTGCCGACTGCTGCGAACAGCCGCTCGACATAGGTGCCGTAGCGCGCCGCTTCGTCGTAGCGAAGCCAGCGCGGCTCGATCGTGCTCCAAGGGACTCGCCGGCCCGCGGCTCGGTCGGGAATCGCGGCCCAGGCGTCTTCGAAGGTCCGGATGTTCTCGTCGCCGGTGAAGATCAGGCGCTTGTGGAGCGAGGGGAGGAGCGCGAGCGGGTCGCGCACTCCGACCACGAAGCGCGAATTGGGCCAGACCTTGAGAACCGGCTCGAGCTGCTCGGGCGCGTAGAGATAGGACACCGAACAATCCGTGCCGACACTCTCCTCGCCGACCGGGTCCGCGAAATAATGGTCGAGGAAATCATCCTCGACGCGCCGTCGCAGTTGGGCTTCGGGGAGGCCGCGAAGGTCGAATTGCGTGAAGAAGTGCGGTTCCTTGACGAAGGGGAACAGGATTTGCGGATGTGCCTGAAGCCAACGCGCCATGGTCGTCGTGCCGCAGCGCGGCGCCCCGACGATGAACAGGAACCTGTCGATGTCTTCGATCTGCGGCATCGCGAGCGGCCCTAACGATGCGTTCGAGTTGCGGCAAACGCGTCAGGCGCTAAGCGCGCTCGAGTGACGCGCTTCTCTTTCTCGATCGCCGCGACCGACGGTTCAGCGCGCACCGGAACCATCGCCATGCAGCGGGGCGAGATCCGAACGCCGGCGTTCATGCCGGTGGGCACGGCGGCGACGGTCAAGGCGATGCGGCCGGAGGAGGTGCGGGCGAGTGGGGCCGACATCATCCTCGGCAATACCTACCATCTGATGCTGAGGCCGGGGGCCGAGCGAGTGGCGAAGCTCGGCGGGCTGCACCGGTTTATGGGCTGGGACCGCCCGATCCTGACCGACAGCGGCGGTTACCAGGTGATGAGCCTAAGCGAGCTGACCAAGGTGACGGAAGAGGGGGTTTCGTTCGCGAGCCATCTCGACGGGTCGCGGCACATGCTGTCGCCGGAACGGTCGATCGAGGTCCAGCGCCTTCTCGACAGCGATATCGTCATGCAGTTCGATCAGCTTGTGCCGACCACTTCGTCCTTGGAGGCGCAGCGGGAGGCAATGGAGCGCTCGATCCGCTGGGCGAAGCGCTCGCGCGAGGAATTCGACCGGGGCAAAGAGCATGCCGGAAGGGCCGCCATTTTCGGGATTCAGCAAGGTGCGCTCGACGAGAAATTGCGACGCGCATCGGCGGAGGCGCTGATCGACATCGGCTTCGACGGCTATGCGGTCGGCGGGCTCGCGGTCGGGGAAGGGCAGGAGGCGATGCTCGGCTGCCTCGACTTTGCGGTGGACATGCTGCCTTCCAACAAGCCGCGATATCTGATGGGCGTAGGCAAGCCGGACGACATCGTTGAAGCGGTGGAGCGCGGCATCGACATGTTCGATTGCGTCCTCCCGACACGGTCGGGGCGGACGGGACAGGCGTTCACCGCCGACGGACCGCTCAACCTGCGCAACGCCCGCTTCGCCGAAGACACGGATCCGATCGAGCCCGGATGTCCGTGCCCTGCGTGCACGACGTTCGAGCGCGCTTACGTCCATCATTTGGTCAAGTCGAGCGAGATCCTTGGCGCGATGCTGATGACGCAGCACAACCTCTGGTTCTACCAGCGTGTGATGCAGGGGTTGCGCGATGCGATCGCCGTGCAGCGGCTGCAGGCGTTCGCGATCGCCTTCTTGGAACGATACCGTCGTGCCCCGGCGTAGGCCGGGGTCCAGGGCGCTGCGACAGCAGCGCTAAAGCGCTCCTGGGCCCCGGCCTTCGCCGGGGAACAGCTAGATCGCGTCGTCGGCGACTGCTTCCGTCTCGTCTGGGGCGACGCCCTTGATCTTGTCCTCGGTGCGAAGCTCGAAGTCGCTCGCGTCGTGGCGTTCGTGGAGCTGCTCGCTCTCGTCGCCGGTGAGCTTGTTGACGATCCGGCCGCGTTTCACCGCGGGGCGGGAATCGATCTGCTTCGCCCAGCGCATGAGATGCTCATATTCGTGTGTGGCGAGGAACTCGTCGGCACCCGGATAGGAGCGGCCGAGCGCAACTCCGCCGTACCAGGGCCAGATCGCGATGTCGGCGATCGAATAATCGGGTCCCGCGATAAATTCGCTTTCTCCGAGGCGGCGATCGAGCACGTCGAACTGGCGCTTGGACTCCATCGAATAGCGGTTGATCGCATATTCGAACTTCTCGGGCGCGTAGGCGAAGAAATGGCCGAAGCCGCCCCCGAGGAAGGGAGCCGATCCCATCTGCCAGAACAGCCAGGACAATGTTTCGGCGCGCTCCGGCCCTGACGCCGGGAGGAACTCACCGAACTTCTCGGCGAGATGGACGAGGATCGCGCCGGATTCGAAGATGCGCACCGGCCGGGCGCCGCTGCGATCGACCAGCGCGGGGATCTTGGAATTCGGATTTACGTCGACGAAGCCGCTTCCGAACTGGTCGCCCTCGCCGATGCGGATCGGCCAGGCGTCATATTCGGCGTCCTTATGACCCTTCGCGAGCAGTTCCTCGAACATGATGGAGACCTTCTGCCCGTTGGGAGTCGCCAGCGAGTAAAGCTGGAAGGGGTGCTTGCCGACCGGCAGCTCCTTGTCGTGCGTGGGGCCGGCGATCGGACGATTGATGCTGGCGAACTGACCGCCGCTCGGCTGATCCCATTTCCATACTTTCGGAGGCACGTATTCGGTCATCGCGGTTCTTTCGATTGGGCAGCCCGCGAGCGAGCTAGGAACCGGAACCGCCGCTTTCCAGTGTCAGCCTTGTGCCTGCCGGGCCGGCAGGGATCAAGC
>Ga0310811_10005926_pt1 | contig 15549 bp, 10 predicted proteins | sample YCmetagenome_FD_207642 | JGI IMG/M metagenome (GOLD analysis project Ga0310811, IMG submission 207642) | Soil microbial communities from experimental microcosm in Duke University, North Carolina, United States - YC | ecosystem: Engineered > Artificial ecosystem > Soil microcosm > Unclassified ...
GATTCTGTATCTCCGCGCCAAGATGAACGAGCTCCTCGCCAAGCACACGGGACAGCCGATCGAGCGCATCGAGCGTGATACCGACCGCGACCGTTATCTCTCCGCCGATGAGGCGAAGGCGTATGGTTTGGTGGATCATGTCATTACAAATCGGGGCGAAATCGTCGAGCCGAGCGCCTTGCAGGCTGTAACTAAGTGATACAGGAGGGCCCGGAGCTCGTGAAAACGTTCACGAGCTTCGGTCGTCTCTTGCTAGGCCGTGGTCGGGTCCTTAATTCTTTGATGTCCCCCACCCGGTTTCCCGCTCCTCGCAGCCGTATCTGCTGGATGTCGGCTCGTTGGGTCTCTGCGCCACCCGTTGAGTGATCTGTCATGTCGCACGACAAACACCTACGCTGCTCGTTTTGCGGGAAATCCAAAGACTCGGTTCGGAAGTTCATCTCCGGTCCGTCGGTCTACATCTGCAACGAGTGCATCGCGCTCTGCAACGAGATCCTGGCCGAGGATGAGGAGCGTGAGGTCGCTGAGGCGATCACTCAGGTTCCGACGCCTCAGGAGATCAAGGACACTCTCGATCAGTACGTGATCGGACAGGAGAAGGCCAAGAAGGCCCTGTCCGTTGCCGTCTACAACCACTACAAGCGCATCAACTCGGCGACGTTGCGGGACGACGACGTCGAGCTGGACAAGTCGAACATCCTGCTCATCGGCCCAACGGGCGTGGGCAAGACCCTGCTCGCCCAGACGCTGGCCCGCATCCTCGATGTGCCATTCACCATCGCGGACGCGACCACGCTGACCGAGGCGGGCTATGTCGGTGAAGACGTCGAGAACATTCTCGTCCGCCTGCTCCAGGCCGGTGACTTCAACGTCGCCGAGTGCGAGCGTGGCATCGTCTATATCGACGAAATCGACAAGATCGCCCGCAAGTCCGAGAATCCGAGCATCACCCGCGACGTCTCGGGCGAGGGCGTGCAGCAAGCCCTGCTCAAGATCCTCGAGGGCACCGTCGCTTCGGTACCGCCCCAGGGCGGCCGGAAGCATCCGCAGCAGGAATACATCCAGATCAACACCAAAGACATCCTGTTCATCTGCGGCGGCGCGTTCGACGGTCTCGAGAAGATCATCGAACAGCGCGTCGGTCGTCGCCAGATCGGCTTCAACAAGGCCGACGAGAGCCGCACCCCGACCCAGGCGAAGAACCCGTTCGCCGAGGTCGAGCCGGACGATCTGCTCCGCTTTGGTCTCATCCCCGAGCTCGTGGGACGCCTTCCAGTGGCCGTCGCTCTCGAGGCACTCGATGAGGACTCGCTCGTTCGGATCCTCAAGGAGCCGAAGAACGCCCTCACGAAGCAGTATGCCAAGCTTTTCGAGCTCGAAGAGGTCAAGCTGACCTTCGAGGACAGCGCCCTCCGCGCCGTCGCCAACAAGGCGCTCAAGCGAGGCACCGGTGCCCGCGGCCTTCGCGCCATTCTCGAGGAGCTGCTCACCGAGGTGATGTTCGATCTCCCGACCCGCGAGGACGTCGAAGAGGTCAAGGTGACCGAAAGCTCGGTCGTTCACGGAACGGCCCCGCTGCTCGAGATATCGCCACAGCGCAAGAAGAAAGAGGCGTAAGAGTCAAAGCAGAGAGGCCCGCGCGAAGAGCGCGGGCCTTTCTGCGTGCGGGGCGCGGGGTGCGGCGTTTTCGTCAGGTGTGCGGCGTACCGAGTGCGGCGATTCGTGAGGAGTGAGGAGTAGGGCGAGAGGCGTCGCCTCACGCCTCGCCGTACCCGGCACGCGCACCCCCCTCACGCCTCGCCGTACCCGGCACGCGCACCGCTTCACGAAAACGCCGTACGCCGAACGCCTCACGCCTCACGTATTATTCTCCATGCCCTCTCGCCCCCCCGTCCTCCCCCTCCGCGACGTCGTCGTTTTTCCGCACGTCGCGATGCCGCTCCTCGTCGGTCGCCAGGCATCGCTGGGCGCCATCGAAGCGGCAGCCGCAGAAGACGGTATGCTGTTCCTCGTCGCTCAGCGAAGTGCCGATCTCGAGGAGCCTGCCGCGGGCGACCTGCATCGCGTCGGTGTGATCGCGCGGATCGTCCAGGCAACGCGTCAGGCCAACGGCACTGCGAAAATCCTCATCGAAGGAATCTCGCGCGCTCGCGTGACGCGGTATGTGCCGGCGTCGGGCTATCTGCGAGCCGCGATCGCCGAGGAGCCGCAAGGCGAGCAGGAAGAACCGGTCGATCTCAACGTCGTAGCGCGACGAGTGTTGGCGCTGTTCGAGGAGTACGTTGCCCTCCATCGCCGCATTCCGAACGAGGTCATCGCCGTCATTCAGGGCGCCGAGTCGGTGGAGCGACAGGCCTACGGGATCGCCGCGCATCTCGCCGTGCGCGTCGAGACACGACAGACCCTCCTCGAGGCAGCGTCGCTCCCTCAGCTTCTCGATTCACTCGGCCAGGTCCTGGGCAGCGAGATCGAGCTGCTCCGTCTCGAGCGCAAGCTTGACGAGGAGGTGCGCGGCTCGCTCTTCCAGAACCAGCGCGAGTTCTATCTCCAGGAACAGCTCAAGGCGATCCACCGGGAGCTCGGCCAGGACGAGACCGACGACGTCGGCGAGCTCGAACGTCTCGTCGAGGCACGAAAGCTCCCTGATGCCGTGCGCACGCGCGCGCTGCGCGAAGTGCGCAAGCTGCGCCGCATGTCGCCGCTGTCCCCCGAGTCCACGGTCGCGCGGAATTTCGTCGACTGGATCCTCGGTCTGCCGTGGAATGAACGGACCGACGACGTGCTCGACGTGCCGCACGCGCGTCGCGTGCTCGATGAGGATCACTACGGACTCGAGGAAGTGAAGGACCGCATCCTCGACTACATCGGCGTGCTGTCGCTCGTCGATCGGATGGAGGGACCGATCCTCTGTCTCGTCGGCCCGCCGGGCGTCGGTAAAACGTCGCTCGGTCGCTCGATCGCGCGGGCGCTCGGACGGAAGTTCGTGCGGATGTCACTCGGCGGCGTGCGCGACGAAGCGGAGATCCGCGGCCATCGTCGCACCTACATCGGATCGATGCCGGGCCGGGTCATTCAGGCCATGCGCAGAGCTGAAGTGACGAATCCCGTCATCCTATTGGATGAGATCGACAAGCTCGGGCAGGACTACCGCGGCGATCCGTCGGCGGCGCTGCTCGAGGTGCTCGATCCAGAGCAGAATCGCGCGTTCAACGATCACTATCTCGAAGTCGACTACGATCTCTCGCAGGTGCTGTTCGTCACCACGGCCAACTATCTGCCGCAGGTGCCGGAACCGCTGCGCGACCGCATGGAGATCATTCGTCTCTCCGGTTACGTCGACCAGGAGAAGTTCGCGATCGCGCGCCAGTTCCTCGTGCCGAAACAGCTGCGGTTGAACGGGCTCGAGTCGGACTCCGTCGAGTGGGACACCGATGTCGTTCCGTCGATCGTGCACTCGTACACGCGCGAAGCCGGTGTCAGAGAACTCGAACGGCGCATCGGCCGCGTGGCGCGCAAGCTCGCGCGTCGCCGCGCCGAGTCACGGGATCTTGGCGGAGCGGGCGGACTGACGGCGGATGGAACGGTGAAACCGGTGCCGAAGACCCGCGTTCGGTCCGCCGACCTCAAGGAGCTGCTCGGCGTCGCGCCATTCGACCCCGCCGGTCTCAATCTCGATCACAAGGTGGGCGTCGCCACGGGCCTCGCATACACGAGCGTCGGCGGCGAGGTATTGGAGATCGAAGTCACGGCGATCGGCGGTCGCGGCAAGCTGCAGCTCACCGGAACACTCGGCGACGTGATGAAGGAATCAGCGAGCGCGGCTCTGAGCTACGCCCGGGCGCGCGCCGGTGCGCTCGGCATCGACCGTGAGTTCCATCGCAACCGCGACCTGCACGTCCACATTCCGACCGGGGGAACGCCAAAGGACGGCCCCTCGGCCGGCATCGCCATCGCGACGGCGATCATCAGCGCGCTCACGGGGATTCCGGTGCGTGGAGACGTCGCCATGACGGGCGAGATCACCCTGCGTGGACGCGTGCTTCCGATCGGCGGACTGAAGGAGAAAGCGGTCGCCGCGCATCGCAACACGGTTCGCCACGTGTTGATTCCGCATCAGAACGCGCGCGACGTCGAAGAGTTGCCGGAAGACGTTCGCGCCGGAATCACCTTCCATCCGGTCAAGACGATGGAAGAAGTGCTCGCGCTCGCGCTGCTGCACACCGACTTCACGACGGACGTACCTGCGGTCGCGCCGCACTGATGTCTTCTTCTCCCCCTCCCCCTCCCCCTCCCGAAGGGCCGCTCGTCATCCGATCGCTCGAGTTCATCGGCGGCATGGCGTCCGTCGGCGGCTGGCGTCCGGAGGCAACGCTTCCCGAGGTGGCGTTCGCCGGACGTTCCAACGTCGGGAAGTCATCGCTGCTCAATCGCCTCGTGCATCGAAAGAAGCTCGCGCGCGTGAGCAACACGCCTGGGCGCACGCGGGAGATCAATTTCTTCAGGGTGAACGGCACATTCGTGCTCGTCGATCTGCCCGGCTACGGTTATGCAAGAGTCTCAAAGGAACGCAGAGCCGAGTGGAAGCCGCTGATCGAGGGGTACCTGAAAACGAGCCCACAGCTCCGCGGCATCGTTCAGCTGCTCGACTCGCGACACGACCCGACGAGAGACGATCGGGACATGCTCGATTTTCTGAGCGAGCTCGGCGTTCCGACGATCGTCGTGCTCACCAAGATCGACAAACTGAGCGCCACCGAACGGAAGCGATCGATTGCGGGTTTGTCGGCAAGCCTCGGACTGGATTCAGACCAGGTGCTCGAGTTCAGCGCCGTGACGGGTGAAGGGCGCAACGAGTTGGCGGAAGCCCTGGACGCGCTGCTCGCGCAGCCATCGTGGAAGACAGAGCCGTGAAGGCCGCTCGCGTCGCAATCGCGGGATTGATCGCCGTTGCCGCGTGCGGCGGCCCGGCCCCGACCACCTCGTCGCGACCACAGACAGCCGTTGCGGTCGAACGGCCTGCAATCGATTCGAGCGGCGCCGTCATTCCTGCGGGTTTCGGAACGCTCAAGCAATCCGACCTCGAGATCGTGCTGGAGCCGGAAGGCGTGCACGTCGCGGCGATTCCCCTCGACGAGTCGGTGATTCGCACCCTCGCCCCCGATTCGTATCGGCGGCTGAAGGCGAGTCTCGACAGCAAACGCGCCGCCGTTGTCCAACGCGCGTCGATGCGCGGCGTTCGTGAACCGCGGGTGTGGTACGTGCGCTTCTACGGCCGCACACCCGATGCGCATTTCGTGGCGACCGATCTCACGGTGACGTCGGGGGGACGCGACTACCGCCCGTTCGACGTCGTACCGATCTCCTCGGGGTTCGGCGAGCAGCGGTTGCAGCCGCGCGACACGCAGACCGGCCTGCTGCTGTTCGAGGAGGGCGTCGACGCCTCCCAGCCCATGGTTGTCGCGATGGGATCGGAGCGCAACGTCGACTGGGACACGAACGGAATTTTGAAGAAGCTGGACACGGAGCGAGCGGCGATTCGCGCGCGTGCAGCGAGTCGGCCATAGTCGGAACCAGCTGGTCCAATATCTCGAGTGAACGACGATGCCCTTTCTTCCCCTTCGCAAGATCGCCGAACCGCGCGCGCATAGCATCGCGAACGAATGGCTTGCCGCGATCGGTGCCAGTCTCAACGACAACTCTGCCGACCGTTCGCTGCTCTGCCGCGACGCGCTGACCGCGCTGTACTATCCGCAGTTTGCCGACAACTGGGAAACGGCGGTGGAGGATCCGTCGCTTCCCATGCCGACTCGCCTCGCGCTCGCATCGATGGACCCGCGCAATGTCACGCTCGAGCCCGAGTACTACGCCGAGTGCGACGACGCGCGCTTTCAACTCGTCAAGCCGCTGCTCTGGCTCTGGTACTCATTCGATCGCAGTCCGCTCGGCGGTCAGAACGTGTGGCTCGGTGTCGAGCTGCGACGGTTGTTGGCCGGGTACATCTTCAAGCGGTGCGGCGAGAACTTCAAAGCCTTCCACGGAGTCGAGTTCTCTTTCGGCTACAACATGGAGGTCGGCGACAACGTCGTCGTCCACCGGAACGTCCTCCTCGATGATCGCGGCGGCATCGTACTCGGCAACAGAGTCTCGATCAGCGACTACGCGAACATCTACAGCCATACCCATAGCATCGTGGAGCAGCGCGAGGTCACCAACGCGACCACGCGGATCGACGACGGCGTCCGCATCACCTACCACGCCACGGTGCTCGCCGGCGTGCACGTGAACGAAGAGGGCATGGTCGGCGCGATGGCCGTGGCGACGAAGGACGTTCGCCCGTATCACGTGTATGTCGGCATCCCGGCCAAGAGTGTTCGCGTCAAGCCCAACGCGCCAGAAGCAGCGACGGTTTTGCGCACAAGCAGCGACCGCAAGACGGAATAGGTGAAGGGCCGCTAGAATATTCTCATAACGTCGTCCACGGCGCCGGCATCTCCGGTCGCCAGCAGCTCGACGGTCTCTCGCAGCGACGCTCGCTCCGCCGGAAAACTGAATCGTCGGAGCGCGTCGTCGACCGTCAGCCACTCGGCTCGCTGGTGTTCCCCGCTCGTCACCACATCCACGCCTTCGCCGACGAAGGCGGCGAACACGATCGCGAGCTGTACGACGTTCAGCCTGTGCAGATAGAACGGTTGCACGCGAACGTTGTACAGCCGCTCGACGACAAGGCCCGACTCTTCGCGCACTTCGCGTACCGCGGCCTGCTCCGGCTCTTCGCCTGGCTCGATGTGACCATGGACCGTCTCCCACGCCGACGGACAGCGCGTCTCGTTGCCTCGCTGCAACGCAAGAACGCGCCAGCCGCTCTCCAACGGGCGGATCACGATCACGTCGACGGTTCCGACCTCTGCGTGTGCCATGGCCTGAAAACTACGTCGCCGGTGCAATGGACGGACTGCGACCTGGTCGAGATCCTCGCGAATCTGGAATGCATCGCCATCGAACAGGTCTGGCGCTGAACGGACCGTCGTGATTGCGGACGTCGCGGCTGGCTCCGATACGACCGCCGGCTCGTCGTCTCTCGTCGCGACGCGGAGCACCTCCTCGATCGTCGTACGACCGGCCGCCGCGTGCGCCACGCCCGACTTCCACAGCGTCCGCATGCCGTCCCGCCGCGCCGCGTCGGCAATGCGTTCCGTGGACTCGCCGGCCGCAACCCGACGCTCGAACTCGGCCGATCCGTTCAGCACCTCGACGAGGGCCAATCGACCGCGGAACCCGGAACCGCCGCACTCGTCGCATGCTCCGGTGCCGCGACACGACGCGCAGAGGCGCCGGACGAGGCGTTGCGCGAGCACACCCTTCACTGCGGTGGCGATCTTGTAGCTCGCGACGCCGATGTCGATCAGGCGCGTTACGGCGCTCGGCGCGTCGTTGGTGTGCAGCGTCGACAGCACGAGGTGTCCGGTGAGCGACGCCTGAATGGCAATCTCCGCGGTTTCGCGGTCGCGAATCTCGCCGATCAGCACGACGTCGGGATCCTGCCGCATGATCGATCGGAGCGCCGACGCGAAGGTGAGTCCGGCCTTCTCGTTCACCTGCACCTGGACGATTCCGGGCAGCCGGTACTCGATCGGATCCTCGACCGTCACGATGTTGACTCCTCGCTCCTTGAGACGACGGAGCGCTGCGTACAACGTCGTCGTCTTGCCCGAACCCGTGGGGCCGGTAACGAGGATCAGCCCCTCGCGCGATTGCAACAGACGCTCGACGCGCTCCAACTCCTCGGGATGGAAGCCCATGCCGTCGAGCGTCGGCACCGTCGATCGCCCATCGAGCACCCGGATCACGACCTTCTCGCCGTGCGACGCGGGAAGGGTCGACACACGCAGGTCCACCGCGACGCCATTTACGGCCACGCGAGCACGGCCGTCCTGCGGTCGGAGTCGGTCCGCGATGTCCAGGCCCGACAGAATCTTGATCCGCGACACGAGCGCCGGGCCGACCGCGCGAGGGAGCGTGCGGGCCAGCGCCAAGACGCCGTCCACGCGATGACGGACGGCAATGCCCTGCTCTTCCGGCTCGATGTGAATGTCGCTCGCTCGACCAGCGATCCCGCCGGCCAGCAGCTCGTCGACCAGATGCATGATCGACCCGCCGCCGGCCTCCTCGCCCGGAAGCGGCGGTGCGCCCTCCGCGTCGTTCGTCAGATGCTGGACCTCGATCAATGACACCGGCTCCCGATCCGAGCCCTCGCTCCCGTACATCTCCTCGATCCGAGCGGCGATTTCCTCCGACGTCGCAAGCGTGAGTCGCACATTGCGCCCCGTCGCGAAACCAAGCGTTCGCTCGCAGTCCACGTCCAGCGGGTCGGCGGTCGCGATGACCAGCTCGTGCTCCGTCGCCGACAGTGGAACGACATGAAAGCGACGCGCCCATCGCTCCGGCACGAGGCTCACGGCCTGGGGCGAGGCCTGCGAAAGGTCGGCGATCGGCAGACGGAATCGGCGCGCGAGCGCGGCGAGGTCAACGACTGGCGGAGCTGGAATCGAGGCGCGAGAGCTCATGCGCGTACGATGCAACGTCGCGCGGAGAAGCCATCACGCGTTTGTTGCGACCCAGAGCGAAACGACGCGGGTTTAGACTAGTGCCCAGTGCCTAGTGCCTAGTGCCGGTGGCAGCTTACAGGATCGACCAGAACTCGCGGCTCAGGTCGATGTTGAAGGTCCACCGACCACCGCGCGCGAACCCGCGCGCAACCTCGACGCGAAGGAGATCGAATGGCGTGAGGAATGCCGCTCCGCCCGCAGGATAGAAGCCGCCCTCGGTCGACGTACACCGAAACGTCGTAGCGGTCGGCACGACCGGCACCAGGCAGTCGTGGACGAAGTCCGTCACGCCCACGATGTGAAAAAATGGCGCGAGGGTTCCCCGCGAAGGCACCTTTCCAAATCGGCCGAGCGAGAACGGAATGAACGGCGTCGGGAAGCGCCACTCGACATGTTCGCTGAACCCCGAGCGCGACACCAACGAGTGGTAGTCGTAGCCTGGCGCGGACACCGGCCCGCCGAAGTAGACGAGCTCCTGCGGGGGAATCGAGAGGAACTCGCGCGAGCCGGTGAGCAACCCCGCCCCGGTCGTCGCCATCACGAAACGCTGATCACCGAATGGTCGTTCGATGTTGGCCGTCAGGACACCTCGACCCGTCGTGAACGACTGCGACGTTCGCCCTGTCTCTCGATTGTCTGGCGCCCGGAGGGCCGCCTCGGCACGCAGCGTCAGCTCCGTCCCCCACAACCAGAGTCCCGTCGGCCTGGTCACGCCGAACGTGAAACGGTACGCGTTCTGATCGAACGCATTGATCGTCCGCTGAAACGTTCCGGTCACGGGACGCGCGTGCACCGTAAGCGGCGATTGCCACTCGTACGCACCGGTCAACTTCGGGTGGAGTCCCTTCCACGTCGACAGGTCCGCGCTGATCCCAACGTTCCGCACGAGGTAGGGATCGGTGTAGTCGCTCGCAAACTCCTGCGCGGCGAGACTGTTCACCGCCGTCGACCGCTCGGCCACATCGCCGACATCGCGGAAGTCGCGCGATGCAAATAGCCGTGTCGACGTTCCACTCGGCTGTGTTTTTGCCACGGCGACCGATCCCTTGAAATCGTGATCGTCGATGCCGTACCGCCCGCGGCCGGTGCCGCTCACGCCATTGCCAATCTGCTTTGTGACGCCGCCACCCACGGCGAGCCCCTCGACGCGGTTGACGCGCGCAAAATCCGACGCACTGCGCGCGGACAGCGTCGCGGTTTGGGCGCGTTGCAATGCCTGGGCGCGAACGAGCGCGCGCGCCTCGGCCTGCACCCGTTCGATGTCGGGATCGGAAACGGCACGGACGTCCGGAGGGAGCGAATCGAGAATTCGCCCGGTCCATTTGTACTGCTTCAACGCCTGTGGCGAGTCTTGAACTATTTCGGGTCCGGTGAACAGTGCCGGCGGCAGACTGAGGTTGAACTTATAGTCGCTGATCACCCACCGGCCGCGGATGATTCCGCGGACGGGATAGTCGAGCCAGTCGCCGTTGCGACGAATCTCGATCTCCTGTCGGCTCGGCAGCCAGTACTTGCCGGCGATGAGCCGGTTCTCGAGGACGACCGACAGATCCTCGAGCGCCTTGTCAATCAGGGCTGCGCGCGTGAAGCTCACGTTCATGCGTACGACGTCGGCGCTCGCGCGATCGAGGTACAGCGCGCCTACGATACGCGGCTGCGTGTCATCCTTCGGGCGAACCTTCAGCTCGTAAACCCGAATCCGCGACGCACCGGTCCCGATCGCGAAGCTGTCGGATAGGGCAAAATCGTACAGGCGGACGCCGGCCGCGGACAACGGGTGTGGGACGTCGCGTACTTCATCGCCATCACCGATTCGTATCGTCGGGCCGAAGTTGTTCTGCACGATCGCCAGGTGATCGCGATGATACGCGATGTCCGTCGGCAGGAGCAGCGTGTCGCGACGACCGATGATTCGCTGCTTGCTCTGGTTGGGCGCGTGCCAGTAGACTTCCAGCTCGAGCTCGTCGGCCTTGACGATCTTGGGCGGCGTGGGAAAGCCTTCGCCGAGTTGGGCGAGGAAGGTGACGTACCCGTGCGCTGTGGCCCGGTAGTCGACGAGTCCGGTGTCGACGAGCTGCTGAGCGCGACGCGCGATCGCCCGATTGACCAGGTCCAGAGTCACCGAATCGTTCCACGTCTGCGCGCTCGCCACACGCGCGATACCCACGAATACCAACAGACAGCACGCGGCGCGTCGCGCCGCGAGGATTTGACGCATGATTGGCGAATATCGCCGGGGAGCAGTGCCGGAGCAACCCGGCCGATGAGCGTAGAAGAGTTTCGTGATCGTGCCAGTCGCGGCTCGGTCAGTACGGCGCGCCTTGTCCCGGTATGGCGGGACGTCCTCCTCGACGCGGAGACTCCGGTGGCCGCGTTCGCCAAGTTGCGCGACGGCCCGTTCGCGTTCCTTCTCGAATCGGCTCCAGCCGGCGGCGAGACGTGGGCGCGGTACACGTTCATGGGGTCGAACCCACGTGGCGCGTGGAGGCTCCAGGACGGCGTGGTGCACGACTGGACGTCGGCGCGCGGCTGGCACAACGAACGTCGTCCGTCCGACCCGCTCGCCGATCTCGAAGCCCTGCTGAAGCGCTGGGACCCCGTCGACGCGCCAGAGGTTGGTGAATTCTGGAGCGGAGCCGTCGGGTATTTCGGCTACGACGTCGCTCGGCTGATCGAGAAACTGCCCGCGCCGCCGGCACGTGGCGTGGACGTTCCCGACGCCCTGTTCGTGTTCACCGACGCTCTCGTCATCTTCGACAACCTGCGCTCGCAGGCACGAGTCGTCGTCGGAGCGCGGGTCGACGCGAACGCCTCGGACGACGCTCTCGGCGAAGCGTACACCGCGGCTATGCAGACCGTGGATGCCACCGTCGAGCGACTCCGCGGACCCGCGGTGCTTGGGCCGCTCGACCTCGATCCTTCGGCTCCCCCGGCGGAGGGCGTTTCGCGCTACGACAAGGCCAAATTCCTCGCCGATGTCGAGCGCGTGCGCCAGTACATCATTGCCGGCGACGCGTTTCAGGTGCAGGTGGCCCGACGGATCGATCTGCCCTTCGATTTCTCGTCGACGGATCTCTACCGTGCCCTGCGCGTCATCAACCCGTCGCCTTACATGTACCATCTCGCGCTGGACGGCGTCGAGATCGTCGGCAGCTCGCCGGAGCTGCTCATCCGGGTCAGCGCGAGTGGAACCGTGACGTTGCGGCCAATCGCCGGAACGAGACGGCGCGGGCGCAGCGCCGAAGAGGACACGGCGATGATGGAAGAGCTCATGGCCGACGAGAAGGAGCGCGCCGAGCATCTCATGCTCGTCGACCTCGGACGCAACGACGTCGGACGCATCGCCAAATACGGCTCGGTCAAGGTCACCGATCTCATGGTCGTCGAGCGCTACTCACACGTGTTGCATCTGGTCAGTCAGGTGAGTGGACAGCTCCGCGACGGTCTGACGGCGATGGACGCGTTCCGTGCCGGCTTTCCCGCGGGCACGCTTACCGGTGCACCCAAGGTCCGGGCCATGGAGATCATCGACGAGATGGAGCCGGAGCGACGTGGCCCCTACGGCGGCGCGGTCGGGTACATCTCGGCTGGCGTGAAGCGAATGGACCTCGCGATCACGATTCGAACCTGCGTGATCGCCAACGGCATCGCGTCCGTGCAATCGGCCGCGGGCGTCGTGTACGACTCGATTCCAGAACGCGAGTTTCTCGAGCACCAGAACAAGGCGCGCGCGCTTCTCACGGCCATCGGGCAGGTCCGGCGGTAGCCCATCGGCCGATGGCGCGACGGCGCGCCGACGGTCCATATTTCAACCGATGCCCTTCAAGCTGACATCCGCCGACGGGAACCACTCGTTCGAGCTCCGCACCGGCGCGCCGCTCATCGTCGGCCGAGCCCCGAACAGCGATATCCCGATCATCGACCCGACGATCTCTCGCCGTCACGCCGAGGTGGAGAGCAACGACGCAACCGTCGTCGTCCGGGATCTCGGATCGAGCAATGGGACGTTCGTGAATGGCACGCGCGTCGACAGCGCGGGGATCCGCGACGGCGACGTCGTCACCTTCGGCAAGGTCGCCTTCCGGCTTCAGCACTCGGCGGCAACCCCGCCGCCCGTGCCCAGGTCCACGCCGCCGGGTGCGACGGTCATTCGTCAGGTTCCGATTCGCGATCAGAGCGCGGCCGATCTCGACAAGAATCGCGCGAAGTTGGCGACGCTGCTCGAGGTGTCCAAGGGCCTCGGCCGCGCCATGGACCTCGATACGCTGCTCGACAAGATCGTCCGATACGCGTATCAGGTTCTCGACGTCGATCGCGTCGCCATTCTGCTGCTCGACGAGGACGGCGAGCTTCGGCCGAAGATTGCGCGCGACAAGCGCGGCGGGGACAGCGCGCGCGCCGTACCACAGTCCATCGCGCGAACGGCGCTCAACGACAAGGTCGCCATCCTGTCCGATAACGCCGGCGAAGATTCGCGCTTCGGCGGCCAGTCGATCCTCATGCAGCAGATTCGCTCCGCGATCTGCGTTCCGCTCATTGGTGGCGAAGAAAAGGCGCTCGGGATTCTCTACGTCGACAACGTCACCGCGACTCACCGATTCAGTGACGACGATTTCGAGTTCTGCATCGCCTTCGCCGGAATCGCGGCGGTTGCCATCGAGAACAGCGAGTACGCGCTGCGCATCCAACGCGAGCTGCTGACGCGCAGCAACTTCGAGCGGTTCTTCACGCCCCAGCTGGCGAAGCGAATCGCCGAATCGTCGGAGACGATTCGGCTCGGCGGCGACAAGCGCCCGGTCGCGGTGCTGTTCAGCGACATCCGTGGGTTCACGGCGCTGGCGGAAGAAATGCGCCCCGACGACATGGCGAGCCTGCTCACCGAGTACTTCACGGAGATGGTGGACTGCGTGTTCCGGCACGAAGGCACGCTCGACAAGTTCATCGGGGACTCCGTGATGGCGCAGTGGGGCGCACCGATCGGCGGGCCCGACGACGCCGACAAGGCAATGGCCGCAGCCATCGAGATGATTCACGAGCTCGACAAACTCAACACGAAATGGCGTGCCGCCGGACGCCCCGAGCTTCAGATCGGGATTGGTCTAAACTACGGTGAAGCGTTTGCTGGCAACATCGGTTCTGAGCGTCGACTCGAATTCACCGTCATCGGCGACACGGTGAACACGGCGAGCCGGTTGTGCGGCAATGCGAATCCGCGCGAGATCCTGTTGTCTGATGATTTCCGGTGCGCGCTACACCATGCGCCGCGGCTCGTCGAGTGTCCGCCCATGGAGCTCAAGAACAAGATTCAACCCGTCACGGTGTATCGCGTCGTCCTGAACTGATGCGCGACGCCGACCTGCCGCGCGGCTTCGTTCGATTCATGGTCGAGGATTCGGAGGTGGTGTGCGCCGAGCCCGCAGTGGAGGCGATCCGCGAAGCGATGCGCGCCGGCACGCTCTACGAGTACGCGGCCACGCACCTCCGCGCCCGCACGCTGCAGGGCCGCGGGCTCGTGTTCGCAGCACCGCTTCCGCTGGGCGGCGGCAACGTCGTGGTTCGGCACAACCATCACGGCGGCATGTTCGCCCGCTTCACGCGCGATCTATTTCGCGGCGACACGCGCGCGCCCCACGAGTTGCGCATCTCCGAGCGGTTGCAAGAATACGGAGTTCCGACTCCGGCGATCCTCGCCTTCGCCGTTTACCCTGTCGCGCTGGGGTTCAAACGCGCCGACGTCGTGACGCGCGAAGTGCCGAACAGCGCCGATCTCTCCGTTGCCCTGATGTCGACCGACGCGGAACGTCGCGCTCGGGCGATTCGAGCCGCCGCCGACCTCGTGCTCACATTGAGCAACGTCGGGGCGCGCCACGCCGATCTGAACGTCAAGAACATTCTGCTCCGCACGAACCACGACGGCTCGTTCGACGCGATCGTGCTCGACGTCGATCGCATAACCTTCGAGTTGAATCTCGCCCGTCTGCTCCGGTCGGCGAGAAAGTGGCAGACGCGTTACGGCGCGTGGGTGACGGACACGGAGCTCGATGAACTGGCCGGGCTCGTTCGAGAACGCCGCCCGCCCCCGATGCCATTGAGTACTTCCTCATAGACACGGATCGTGCGCTCGGACATGTGCTCGACCGAGAAGTCATCCACCCGCACACGCGCGTTCGCCGCCACGCGCTCACGCAGCGCCCGATCGGTGATCAGCGCCGTGATCGCGTCGCCGAGAGCGACCGGATTGCGCGGCTCCGCGAGGACGCCGGTCTCGCCGTCGGTCACCACGTCAGGGATGCCGCCGGCCCGCGTCGCGGCGACGGGAACACCGAACAGGAACGCGTCGAGCAGGACCGATCCCATTCCCTCCTCGCGCGAGCTCAGGCACGCCACATCGGCCGCCGCGAGCAACGAGTCCGCGTCCGTCCGGTATCCGGTCAGATGCACCGCATCATCGAGCTCCAGCCCGTGAATCTCGCGTTCGACGTCATAACGCAGCGAACCTTCGCCGACCATGAGGGCCTGAACGTCGGGCACGACCTGGCGCACGCGCGCCATCGCTCGCACGAAGTTCACCGGATCCTTGTGACCGACCAACGCCGCGACCTGGACGACGAGCGGCGCCCCGGGGACGATGCCGAGGCCGGCGAGCGTCTCGTGGCTCGCTCGAGTGATTCGACGGTGAACGTCGACGCCGTCAGGGACAACGCGGATCCGGCCCGCGGGGATTCCACTCTCCTCGAGAACGCGACCCACCGCCGTCGATACGGCGACGAACGACGCCGCACGGCCGTACTTCCAGCGCGTTCCCGCGTTGTCTCGCAGCCGAAAATCCACTCGGCGCGACACGATCATCGGCACGTCGAGTCGCACCGTGGAGAGAGCGGCCAGCGCGACCGCGTGCGCGGTGTGCGCGTGAACCAGATCCACTCTCCTCGCCTGGATTGCG
>Ga0310811_10005927_pt1 | contig 15548 bp, 31 predicted proteins | sample YCmetagenome_FD_207642 | JGI IMG/M metagenome (GOLD analysis project Ga0310811, IMG submission 207642) | Soil microbial communities from experimental microcosm in Duke University, North Carolina, United States - YC | ecosystem: Engineered > Artificial ecosystem > Soil microcosm > Unclassified ...
ACCCGTTCTCGGTCTTCCGATAGGTGACACGCCACTGGGCGGGAACGTCCTCGGCGTCACACTCCCCGCACGCCCCGACGGTGTAGGCGTCCAGGTCGACCAGGACGGTGACCCGGGAGTCACGGGCGACCGGAGGGAGATCGTCGGTGAAGGGGGTGACGTTCGACAGGTCGCGGGCCGGGGCAAGTTGTGGGAACATAGTGGTCACAGCGATTCTCTCCTGAGTTTCCGTTGTCACGAGAGCCCACTTCTGCTTGCCGGCGCGGTGGGCTTTCGTGCTGTCTGGGGTCAAGCTGTTACGTGTAACCCTAGACCCGAACGGGCGTTGTGCGCAACCCCTGTTCCGTGTAACGTCACTTGTGTTGTTACGTGTATCCACCCCATCTGACCAGGGCCTACGTTGTGGAGGTGTGATGGAGCTAGTTACAGTGCTTCCCGTGTCCGGGAGCCGTCGCGTGATCCCCCCGCGCTCGGCGCAGATTGAGGACGAGGTCTGGTTTCCCGCGCTTCGCATCGCGTTCCTGCGCCGCGAGAAGATGTCGCAGGTCATCAGAGCGGCCGTGGTGCGATACGTCGGCAGGCACAAGGGGCTGCTGGATGCTGACCCCGAGTGGCCAGACGCGGCCATGGAGGAGTACCGCCGGAACGGCAGATGGTCGAGGCGCTGAGCCGTGGCCGAGGCTAACCCCAGGTCGGTGGCGGTCCGGCTGCGCAACAAGTCGCACGCCCTGTACTGCATGTACGGCCCAGAGCGTCGACTGCTGTACATCGGGTTGACGACGAACCTCGAGGATCGTCTGGCCGACCATCGCAGCATGAAGCGGTGGTGGGAAGACGTGGCGACGATCGAGATCGAGCACTTCCCAACCCGCGCGGGAGCGGTGGAAGCTGAACGCCGCGCCATCATCGACGAGGTGCCGCAGTGGAACGTGACGAACGGGTACGCCCCAGCTGAGGGAGCGCACCCAAGACCACCAGCGCACCGAATCGAGGAGCAGCCGTGACCCGGGACGAGCTGGTCCAGGCGGCCATCGAAGCCCTGGGCGACGTCAACTTCCGACTGTGGGACGAGGACCCTGTAGAGCCTCTCATCGCCAAGGTCGCGGAGATCGTGGTGGACACCGTCCTGGCGAAGCTGGGCGCAGCTCCCGTCATCCCCCGCCACGCGGACGGCCGACCAGTCCACGTCACCAGCACGGACGTGGACATCCACGATGTGAGCTACACGGCGACGACGTTCTTCGAGGAGTGACTTCACGCGGCCACCTGGCCTTGCTCCTGGCGCAGCCGTTCCCGTTCAGGGGCGGACAGTGCGGCCCAGATGCCGTGCTCCGGCCCGTGTTTCAGCGCATAAGACCGACATTGCGCGAGCACCGGGCAGCCTCGGCACACCATCTTCGCGGGGGCGTTACTACCGCCCCGCTCCGGGAAGAACAGGTCCGGATCGACGTGGGCGCACCGGGCGTCCCGCACCCACTCCCCCGGGTGCGGCAACGCGGGAAGGTCACGAAGACGAGCAGGGTCGGCGTTGAGGGTGACGTTGCGGCGATAGCAGGAACGGCACCGCATCCCCCCGGAGTTCGGGTACGCCCCCAACGCTTTCGCGTGGGCTTTCGACGCCAACGGTTTCCCGCACGTCTTGTCCCCAGCCCCGATGCAGTGTCCGACGATGCGGGTGGTGTGGTAGTCGCTGCGCAGGATCGAGGTCATCACGCCACCTCGTCCTGGCGTAGTTCCTCCGCGAGCAGGTCGGCGAACTCCTGAGCATGCGACTTCGCAAGCCGGACCAGTGCCCGGTTGCGGGCGTTCTGCTTCACCAGCTGCTCCCACAGCAACTCCGGGCGGTGCCGACGCCACGAGGCCATGTAGGCGGCTTCCGCCTTGCGGCACGGCAGGCACGCCTGGCCTCCGTTGGCGATACGGCAGTGCCGGTAGGCGCGTCGTTTGCCGTGGGGTATGTCTTCGGGTTTCACGCCGCCTCCTGACGCAGCAGGTACTCCCCGAACCAGTGGGGCGGGACGGTTGAGCCCTGGGACCGGATGCGGGAGTTCGCTTCGGCGAGGGCCCGGTACACGCGGGTGAGCTCGGCCCGTAACGCTTCGTTCTCGGCGCGGACGTCGGACTTTCTGCGGCCGGTCACTTCGTCTCCCCCAGTACTCGCTCCGCCTCGTCTACGACGGCCCTCAGCTCGACCCAGAACGCCATACCGCGCGTGTCGTCCGTCGCTAGGATTACGAGCCGCTTCAGGACTTCTCTTGCCTCGTCCGGGGCGGGGGTGAGCGGCGTGGTGTTCGAGCTCGACACGATCGGCGGCCGGTAGGTGTCCGGGTCGATGCCGTTGAGTCGCATGACGTCGTGCACGCCAGGAGGCGATGGTTCCGCTGTTGCCTCGTACAGCCCGTGTTCCTCGGCGTGCCGGACCAGCTCATCCAGGTGGGCGGACCGGTCGTCGACCTCTTGTGCGACCTCTACGAATCGCTGCCACGTCGATCGCAGTCGCTCCTGGTCGTGGCCGTCCTCGGCAAACACCGAGTCTTCGACCGCGTCTGCCATCGCCTCTGCGGCGGCACGCAGGCTGGGCGACCATCCCCCGGGCGGCCAAGATTCAGCGGTCTGGCGTTCGTCCCTCACTGCTGCTCTCCCATCTCCCGTACAGCGGAGACGAGGGCGGCGATCTTCTGTGCGTTCACGTGGAGGTCGCCGTTTGTGACGACGCGGACGCACCGGCCAGTAGCCTCAGCCACTACTGCCTGTGCGGCGGCCACGACCGGGCCGACGGCCGCGAGCTTGGCCTCAGCGGTGTCACGATGACGACGTAGTGCGTTCATCACGCCGACGTTCTCCACCAGCTCTTGCTCAAGCGCGGCGATCCGCTCAGCCTGTGCGGCGACCTGCTCCATGAGGTCGTCCACATCCGGCTTGCAACCCCTGCACCCGTCGTCCGGGTAGCACCACTCCTGGCAGGGGCTGCACCAGGCGCGCTCGCCTGTGGTCCGGTGGTTGTCACCGCACCGGCAGGGTTCGTGGCCGAGGAAGTTCCCGTCCTTATCCCAGAGGCCGTCCAGTGCGTCACCGGGGGCGGTCATCGGCGGTCCTTCCGTTCGGGGAGGATCGCGGCCACGTAAAGGCCCGCGCTGCCCAACATCAGGAGTTCGATCAACACGTTCAGCACGGCCACTCCCTGTCCTCCCACCCGGTCTCCCACCCTTTGATGAGGGAGGCGAAACCGATGCAGTCGACGGCTAGGACGGCGACACAGACGAGGACGACGGCGATCACCGCTCCCCCGTCCGCCGCAACTTCCCCGTCGTGGTCTTGACTTTCGGGTACACCCGCACCGGTAGCGGTCGGGCAACCGGCGGGGTCAGGGCGGGGGGTTCCACCACCGGTGTTGGGGTGAGTAGACCCATGGTCATCATGGGTGCGGTGGTGGTGACGACCGCTGACACCACCGCTGGTTCCTGGGTGTCCGGGGTTGCTACCCCGAGGACGGCCAGGAGGCCGGCGAGGGCACCCAACAGGGCCATGCCGCCCCGGAACACCGGCAGCAGGTTGGGTTTCTTCAGCATTTGGGTGCGGTAGCGGATGACGCGGGCGGTGCCGTGGTGGTACACCGTCACCGAGTAGCAGACGTGACCGTTCGCGTGGTGGCGCCCCATCAGGCGGCCCTCATAACGGTCTCCGCGAGCCACTCCGTCATCACCTTGATGCGCTGGGCTCGCACCTTCTCCGCGTCCAGCTCCACCGCGTCACGGCCCAGGCAGGCGTTGCACAGCCCGTAGTTCTGGGTGATGTCCCCGCAACGACCGCACGGGCCGGGGCAGATGAAGTCGGGGCCGTCGTTTCCGGCTATCACGACGCCACCGCCAGCTGCTCGATCCGGTTCAGCCCCAGCTGGGCGAGATGGGCGCGGATCTCGTTGCGGGTCTTCTCGAACCGGGGGTCACCCGCCGGGTTCGGCAGTGACTCGACCAGGCGCAGACACTGCTGGATGCCGGCGAACAACGGGTCATCCCCCGAGGCTGGGGTTCGGGCCCAGTCGGTGGGCAGGTGCAGCCCTAGGCGGTACACCCCCCACTCAAGGAGTTCCCGCAGCTCCGTCTGGGCGCACGCCGCACCGCAGATGTTCTCGAAGTGCACCGGGTGGTCCGGGGAGAACTGGTAGGAGATCTGCCACCGCCCCATCGGGGCGACGTCCTCCCCCGCCCCCAGGATGTGGACGGAGCACTGGTCGAGTTCGACGTCGGCGTTGGCCTGGACGTCCACCTCCGGTAGGGAAGCGGCCGGGGGGAGTTCGTCGGCGCGACCTAACGCGGCCACCTGCTGGGCGGTCACCGCTTGCCGCCCAACCAGTCGCAGATGCAGAACTCGATCGCGCGTCCACACTGTGTGCAGCTTCCGCACACGATCGCGGTCAGCGCTCCGATGGCGTACACGTCACGCCACCGCCTTCGGCGCGGTCCGCTTCCGGGCCGGCCGTAGGGCTTCCGTCGTCAACGTCTCCGTCGGAGAGGCGAGGACCGCCCCCTTCACCCCTTGGGCTTCGTGGCGGATGTCATCGCCGTGCCCTTTGGGGAGGGTGCAGATGTACTGCCCCGCCACCTCAGCGGCCCACCGGTGACCACACCCTGTGGAACGGGGACCGGGCCACGGTGTCGGAGACCAGGACACGTCCATGGCGTCGACCTCGGCCTTCGCCCAGTCGGCTTGCTCCTGAGACACCAGCTCGGCGGGGCGGCCGTCCTCGTCCCATTGCAGAACTGGGGCCGTCCAGGGGACTACCGAACCCACCTTCAGGTAACCGGTGGGCGGGAGGGTGGGGCTGGTTAGCACGTGCTTGGACATCGGGGAAACGTCCTCGCTACTCGGGGCTGGCGCCGCTGGGGTCGACGCGGTTACGCTCTCCATGGGTTCTTCCTTTGACAGGGGTCGGATTCACTGAGGTTCTGAGGCCGTTTCCGGTGGCAGCCGGGGCGGCCTCGCTTCATGTGGGGTCAGCTCGCCGCCAGGCGGAGACCCTGCGTTTCAGCCGTGTGCCACCAGGTGGGGAGCTTCTTGCCGCCTCGGCCACCATTGAGGATTTCGACGGCGGCAGCCGCGACACAGTGACGCTTCTGGTTGCCGGTCTGCCTGCGGATGTTTTCCGCTTGCCCTAGCAAGGCGTTGAGTCCGCCGTTCACAGTGGACAGGCGCGTAACGGCCCGCTCGTCGTCTAGGGCGTCTTCGTAGCGGTGGCACAGGAGTGCGATGCCGTCAATGACCACGGCAATCATTCCGATGTCGCCGTATGCGTCGCGGACAAGCCGCAGAGCGCGGGCGAGATTCGCCGGGCCGGTCTGCTGGTAGACCCGGCGCAGGGTGCCCACCGCTGAGATGGACCCTTCAGAAGAATCCATCGAGACCTTGAGCCCCTGGGCGCGGACGATGCGGTCGATGTCGCACTCTTCAACGCGGCCGGCCTGGACGCCGACCTTGAACTTGGCGAAGCCATGGACGGCGAGCACGTCGTTGAGCTTGAGGAACTTCTCGGCCTCGTCCTGCTCGGACAGCCCGACGTAGGTCCAGCATTGAACTTGCTGGTCTTCCCAGCCCATGGCCTTTAGTGCTTCGATGCGGTGTTGCCCGTCGATGACGTAGTAGTGACCGCCGCGTTCGTTCACAGTGGGGGTGCCCAGCTGCTCGAGGTCGAACGACTTCAGGATCTTATTGACGCGCGAGGTGTTCAGTTCTCGCTGAGCGAGCGGGGAGACCCGCATGTCAGCGATGGGGACCCAGCGGAGGCGGGCTTCCCGCTCAACGCGGTTGGTAGAGTCAGACACGTTGGTTCAGCTCCTTCACGAGATGGCGTAGGCAGCGCAGGGATTCGTTGAGGGAGCTGAGCCACTCCCTCACTTGCTCAGAGGTGAACCCGTCCATGTCTTCCGTGGACACGAGGTTCAGCCCCTGACGTAGCCCCTCAAGCGAGTAGACGGTTTCCCGCACCACGCGCTCGGGGTCGATCTGCTTCGTCTTTCCCACTACTCGGTCGGCCGGGATCTCGACCCCGTGCCGGCGAGCAAGCTCTCGGACGCGTTCCGCGGTGATGTTCAGTTGGTGTGCGATCTGCCGCGAGGTGTACTTCTGGGCGGCCAGGTCTTCGATCTGTCGCACCCTCTGCGCGGGCGGCAACTGGATCGGGTCAGCGTCTCCCTTGATCTTCCGTACGACGTTCCGACGGCTGAGGTTTTTCTCTTCCCGGGCCTCTTCGAGAGCGTCTTCGAACTGCTCCTCCGAGACGCCGTCGGTCATGGCGTAGGTCTCGTGCTGGGTACCGCCACCAGAGAAGAAGTCGGATGGGCTAGTCAAGTTCTCCAGAGGAACCTGACTAGCCTTGGTGTGTCGGTTGCCGTGGAATCGGCCATCACCTGACACCGGCTTCCGGATATCTCCACTCTCCTGCCCGTTCCGGATGGCCAGGCCGATCCCCCGCTCCGCACGTCGCACCATCTCCAGGGCGTCCAGCTGAATGTCCTCCGCGAGACCCTTTTGCTTGGTCATCTCGGCGACAGTCGCTGCCCACGCCTTGAAGTGCGCGATCGGTGTCGGATCGGTGCCTTTAGTGGCGACGGCGAGCCACTGCTTGGACTCGACGAGTGCGCGGGTGATCAGTTGGCCGCGCTGCTCCGCTGGCAGGTTGGCGATCTCGTCTGGGTTGGAGATCACGGCGAGCTCGGCGGTCATGCGACTGCCTTCCGCTTCTGTGGAAGGCGCCGCTCACGTAGCTGAGCTACAAGCGGCCCGAAGGTCTCCCGCAGGACGGCCTTCTGTTCGTCGCTGATGGGCTTGCGCCGGCGGCCGATGGCCTTGGCGGCCTCGACGTCCTCCGGTGTCAGCCAGGCGCTCATGCCGCGTCCTTGTCTCGGACGGATTCGACGAGGAGGTCGGCCACGGTGACGCCGAGGGCCTTGGCGAGCTTGTGCAACACGATGCCCGTTGGAGTGACGGGACCAACCTCGGCGTAGATGACGGTCCGGACGGAGACGTTCGCTGCTTCAGCGAGCCCGGCCTGGGTCATCAGCTGACTTTCGCGCAGGTCTCTCAGCCGGATTCGGTCCAAGATGCGATCTGCCATGTTCCCGACTTTACACTTGTTTGCATGCGTTTGCAAGTGCGGAAGAGTGTATCGCAGTCGTTTCTGCCTCTTTCATCTGGCCGACTCGTCCTCCACCTGCGACTATCGAATGAGGCTGGGGAGCCCACTAGCAGGGGTGGAGATATGACCTGTCATGCAAAGTCGTGCAAAGGCCGTCTATCGTTCGTGCCCATGGCGACACCAGGGGAAGAGGTCCGGCTCGCGCGCCTCGCGCGCGGCATGAGCCAGGTGGCACTAGCCGCCGCCGCTGGAGTGGACGCCGGCACCATCGGCCGCATCGAGCGCGGCATCGGCGAACCCACGAAGCTGGGGATGGTTCAGGCGTACCTAGGCATCGGCCCCTACGCGGAGGAACACGCCTCCGTCGGGGTCGACCTGTCCACCATGGAGCCACGAGATCTGGTGCGACACCTGGTGGAGGTGGCGACCGAACTCGAGCGTCGCCTCGCCCCCGGCAACACCCCGGACTTCACTGTGTTCGACACCGTGAACCGGCCGAACCTACGTGAGCATCTAGGCAAGTACAGGCCCGGCGAAGATCGCCTGGAAGGGTGAATCGAACCTAACGATCAGTTAATTCTTGTGCTCCAAATGTGAACGCATGAGACTTGCGACATCTCTCGTTAACCCATTAGAGTCCCCTGGCCCTCTTGGTTAGAGGGATCATCGCAGGTCCGGATAACCCCGGGGCCGCGCATGGGGGAACCAGTTCACAGAGCACGATTGGTGGCGCAGCTATGCCCTTTTCATCGGCCGACCCTTACTACACGCACGGACCGGCCGGTTGGGCGAGACAGCGAGTCGAGCAGTGCGGGCTACACGTCGAGATCGACCACGACCTGGAGTTCCCCGGCTACGGAACCCCCGACGCCAGCGCCGTCATCGTCCGCCCCGGCCTGACGTTCCCCACCTTCCATTGGCTCCTCGCCTGCGGAGTCGTCGCCCACCTGTTCGGCATTGAGACCGCGCCTGACCTGCCCATATTTCGATCGGAGCAGATTCGGCTCGACGCCCAGGTGATCCCGCTTCAGCGCCCAGGATTCACCTCTGGCCGCTGGCGACGTTAGCGCCAGTCGATCTGGATCCGGGAGCGGTTGAACCCTCGGGAGCCACGCGGCCGGTCGTCCTTGTTCAGCACGATCCGGGCCATGGAGACCAGGACCCGCCGTTTGGCCGGCAGCGACATCTCCGCCCACACGGCGGCGGCGTCACCAGCGGCGAGCTCGGCCACCTCCGCCGGAACCCAGGCGGGGGTGGCGCGGGCACGGGCGTCGGCGATCCGGACGGCGTACTCCGCTTCCATACGGCCCACGGTCTCCGCCGAGGGGCCGTCGGGGCGCATCGCGGCGTCCTGGAACTCCCGCAGCCGGGCCTCCAGTGTGCGCAGCTCCGCCAACGCCTCATCCTGTTCGGTGGTGTCGGCGAGCTCGGCGATGGTTTCCATGATGTCGTCCTGGCTGAAGTGCTCGATGAGGGCGACCTGAACGAACTCCTCGATGGGTTCCTGCCGGCCGGACACGCACGCCTGGTTGTTGTAGTTCTTGCCGTGACAGGAGTAGGAGGGGCGGTCGCGGTTGAGGGTGCGCCTGCACCGTGCACCGCACACCCCGCACTCGAGGATCCCGGACAGCAGGAACTTCACCTCCACACCGCGCTGTGTGCGCCGGGTGGGGTCGGCGAGGCGTTTCCTCACGTACTCGAACTGGTCGGCGGGAACCAGCGGCTCCCAGGCTCCGTCACCGACGATGACCCCCTTGTGGACGTTGTATCCGGCCAGGGCCGGGTTGCCCAGTTGCCGCCGAATCTTGCTACCCGTCCACCCACCGTGTACAGCCTGCACCCCTCGGCGTTCGTCGCGGTGCTGCTGCGGGGTGGGGACACCGCGTTGGTTGAGGTCGCGGGCGATGGCGTGGATGGCTTCGCCCGCGGCGACGCGGGCGAACATCTCGGCCACGACGGGGGCGGTGGTCGGGTCGGGAAGTTGGGCAAGGATCGCCCCGGTTCCGGGGTCGTATTCCCGGCGGTACCCGAACGGGATCTTTCCGTAGGGGCGGCCGGAGGAAACACGGGTGGTGACTCCACGGAGGACCCGGTCTCGAACCTCGTCGGCGTACCGCTCATCGAGCAGCGCGTCGAGCCCGGTCTGGAACCTATCGGAGGTGTTGGACAGGTCGTAGACGCGACCCTTGTAGGCGTAGAGGACGTTGAACTGCTCGCACAGGTTCCGGGTCTGGAGGTAGGCGTCCACGTCGCGTTGGGCCCGTGAGGATTCCCAGCAGGCGAGGACGTCCATCGCACCGGCGGCCATGCGTTGGTGGATCTCCCGATACCCGGGGCGGGTTTTCTTCGCGTGCCTGGACGCGGACAGGTCGTTGTCCACGGTGACGCCGGCGATGGCCCAGTTCTCTCGTGACGCCCAGTCACGGAGGGCTTCTTCCTGGGACGCTACGGAGAGTCCACGGCCGGTGGGGTCGTTGGAGACCCGTAAATATAGCCAGGCTCGGACCTGTTTCCCCAGTTCAGCGCCTACATTCACTGGTAAAGTACCCGACTATGAATATTTGCTGGGTGCCTACGTGTACCCGCCCCCGCCAGGGTCGAATGGACGTATGCCAGGGGCACTACAACCGTTTCCGAGACACCGGAAAGTATCGGCCCGAGGAGCCGTTCCGGCGCAACACGGTCCTCCCAGGGACTGTCGAAGAACGCTTCTGGGGTCGCGTAGACCGGACCGGAGACTGCTGGGTGTGGCAGGGGCGCAGGTGGAGAGATTACGGCTCGTGGACATTCCACGTGGGCGAGGGGAAGAGGCGAACCGTCCCGGCGCACAGGTTCGCGTGGGAGCTGGCCCGGGGGGTCATCCCGGAAGGCATGTACGTCTGCCACAAGTGCGACAACCCGCCGTGCTGCAACCCGGCACACCTGTTCCTCGGGACGCATGACGACAACATGCGGGACAAGGCTGAGAAGGGCCGGGTTCGGGGTGGGGATGTTCGAGGTGAGCGCAACCCCCACTCCAAGCTCACTGCAGATCAAGTATTGGAGATCCGCAGGAGGGCGGCTAAGCGAGAGCGCCAATGCAATCTGGCGCGAGAGTTCGGCATCACACCCCAGGCGACGTGGAACATCATCAACCGGCGCGTCTGGAAACACATCTAGACGAACACCCAGGAAGACGCGGAGGTAGAGCCAGGCTCTGACCTGCGGATTCGTCTGCCTTGACACAAGGGGGATAGTATCGCATAGTCGACCAGAACAGCTCTAATCACCGTGTGTCACGGGCAGGGGAGTGCCATGCCAACCGAGACCGTTTCGACCGCTGAGCGGGTAGCCCCGCCCCGTCGCGGCGCCTTCCGCTTCTGGCTGGGAACGGCCCCGAACCCCTTCCCCGAGTACACCCCACTCGACGAGTGTGAACACTGCGGGGCGATGGTCCTCACCGCCACCTTGTCCCGACACCACGCCTGGCATCGACGTCAGGCCCACATCCACATCTGATGGTGTCAGGGCCACCGGTAGTGGGAGAGGAAGGTGAGGCGACGTGACCCGGGTGACGATGTGGCTGCTGCTGGGGCTCGTAGCGGCTTCGGCGGCGGTCTTGTCGTTCTCCGCCCTCTACGACCTCGCCGTGCTGTGTGGCTTCCACCCACGGCTGTCCCCGCTTCTCCCGGCGGTTGTGGACGCGGGAGCAGCAGCCGGCTGCCTGGTGTGGTTGTCCCCGAACGACGTCACGACGGAGGCACGGACGTTCGCGCGGGCTCTGACGTGGACACTACTGGCCTCATCCGTGGCGGGTAACGCGATCGTGCACGGGTTGTCCGCCTACCACCGTGCACCGCACTGGACGCTCGTCGTGGCGGTATCCGGGGTTGCGCCTGCGGTGCTGGGGGCAGTGGTGCATCTGTCGGTGCTCGTCGGCCGTGATGTCTCAATGTCCGAATCTAAGAGGGAGTCAGAAATTCTGGTCCCAACTTCCGGTCCGAAAGTTCAGTCCGAAACTCCGGTCCGAAACTCCCCTGCACCGTCCCGGCCGAAGCGGACCAGCGTAGCCGCGCCCACCAACAGAACGGTTTCCGAAACCCGGGCCGCTGCTCTCCTCGCCTCCGGGGCAGGGAGAAGGCGGATCGCCACCGAACTCGGTATCACCGAACACCAGGCCCGTGAGCTACTGAAGTCCAGGAACGGTCACGCAGTGTTAGAGGAGGCGCGATGAGAAGAGTTGTGGTCTACCACAGAGGCTTCGGGTGCGAGTCCGGATGCTGCGGACACTCGATCGCGTTCGCCCCCGAAGGCTGGCCCGAACCGGGGGACGACTGGCCGCACTTCGACTTGGACGAGGAGAAGTTCACGTTCGATCACCCCTACAGCGAGGACCACCTGGAGTTCGCCAAACGGATCATCACAGAGGAACTCGGGTCCGAGCACGTGGCCGATCTGGACTGGAACAACTGCGCGATCAAGGAGGACTGATGACCGTCTTCTCGTTCGATGTCACGGTCAGCTCCCACGACCTACTGAAGGTTGGCGTCACCGAAGCCCGGCTGTCTGGCTCGCCGCACCGCCACCACCGCATCGTGGTGGAGGCGCCGAACCGCGATGAGGCCGCCCTGACGGCCGCCCAGATGGCTTCCTGCATCCCGGGCGCCATGTGCACTGGCCTCTACGACCGGATCTAGGAGGAACAGTGCACCACGGCGAGGACTGCGAAGAGTGCGACGGATCCGGCTTCATCCAGGTATGGGACACCGACGACTGTGCCGACGAGGACAACTGCCGGTGCCGCAACGCTAAGACCGTCGCCGATTTGTGCGACGAGTGCAAGAAGGTTCAGCCGTGACCGCCATCCTCATCCTCGCCTTCGTGGTGTGGCTCTTCTGGCCGGAAAAGACCCGCTGGCACCCCTTCGGCGGGGTGTTCAAGCATGACAAGCGGACCGGGCAGCTGACCGTGGCGGTGCGGTTGCCGGGCAAGAGGAAGACGTCTCGGAAGAGGAAGCGATGACCGCCACCGTTGCTCTGACCGCTGCCGCCGTGACGTGGCTGTCCTCTCTGGTGTGGCGTGCCGTCCGAGGTCTACGACAGCCGGTTGAGGTCGAGCGGTCGTGACCGACGTCGTTGAAGGCGAGGTGGTCTCCCCGGAGGAGTTCGCCCGGTCTTTCCGTCCCCGCGCCGTGGTGGTGGAGTCCGCCCGCTTGGCGGGTTCGGATGTGGTGACCGTCGCCCGGGTCACCCGCCGTGCCATCTCCCACGACCGCACCCGGGCGGTATGCCGGGAGATCGCCTACATTCCCGGTGGGGTGCGGGCGGGATGGTCGTACTACCGCCAGAACTACACCTCCGCCCGGTACATCACCCAGATCGATGCCGCCTACGCCTCCGGGGACATGGAACGGGCGGAACGGTTGACCGCCGCCATGGAAGCCGAACGTGGGAGACGGTGGTCCCGACTGGTGGACGTGGTGAAACTGCTGGTGCAGGCAGTGAAAGTTCTCCCCTGGCTGGCTCTGATCGCCGTGTTCGGCCTGCTCGGGTTCGGGATCCTGCTGGCTGTGGGCGGGAAGGATGCTTCCCTCGTCCTGGCCCCGTTCCGGTGGATCGTCGCCGGGGTGGCGCTGGCGATCTGGCTGTTCACCATCTCCGCCGCCGTCCTCCCGTGGGCGTTGTGTGGGCTGGTCGTGCTGTGCCTGTGGGCTGCTGGGAGGCGGGCGGGGAACGTCCCGGAGTTCCTGGCGCCGGCCGCCGAGCGGGAGGCCCGGCGGGAGGAGATCACCCCTGCCCTGGCGGTCATGGCGTTCCGGGACCTGGGGATCGCCGAGCTGCGGAAGCGGATCCTGGCGCTGCCGGACAACGGGGCGCCCATGATCTCTCAGATCCGCCCGGCCGGGTGCGGGGTGGAGTTCGACGCCACCCCACCCAGAGGTTCCACATCCACGGCGGTGATCCTGTCCCGCCACGACCGGCTGTCGGAGAACATCAACCGCCACCCGCACGAGGTGCACCTGTCGGTCCCGCAGAACCAGCCGGGGACGGTGCGGGTGTGGGCGGCGGATCCGGGGGCATTGGATGAGCCGATCGGCGCCTCGCCGCTGGTGTACGACGACGAGATCAAGGCTGACTACCGGCGGGGTGCCGCGCCGTGGGGTATGACTCTGCGGAACGACCCGGCGGAGATCCGGCTCTACCAGATCCATCTGTTGATCACCGGAAAAAGTAACCAGGGCAAAACGGCCTCGCTGAGGGCGTTGGCGTTGTGGCTAGCCCTAGACAAGCGTCCTGAGCTGCGGATAGCCGACCTGAAAGGCATGAATCCCACCACGAAACGCTCGGACTGGGCGATGTTCGAGGGGATCGCCACCGAGTTCATCGCCGGGCCCACCGATGACCATGTCGCTGAGGCCACGGAGATGTTGGAGCGGGTGGTGGCGGAGATGAACCGCCGTATTCAACGGGGCGGGAACTGGGATCCGCTGATCGCCATCGTCGACGAAGCCCAGGTGGCGTACATGTGCCCTGCGAAAGGGCCGGACGGGCGACCCTACGGCGGGTCGAAGAACACCTCCCGGTTCCTGACCGCCGTCCGGCAGATCCAGAACCAGGGCCGGGCGGTCGATGTGCTGCTGTGGGAGGGCACCCAGGACCCCACGAACCAGAACCTCCCGATCCTCGCCCGCGAAGGTGCTCACCTGCGGATATGTCTAGCCGTGGGCACCGAGGAGAAGTCCCGGATGGCGTTGGGAGACAACGCCGTGGAAGGTGGCGCCGCACCCCATCGGCTTCGTCCCGGTCTGGACAAGGGAACGGTGGTGGTCGCGGGTGATGGTGCACCGCTGTCCGCCGGCCAGGCCTCGGTGACGATCCGCACCCACTTCATCGACGACAAAGACGCCACCGCAATCGCCAACCGGGCGAAGAAACTACGGGGCCCACTGGTCCCCCGCCCGCCCGAGGAAGAACGAGACCTGCTCGAGGACGTGTTTGAGCTGATGGGCGACGCCGAGCAGGTGCCGGCCGCGACGATGGCCCGCCTGCTGCACCCGGTGGACCGCCGGTACGCCGTGATGGACGGGGTTCAGCTCAAGGCCCGACTGGACGATCTGGGGGCTCTGGTGACGAAGAACAAGGGTGTTCCGATGGTGTACCGGTCCCGCATCCAGGCGGCGATGGAATCCCGGGGGGAGGGCGCGTGACGATCGCGAAAAACCATCGGATCCAGGCCGATCCGAGGTTCGGAGCCCCCGCTCTCCCATGCCACCTGAGCAGCATAAGTGCAGGTCAGCGTGCTATACTCAGGTGGTGGACGGCGTGAAGCATTCGCAACCTCGCCCCCCGAGTCAAGCTCCCGTTGAGGATCCAAAAAACGGGGTCGACCAGGTCGTCTTGAGTACCGTTAACAAAGATTATGGCGTTGATCTTGACGATGGTTTGGACTCGCTGACTCGGGAAAGACTGGCCAGGGTCGAAGCGGAGAACACGCGGATCGCCTACGAGTACGCCTGGAACGGGTTCACGCTCTGGTGTCAGGAGAGCGGACTCTCCCCGCTGCCCGCCGCCGAGACCACGCTCGTCCGGTACGTGTCGCACATGCAGACGATCGGGCGGGCGCCAGCGACCATCGGCCAGCACATCGGGGCCATCCGAAGCGTCCACGACAAGGCTGGTTACCCGGGCGAACCGAACCCGACCCGGGCGACCGGGCTGGTGCGCGCGTACCGCCGGGAGTTGGCGAAAGCGGGCGAGGGGCAGCGGCAAGCTATCCCGGTCACAGCCAAGGCGCTGCGGCGGATGGTGTCCACCCTGGACCTGTCCACGATGGCCGGGCGGCGAGACCAACTCGCGCTCGTCCTGGGATTCACCGGCATGCTGCGGCGGTCGGAACTTGTCGGCTTGCACGTCCACGATGTGACCGTGACCGACGAGGGGGTGACACTGCTCGTGCGGACCTCGAAAACGGACAAGGACTCGACAGGGCGAGCGGTGCCGATCCCACCGCAGAAGCACGCCGACGTGGAGCCGGTGACGCTCACGCAGCGGTGGATGGAACTCGTTGGTCCTGGCCCGCTACTGCGTCGCATCACGCGGGCCGACGAGGTCACGGACCGCCCGTGGCGGCCGGCGGCGCTACGCGATCTGGTGCAACGCGCGGCCCACGACGCGGGTCTTCCGTCGTGGGAGCGCTACTCCGCTCACAGCCTACGAGCGGGAGGCCTCACCGCCTCCCTGCGCCGTGGAACCCCCCTGGGCGTCGCTGCCCGTCATGGCGGCTGGAACCCCGAATCTCCCGTGCCATCCAGGTACGCCCGAGTAGCCGACCGGTGGAAGGACAATGCCATGAGAGGTGTTCTGTGATGTGGCCATTCCGTCGCAAGTACGAAGGCCTCGAGGTTGTCGGGTGGGGTCCGTTCCCCTTTCCTGGCGAG
>Ga0310811_10005928_pt1 | contig 15548 bp, 9 predicted proteins | sample YCmetagenome_FD_207642 | JGI IMG/M metagenome (GOLD analysis project Ga0310811, IMG submission 207642) | Soil microbial communities from experimental microcosm in Duke University, North Carolina, United States - YC | ecosystem: Engineered > Artificial ecosystem > Soil microcosm > Unclassified ...
CGAGATCGCCTCCAGGTGGGCATCCGCACCGTGGAAGAGCACGGATATCAGGTGATCGTCGGGGAATGCATGGACGGCGCCGGGCACGTCAGCGCGCCGGCGGCCGACCGGGCCCGCGAACTGATGGAGATGCTCACCGACCCGTCCATCAAGGCCGTCGTACCGCCGTGGGGCGGGGAGACCGCGATCGATCTGTTGCCCCTGCTCGACTGGGACGCCCTGCGTGAGGCCGACCCGACATGGGTCGTCGGCTTCTCCGACATGTCGACGATCATCACGCCCCTCACCCTGCTGACCGGGGTCGCGACCATCCACGGCAACAACCTGATGGACACGCCTTACCGCGCGCCCGAAGGACTGCTCACCTGGCTGGACATAGCGACGATGGCCCCGGAGACGGCGTTCAGGCAGACTCCGCCGAACCGCTACCGGGCGCAGGGATGGGACGACTACCGAGCCAATCCGGAAGTGCACGAGTTCACGCTCGACACGCCAGGGCGATGGACGCGGCTGGACGGCGACGGTGACGTGCAGGTTGAGGGCCGGCTCATCGGAGGCTGCGTCGAAACCCTGTGCAACCTCACCGGCACGCCGTATGGAGACATCGCGGCCTTCGCGAGAGACATGGCGCCCGAGGGGCTGATCGTCTATGTCGAGGCCTCAGGGGACGACGCGCCGACCATCTGCCGGAACCTGCACGGGATGCGGCTCGCCGGGTTCTTCACCAACGCGAACGCGATCCTCGTCGGTCGCACCCGGGCACCGGACGCCGGCTCACTCACTCAGCATGAGGCGGTGCTCGACGCCCTCGGCAGCCTGGCCGTGCCGATCATCGCCGATGTCGAGTGTGGTCATGTCCCGCCGTACCTGCCCCTGGTCAACGGCGCTCGCGGCCAGGTGGTGTTCACCGGAGACCGCAACGAACTCACGCAGACGCTCTGCTGAACCCGGTGTTGTGCGCGTGCCCTCGGGGACCACATGCCCGAGGGCGTTCGCCACCCGTGGTTCGTGAATTCGTTGGACAACGCGTGTGTCCACGGCGATCGTTGAGCAGTGCGACAGGACGAGATCTGGGACGTCGATGCCGCCCGGCGCTATGACACGCCGGGCACCGGCATGTTCGCACCCGAGGTCCTGGGGCCGACCGTGGACCGCCTCGCCGAACTCGCAGGCGACGGCCAGGCGCTCGAGTTCGCCATCGGGACCGGCCGCGTGGCCGTCCCGCTCTCCGAGCGAGGGGTGCCCGTCACCGGCCTCGAGTTGTCAGCTCCGATGATCGACCAACTGCGAACCAAGGTGGACGAAGCGACGATCCCGGTAATCGTCGGCGACATGGCGACCACCGTCGCCCCCGGGAAATACACACTCGTCTACCTCGTCTACAACACGATTTCGAATCTGCTCACCCAGGCCGAGCAGGTCGCGTGTTTCCGCAACGCCGCCCGCCACCTCACGCCCGGCGGCCGGTTCGTGATCGAGCTGTGGGTGCCTGAGCTGCGCAAGCTCCCACCGGGTCAATCGGCCACGGTGTGGCATTCCGAGCCCGGCTACATCGGCTTGGACACCTACGACGTCCCGCGTCAGCACGTCGTCTCGCACCACTTCACGTTCGACGAGAGCGGACAGACTCAGCTGTTCCGCAGCCCACATCGCTACATCTGGCCGGCAGAGCTCGACCTCATGGCGCAGTTGGCCGGGTTCGAGCTGGAGACCAGGCACGCGGACTGGTCCGGAGCCGACTTCACCGCCGAGTCGCGTTCCCACGTGTCCGTCTACCGCATCCCGGCTGGGCCGGGGGCGGACCGCGGCTTCGGCGCATGATCGGAAAAGTGGTCATGCGGGTACGAGAAAGGCCGCTCTCCGATGATCGGAAAACGGCCTGTGAACTGTGGTGGGGCTACCAGGACTTGAACCTGGGACCTCTTCCTTATCAGGGAAGCGCTCTAACCGTCTGAGCTATAGCCCCGCGTTGCGCAAGGAACGTTACCGCATCCCGTATCGGGAGGCGAATCACGCCTGAACGAGGAAAAGCTTACCGTGTCCGCACCGCTCCCGCGCCTTCCCACATGGCCGCGGGCTCTTCCGTTGTGATCCGTACGGCTACCGCCCGCGCCCGGGGCGGTAGCCGTACGACCGACTATTCGGCCTCGCTGAAGGTCACTTCGACGCCGCCGACGAACTCGGCGCACACGTTGTAGATCACCGCACCGAGAGTGCAGAGAGCGGTGATGAGAACGACGTTGATCGCGCCCAGCAGACCCGCGTAGCCCAGGATGCGCCCAGGGGCGAACCAACTGCTGATGTCAAGGGTGCTGGCGGTCTTGCTGTCACCGGTGGTGAGCTGCGTGACCGCGTCCGTGATCGAGCTGAACACGCCGATCCCCGACAGCACCCCATACAGGATCGCGACCGCCACGAACAGGATGACGAAGCAGACGATCGAGATGACGAAGCTGAACTTCATGGCCGACCACGGCTCGATCCGGCGCAACACCAGGTGGGCCTTGCGGGGCCCCTTGGCGTCGGCCTTCTTGGCCTTGCCCTTGGCCGTGCCGCTCGTGGCCTCCGGCCGCTCCGCCAAGCTGAACGCGGACCCCCGGGCAGGGGCGTCCTGCGCCGGTGTGACCGGCGAAGGAACGATCGGCGACGCGGAGACCGGGGGCGCCGGGGACGAGGCGCCGGTTACTGGAGAGGTTCCGGGCCGGGAGCCGTCCCCAGAGGAGTAGGTCGGCCTCGGGAACGTCGCGGTGGGACCAGCGGACTCGGACCCGGGCGGCGTGGCGGACCCTGACGTGACGGGCCCGCGAGCACCGCCCCTCGGCCCTGTGTTGACATCCGGCTTTCCGCCGCCGATCGGCTTGTCGCCACCGAACGGCTTGTCGCCACCGGGCTTGGGCTTGCCGGCACCCGATCCGGACTTGCCGAACCCGGAGGCGGATCCCGGACCGGAGGCGGCCGACTCGTTCACCGCGGGCTTGGCCCCGGTGGGCCCGCCTGCCTTGCCACTGCGGTCGGCAGGAGCGGCGGCGGACGGTGTCGCGACGGCGGGTTTGGCGAAGGGAGCGGTCTCGGGACCGGACTGACGATCGGCCGGCTTGTCGCCGTCCTTGGACGACTGCGACTTCCACGGCTGATCGGCCGCGGAGGTGCGGATGCGCACAGTCGCGTTGTCGGAGTCGGACTCGGGCTTCCCAGCCGGAGTCGCATCTTCTTTCTCGGACGCCACCTCGACGACGTTATCGTCTTTGTCCACCCGCTCGGTAACGCCGTCCCTCATTGAGGACGACGCCGGACGGGCGCCCGGCGATTTTTTTCTGGCCGCCCCGGTCGCCCGCGCACCGCCGCTATCACTCATGCGTCGTCTCCTGCCCCGTTTTCCTCGATCTCCAGTGACTCGAGCTCTGTCGGCTCGGTCTCGGCCGATTCGAAGGACTCCGACTCGATTTCATCCGAGTTGGCGTCCAAAGCCTCGGCATTGCGGGCAAGGGCGACGACGCTGTCCCCATCAGCGAGGTTCATCAGGCGCACCCCCATGGTCTGGCGGCCCGACTGCTTGATCTCGCCCGCACTGGTCCGGATCACCCCTCCGGCCGATGTGATGGCGAAGACCTCGTCCTCGGGCCTCACCATGACGGCTCCAACCAGCTTGCCACGGGCGCTGACGATCTTCGCTGTCAGCACCCCCTTGCCACCCCGTCCCTGCACGGGGTACTGGTCCGCGGGAGTGCGCTTGGCATAGCCGCCCTCCGTCGCGATGAGCACGTCATCACCGTGACTCACGACGTTCATCGCGAGGAGTTCGTCCCCGTCGAGGAAACGCATGCCGATGACACCACTGGTGGCGCGGCCCATCGGGCGAAGAGCGTCATCGGAGGCGGTGAAACGAATCGACTGCGCGTTCTTGGAAACGAGCAGCAGATCGTCCTCCTCCGACACGAGTCGTGCGGCGATCACCTCGTCATCTTCGCGCAAATTGATTGCGATGAGGCCACCAGATCGGGGCGAATCGTATTCAGACAGCCGTGTTTTCTTGACGAGGCCGCTTTGGGTCGCCAGTACGAGGTACGGCGCGACCTCGTAGTCCCGTAGATCGAGGATCTCCGCGACGTGCTCGTCGGGCTGCATGGCGAGCAGGTTGGCCAGGTGCTGTCCGCGCGCGTCGCGGCCCGAGTCCGGCAGTTCGTACGCCTTGACCCGGTAGACCCGCCCCTTGTTGGTGAAGGCCAGCAGCCAGTGGTGGGTCGTGGTCACGAAGAAGTGCTCGACGATGTCGTCCTGGCGGAGCTGGGCGCCGCGGACTCCCTTGCCGCCGCGCTTCTGCGCCCGGTAGAGGTCCATGTTGGTGCGCTTGGCGTAACCACCACGGGTGATCGTGACGACCATGTCCTCTTCGGCGATCAGGTCCTCGATGGACATGTCGCCTTCGTAGGCGATGATCTCCGTCTTACGGTCGTCGCCGAATCGGGTGAGGATCTCGCTGAGCTCGTCGGAGACGATCTGCCGCTGCCGGGGCTCGGAGGCGAGGATGTCCTGGTAGTCGGCGATCTGCGTCATCAGGCCGTCGTACTCGTCCTGGATCTGCTGCCGCTCCAGGGCGGCCAGCTTGCGCAGCTGCATGTCCAGGATGGCCTGCGCCTGGATCTGGTCGATCTCCAGCAGGGTCATCAGGCCGCCCTGCGCCTCGGCCGCCGAAGGCGATCGGCGGATGAGGGCGATGACCTCGTCCATCCGGTCGAGCGCCTTGAGCAGTCCAAGCAGGATGTGGGCCCGCTCCTCGGCCTTGCGGAGCAGGAACCGGGTCCGCCGGACGACGACCTCGATCTGGTGCTCGATGTAGTACTTGACGAACTGGTCGAGACGCAGCGTCCGCGGCACCCCGTCCACCAGGGCGATCATGTTGGCGCCGAAGGTGGTCTGCAGCTGGGTGTGCTTGTAGAGGTTGTTGAGCACGACCTTGGCGACGGCGTCGCGCTTCAGCACGATCACCAGGCGCTGGCCGGTCCGGGAGGAGGTCTCGTCGCGGACGTCGGCGATGCCGGTGACCTTGCCGTCCTTGACCAGTTCGGCGATGGTGAGCGCGAGGTTGTCCGGGTTCACCTGGTACGGCAGGGCCGTGACGACCAGGCACTGCCGGCCCTTGGCGTCCTCCTCGACCTCGACGATCGCCCGCATCGTGATCGAGCCGCGCCCGGTGCGGTAGGCGTCGTCGATGCCGCGGCGGCCGACGATCAGCGCGCCCGTCGGGAAGTCGGGGCCCTTCACCCGGGCGATGAGCCCTTCGAGCAGTTCCTCGTCGGTCGCCTGGTAGTTCTCCAGCGCCCACTTGACGCCCTCGCCGACCTCGCGGAGGTTGTGCGGCGGGATGTTGGTCGCCATTCCGACCGCGATGCCGGCGGCGCCGTTGACGAGCAGGTTCGGGAACCGCGACGGCAGGACGATCGGCTCCTGCGACCGCCCGTCGTAGTTGGGCTGGAAGTCGACGGTGTCCTTTTCGATGTCCCGGAGCATCTCCATGGCGATCGGCGCGAGGCGGCACTCGGTGTACCGCATCGCGGCCGCCGGGTCGTTGCCCGGTGAGCCGAAGTTGCCCTGTCCGTCGACCAGCGGATAACGCAGCGACCAGGGCTGCGCGAGCCGTACGACGGTGTCGTAGATCGACGCGTCACCATGCGGGTGGTAGGAGCCCATGACGTCACCGACGACGCGCGAGCACTTGAAGTAGCCGCGGTCGGGGCGGTAGCCGCCGTCGAACATCGCGTACAGGACGCGCCGGTGCACGGGCTTGAGGCCGTCCCGGGCGTCCGGCAGCGCACGGGACACGATGACGGACATCGCGTAGTCCATGTAGCTGCGCTGCATCTCGGACTGGATGTCGACCGGTTCTACGCGATCGGCGGGCGGTCCCGGAGGCGTGTTCACTTCCGTCACGGAAAAGTCCTTTTGCTATACGTCGAGGAAACGAACGTCACGGGCATTGCGGATGATGAAGTTCCTGCGGGCCTCGACGTCCTCGCCCATCAGGACACTGAACAGTTCGTCCGCCTGGGCGGCGTCGTCGAGCGTGACCTGCAGCAGCACCCGGGTCGCTGGGTTCATCGTGGTCTCCCACAGCTGGGAGGGGTTCATCTCGCCGAGACCCTTGAAGCGCTGCACGCCGTCGTGGAGGCGGGGGTCGCGCTTGCCGCGCCCGACGCCGTCCTCGATGATCGCGTCGCGCTCCCGGTCGGAGTAGGCGTAGGAGGCGTCCTCGCCCTTGCGATCCCACTTGATCTTGTAGAGCGGCGGCTGGGAGAGGTAGACGTGCCCGGCCTCGATCAGCGGCCGCATGAAGCGGAACAGCAACGTCAGCAGCAGCGTGGTGATGTGCTGCCCGTCGACGTCGGCGTCAGCCATGAGGATCAGCTTGTGGTACCGCAGCTTCTCGATGTCGAACTCGTCGTGCACACCGGTGCCGAGAGCCGTGATCAGCGCCTGGACCTCGTTGTTCTTGAGGACCTTGTCGATCCGGGCCTTCTCGACGTTCAGGATCTTGCCGCGGATGGGCAGGATGGCCTGGAACTTGGGATCCCGGCCGCCCTTGGCCGAGCCGCCGGCCGAGTCACCCTCGACGATGTAGAGCTCACACTTCTCGGGCTCCGACCACTGGCAGTCGGCCAGCTTGCCCGGAAGGCCGCTGCCGCTTTCCAGCAGGGACTTGCGGCGGGTGAGGTCACGGGCCTGGCGTGCCGCGAGGCGGGCGCGCGAGGCCTGGAGCGTCTTGGTGATGATGTCCTTGGCCTCGCCGGGGTTGCGCTCGAACCAGTCGCGCAAGTGGTCGTTGCACGCCTTCTGGACGAACGACTTCGCCTCGGTGTTGCCGAGCTTGGTCTTGGTCTGGCCCTCGAACTGGGGGTCCGCCAGCTTCACCGAGATGATCGCGGCGAGGCCCTCACGGACGTCGTCGCCGGTGAGGTTGTCGTCCTTGCCCTCCTTGAGGAACTTCTGCTCGCGCGCGTAGCGGTTGACGATGGTCGTCAGCGCCGCGCGGAAGCCCTCCTCGTGGGTGCCGCCCTCGGCCGTGTTGATTGTGTTCGCGAACGTGTAGATGGACTCGCTGTAGGACGCGTTCCACTGCATCGCGATCTCGACCGAGATGCCCTCGCCGTGCTCCTCGAAGTCGACGACGGAGCCGTGGATCGGCTCCTTCTTCGAGTTGAGGTGGGTCACGAAGTCGGCGAGGCCGCCCTCGTAGTGGTACTTGATCTCAACCGGCTCGCCGTTGATGTGGTCGGGCCGTTCGTCGCGAATGATCATCGCGAGGCCCTTGTTGAGGAACGCCATCTCCTGGAACCGGCGCGTCAGCGTCTCGAAGTTCCATACGGTCGTCTCGAAGATGGTGTCGTCGGCCCAGAACGTGGTGGTCGTCCCGGTCTCGTCGGTCGGCTCGCCCCTGGTCAGCGGGCCGGTCGGCTTGGAGTGGTCATACGTCTGCCGCCAGTGGTAGCCGTCGCGCTTGATCTCCACATCGAGCCGGGTCGACAGCGCGTTGACCACCGCCGCGCCGACGCCGTGGAGGCCGCCGGAGACGGCGTACGACTTCCCGTCGAACTTTCCGCCGGCGTGCAGCGTGGTCATGACCAACTCGACGGCCGGCCGCTTTTCCACAGGGTGTTCACCGACGGGGATGCCCCGGCCGTTGTCCACCACCCGCACGCCGTTGTCGGCGAGGAGCGTGATCTCGATCGTGTCGCAGTAGCCGGCGAGCGCCTCGTCGACCGAGTTGTCCACGATCTCGTAGACCAGGTGATGGAGGCCGCGCTCGCCCGTGGAACCGATGTACATTCCCGGGCGCTTGCGGACCGCCTCGAGTCCTTCTAGAACGGTGATTGAGCTTGCGTCGTAGGACAAGTGCGAAATCCTCCTGCCAATGGACACGCGGCGGGAGGTCGTCTAGCTTGGCCGCCCCAGCCGTGCCCGTCACCGTCGTGAATGCCCCGATGCGCCCACCCTGCGGGAAATCGACCCTCAAGGTCGGGGGGTGACGCAAACCGGACGTGTCCTTAAGTCCACATTCATTCTACCGGTCCTGGAGACCTCAGGAGGCATTGACGGGGGCTGTGATGCCCTGTCGCGTGTTGATCATCGTTTTGAACTTCCCCCACCGGAGACGGGGGTCGAAGCCTCACACGCGATTTTGGGCCGGTTCGGGCTTTCTCCGGTGTCCTACGGCTCAGCTCCCGGGATCACCCGTAACTGTCTCCGGGGCCCTGGCTGCCGTGGACCCGCAGACCGCCCGTCGGACGCGGCCCCACGTTCGGGCCGTGCACCTTCACGCGCGTGACCGTGCCGTCGCCCAGCTCCTCGTTCAGCCTTCTGACCAGCGTAGACGCTAAAAGGCGCACCTGCGTGGCCCAAGCGGTCGAGTCCGCGGCCACGACGACCTCACCGTCCGCGAAGGTCTCCGGGGTGGTGTGGCCGGCCAGTTCGGGCCCGACGATCTCCCGCCAGCGGCCGAAGACGCCGCCGATGGCCGCAGGCTGCTCCCAGCCGCGATCGGCCAGCAGGTCCCGGATGGCACGGCCGAAGAGCTGGGGATCGCCCGCGTCCCGCTTCGGCCCGCCCTTGCGGCGGCGTGGTTCCGACCGGGGGAGCTGTCCGCGTTTCACGGCGTCGGCCTTGGCCTGCGCCAGCTTCTCGCGGGCCATCGCGGCGCCCTTGGCCGCGGTCCCTTCCGGGGACTGGTCCCCACCTGTGGATTCAGCGGACACGCAGCACGCTCCCTTCGGTCACGTCGAAGCGGGACCCCGCGAGCTGGGCCGGAACGTCGTCCGGCACCGCGGCCGTGATGAGGACCTGCTCGGCCGGGGCGACGATGTCGGTCAGCCGCCTGCGCCGCTGGTCGTCGAGTTCGGCGAAGACGTCGTCCAGGATCAGCACCGGGTCGCCGCCGTCGGAGCGCAGGAGGTCGTAGGCCGCCAGCCGCAGGGCCAGGGCGAACGACCATGATTCCCCGTGGCTCGCGTAGCCGCGTGCGGGCAGGTCGCCGAGTGTCAGCAGCAGGTCGTCGCGATGCGGCCCCACCAGGGTGACGCCTCGGTCCAGTTCAGCTTGGCGCACCTCGGCCAGGCCCGCCCGGAGGCGCTCAGCCAGATCTTCGCGGTTTGTCCCCAGAACGCTGACATCTGTGGACAACTTGTCGTCGGCCTGGTCCTCACCCGCCGAACTCCGGTATTCCAGGCCCGCCGGCGCGGAGGTCGGCGCGAGAGTGGCATACGCCTTGGCGGCCAGTGGCCGCAGCGCGTCGACCAGGTCGAGCCGTCCGGCCAGGAGTTCGGCGCCGTGCCGTACGAGATGGGAGTCCCACACCTCGAGCGTGCTCATGACGTCCCCGGCCCCGGCGGCCGCGAAGGCGGCGTCGTCGTCCTGCTTGCGCGACCCGCGCCGCCGGCCGGTCTTGGTGGTCGCCGCCGTGCGCAACAGGGCGTTGCGCTGCTTGAGGACCCGGTCGTAGTCGGCGCGGACCCCGGCGAATCTGGGGGCGCGGGCGACCAGCAGGTCATCGAGGAACTTGCGGCGCTCCGACGGATCCCCCTTGGACAGGGCGAGGTCCTCCGGCGCGAAGAGCACCGTCCGCAGCAGGCCGAGAGCCTCGCGCGGCCGCGGAACGGGGGAGCGGTTGACCCTCGCGCGGTTGGCGCGGCCGGGGTTGATCTCCAACTCGATCAGCGCCCGGCGGTCGTCCTTGACGACCACCGACCGGATGATCGCCCGTTGCGCGCCCTGCCGTACGAGCGGGGCGTCCGTCGCGACGCGATGGCTGGAATGCGTCGCGAGGTAACCCACGGCTTCGACGAGGTTGGTCTTCCCCTGCCCGTTGGGCCCGACGAAGGCCGTGGCCCCGGGCTCGAGATCGAGCTCGACCGCGGGGTACGACCGGAAGTCGGTGAGGGAGAGGCTGGCCACATGCACGCCGCAAGGCTACTAACGCCCGGACACCCGCGTCGTACGGCGGACGCGTTCAGTCAGTTCCCGTCGATCAGAACACGGTTCAGTGCTGGACTTCGCGGGGCGGCGCGACGTCGGCGCCGGGGGCGTCCGCACCCTTGCCCGTCTGGCCTTCCACCGAGGCGACCGCGTGCCCGCCGAACTGGTTGCGCAGCGCCGCGATCATCTTCATCGAGGGGGAATCGGCCTGGCGCGAGGTGAAACGCGCGTAGAGGGCTGCCGTGATCGCCGGCAGCGGCACCGCGTGATCCACAGCCGCCTGCACCGTCCACCGGCCCTCGCCGGAGTCCTCGGCATACCCCTTGAGCTCGGACAGGTCGGGGTCCTGCTCCAGAGCCCGCACCATCAGGTCGAGCAGCCAGGAACGGATGACCGTGCCGTGGCGCCAGCTCGCGAACGCACCGGGGACGTCCGTGACGACGTCACTGGCCTCCAGCAGTTCCCAGCCCTCGGCGAAGGCCTGCATCATGCCGTACTCGATGCCGTTGTGGACCATCTTCGCGAAGTGACCGGCGCCGACCGGTCCGGCGTGGACGAAGCCGTCCTGTCCTCCGGGCCGGAGGGTGGTGAAGATCGGGTCGAGCCGCCGCACGTCCTCGGCCGTACCCCCGACCATCAGGGCGTAGCCGTTCTCGAGCCCCCAGATGCCGCCGCTGACCCCGACGTCGACGAAGCCGACGCCCTTCTCGGCGAGGTCGGCGGCGTGCACCTGGTCGTCCTTGTAGTGCGAGTTGCCCCCGTCGACGATCAGGTCACCGGGGGAGAGCAGGTCACGCAGTTGGCTGATCGTGGCCTGGGTGGGCTCGCCGGCGGGCACCATCACCCACACGGCACGGGGCGCCTCGAGCCTCTCGACGAGGTCGGCCAGACTGCCGACGTCGCTGACGGCGGGATCGCGGTCGTATCCGACCACGTCATGACCGCCGCGGCGAAGCCGCTCGGCCATGTTCCCGCCCATCTTGCCGAGACCGATCATGCCGATCTGCATGTGAGCCACCCCTTAGCCTCCGGATCCACCGCGAGGCACGCCTACCCGTGTGCGGGCCCTCAAATCGGCCCCGGTAGATGGTACGCCCCGGGTCAGCTGGACAAGCGGATGGGCATGATGAGGTAGCGATAGTCCTGGATTTCCCCGTCATCCACAGGCTTTCCGCCTGTGAGGATGGCGGGCTTGGTGGATGTCGTGAACTGCAGACGCGCCACGTCGGAGTCGATCGCGCCGAGCCCTTCCAGCAGGAACTGGTGGTTGAAGGCGATGTTGATCTCCTCGCCGTCGAACTCGACGGGCAGAGCCTCCACGGCCTGGGCCTCGTCGCCGCTGCCGGCCTCCAGGATGACCTCGTCGCCGCGGAAGGCCAGCCGTACGGGGGTGTTGCGCTCGGCCACCAGCGCGACGCGCTTGACGGCCTCCACGAACGCGGCTGTGGACAAGTCCGCGTGAGCGGAGAACTGCGTCGGAAGCAGCGAGCGGTACTTGGGGAACTCGGGGTCGAGAAGCCGCGTCGTGGTCCGCCGCCCGGAACTGGAGAAGCCGATCATCCCCTCGCCGGTGCCGCCCGCGGAGCTGAGCGCGATCTCGACCTGAGCCCCGGTGGCGCCCAGCGCCTTGGCCGTGTCGGCCAGGGTCCTGCCGGGGACCATGGCGATCGCCTGGAAGTCGGGCTGCTCCGGCTGCCACTTCAGTTCACGCACGGCCAGGCGATACCGGTCGGTGGCCGCGAGGGTGACCGTGTCGCCCTCGATCTCCATCCGGACGCCGGTGAGCATCGGCAGGGTGTCGTCCTTGCCCGCGGCGACGGCGACCTGGCCGACGGCGGAGGCGAAGACGTCGCTGCCGATCCGGCCGGCCGCGGGCGGCATCGCGGGGAGGGACGGGTAGTCCTCCACCGGCATGGTCAGCAGCGTGAACCGCGCGCTTCCACAGGTGACGACCGCCTTGGCGCCGTCGACGACGAAGTCGACCGGCTGGGCGGGCAGCGCCCGGGTGATCTCAGCGAGGAGCTTGCCCGACACGAGGACCACACCGGCTTCGCCGACCTGGGGGTCGAGGGTCACCTCCGCCGACACCTCGTAGTCGAAGCCGGAGAGCTTGAGTTGGCCCTCCTGTGTGACTTCGAGCCTCATGCCCGCCAGCACCGGCACCGAGGGCCGGGCCGGAAGGCTGCGTGCGGTCCACGCCACGGCTTCGGCGAGCACGTCGCGATCGATCCGGAACATCACGGGGATCAGCCTCCTGGATTTCGCTGCATCGTCAAGTGTGCACTCTCTGAGCCCTTGGCTCCTCCAGAACCCCTTCTATGGTTCTTGAGTTCTTAGGAGAGAGATATATAGGTCTTCTCATTAGGGGCCGTGGATATGTGGATGTCGAGCATGTTCGCAGGTCAGGACCAAGGTTTAATCCACTGCGGGTGTGGGCGAGAGGTGCATGTGAACCGTGTTGCTGTGGGGAACGGCTGCTTCCCCACAGGGGTTCCCCAGTCTCGGGCCCCTTCATCCACGAGTTACCCACGAGGTTTCCACCGGTTGTCCACGGGGTAAAAGGCGCCGCCGCGGGGGCCTGGACCGGTCGCGCACAGGGCGTCCCCAAGTCGTCCACGAGTAGTCCCCAGGCCATCCCCAGGATTTCCCCACATCCGTCCCCCACCTCTTAATGGTGCATTTCGGGTAACCAACGGGCCGGTGACGCCCAGAAGGCTTCACGGGTGTGTGCGGGGTTTGATCCACAGCGATATCCACAGGCTGTGCATCACGCGTTGCGTGCGCGCTGCTTGACCCGGGTCGTGAGCTCGTTGACCTGGTTGTACATCGAGCGCCGTTCCGCCATGAGCGACCGGATCTTGCGCTCCGCGTGCATCACCGTGGTGTGGTCGCGGCCGCCGAACTGCTGCCCGATCTTCGGGAGGGACAGGTCGGTGAGCTCACGGGCCAGATACATGGCGATCTGCCGGGCGGTGACTAAGGCACGCGACCGGGAGCTGCCGCACAGATCGTCGAGCGAGACCCCGAAGTACTCGGCCGTCGTCGACATGATGAGGGAGATCGTGATCTCGGGGCTGGCGTCCTCGCTGATCAGGTCCTTGAGGACGACCTCGGCCAGCTGGATGTCCACAGACTGCCGGTTGAGACTGGCGAACGCGGTGACCCGGATGAGTGCGCCCTCCAACTCGCGGATGTTGGTGGCGATGCGGCTGGCGATGTACTCGAGCACGTCGGGAGGTGCGGCCAGTCCTTCCTGGATGGCCTTCTTCCTGAGGATCGCGATGCGGGTCTCCAGCTCGGGCGGCTGCACATCGGTGATCAGGCCCCACTCGAAGCGGTTGCGGAGCCGGTCCTCCAGCGTGACGAGCTGTTTGGGCGCCCGGTCACTGGAGATGACGATCTGCTTGCTGGCGTTGTGGAGGGTGTTGAACGTGTGGAAGAACTCTTCCTGCGTCTGTTCCTTGCCCTCCAGGAACTGGATGTCGTCCACCAGCAGGATGTCGACCGCTCTATACCGAGAGCGGAAGCCGTCGGCCTTGTGGTCGCGGATCGAGTTGATGAAGTCGTTGGTGAACTCCTCGGAGCTCACGTATCTCACCCGGGCGCCGTCATAGAGGCTCTGCGCGTAGTGGCCGATCGCGTGCAGCAGGTGCGTCTTGCCCAGCCCGGAGTCTCCGTAGATGAACAACGGGTTGTACGCCTTGGCCGGCGTCTCCGCGACGGCGACCGCCGCCGCGTGGGCGAACCGGTTGCTCGCGCCGATGACGAAGGTCTCGAAGGTGTACTTCGCGTTGAGCCGGGCCGGCTCGCTGGTGGTCCGCGCGCCCCGGCTGTCCCACCGGTTCTGCACGGGCTCGGGCTTCGGCGCCGGAGGCGGCTCGGGGGAGTAGACGGGGGTCGGCTGTGGATACTGCTGCGACCCGTACGGCTCCTCCACGGGCGACGGGCCGTCCTGGCCGAAGGAGGGGAAACCCTGCTGCTGTGGACGGTGTTGTGGATAGTCGGTGGACGGGCTGAGCGGCTCGGGCCGGTGTTGCCTGCCGTAGCCGGGCTGCGGCTGTCCACCGTGGGGATAACCCTGATCCTGCGGCTGGGGATAGACGTCGTGCTGGGCTCCCGCGGAGGAGGTCGCACCGGGATCGACCATGACGGCGATCCGCACCGGGCGGCCGAACTCCTGGGAAAGCGCGTGCGCGATCAGCGGCCGCAACCGGACCTCGAGGACTTCCTTCGCGAAATCGTTGGGAGCGGCCAGGAGAATCGTGTCGTTGATGAGCCCGGACGGCTGGGTCATCTGGAGGAACGCGCGCTGTTGTCCCGAAACGCCCTCGTCAAGAAGGGTTCCGAGCGCCCGAGCCCATACCGCGTTGAGGTCGATGCCTTCCATGGCTCCGCCCCTCCCTCCCTTGCGCGGCCCCCGCTCGCACGCCGCGATTCGTTTCCACTTCAGCCCGGCCCGGGATGACCCGGCGGTGTTCAGCCCCCGTTAGCTGATCCACATGAGATCCACATGTTGTGCACAGTCGGTGCGATGTTTCCCGGGCGCATTCACGGTGACAGAGGGAAAGGCCGGAGGGTTGACAGTAGCGGTGGAGCAACATGCGTTCAAGACGTTGTCCACAAGCCTAGTGGGCTGTGGACGCCCGCCGTACGCGCTTGTTCCTTCCGGTGCGTCGGGGCGTCCCGCGCACTCGCCGGGGGAGGTCACGGGGTGCCGCCCGGGGGCCGGGGTGGCCTGCGGTGCCACTTGATCGTCATGCTTGGGGACGCGCTCACGGATTAGGCGGACGACGGTCCGAGGGCGATAGAGTGGCTGGTCGGGTTTGACCTGGCGTGGGGTCGGCCCGTAACGTATGCCGGTCGGCTAATCACGCGACGGCTATTTCGCATGCCCACGCAGCTGACGAGCCGTAACCTTGGAATGTCCCGCGCCCGCAAACTTTGCGTGCGTATCTGAAGTCTTGGGAGCCCACTCGTGAGCAAGCGTACTTACCAGCCGAACAACCGTCGCCGCGCGAAGACCCACGGCTTCCGGCTGCGCATGCGCACCCGCGCGGGCCGTGCGATCCTGGCCAGCCGGCGCCGTAAGGGTCGCGCCGAGCTGACCGTCTGACGACGAGAAGCCCGCCGTCGCCCGCCGTCTGTTCCGTCGGCGGGCGACAGCCGTACCTAGAGGAACACGCGGTGCTGCCGTCCGAGTCGCGGATGCGACGAGGTGACCAATTCGCCGACGCGATACGCCGCGGGCGACGCGCCGGTCGTCCCATGCTGGTCGCACATTTTTCCGTGCGCGAAACCGATGAACCACCGGTGGTGGGTTTCGTCGTGAGCAAGGCGGTCGGGGGCGCGGTGATCAGAAACCAGGTCAAGCGCAGGCTCAGACACCTCATGCGGGACCGTGTAGTGCGGCTCCCTAGAGGTAGCCTGCTTGTGGTACGCGCCAATCCACCGGCCGCGTCCGCGCGAAGCGAGAATCTGGCCGCCGAACTCGACGTCGCGCTGGATCGTTTACTCCGGCGGAGGGGGTCCGAGCCCCGGACCCTGACGGATGGACGGTCATGACAGCGGAGCAGCCGATTCCGGAG
>Ga0310811_10005929_pt1 | contig 15545 bp, 17 predicted proteins | sample YCmetagenome_FD_207642 | JGI IMG/M metagenome (GOLD analysis project Ga0310811, IMG submission 207642) | Soil microbial communities from experimental microcosm in Duke University, North Carolina, United States - YC | ecosystem: Engineered > Artificial ecosystem > Soil microcosm > Unclassified ...
CTCACCCGCCTAGACCCCACCAAGCCACAAACCTGGATCGCCGGCCCCTCAGCCACCAGCGACATCGAACTCGACCGCGTCGAAGGCGTCCACGGACCCCGCCGCCTCGACGTCATCCTCATCGTGTCGGGGTCATCCTGATCGAAGCGACCGCGTAAACTCGGGTTGATGGCACAGAACTCGGATTCGCCCGGCTCCGGCGGCGGCCTCGTCGGCTTCCTCAGCCTCGAGGAACTCGACCGCGGCCTGTACCGCGGCTGGTGCCATGACGGGACGCCGCTGCGGGCGTTCGGCGGCCAGGTCGCCGGGCAGGCGCTGACGGCGGCGAGCCGGACCGTGCCGGACGGCCTCGCCGTGCACTCGCTGCACGGCTACTTCTTGAGGCCCGGGCGGACTTCACGTCCGATGATCTACACCGTCGAGGACCTGCGGGACGGGCGCACCTACGTCACCCGGCGGGTCACGGTGACGCAGAACCGCGAAGCCATCTTCGTTCTGTCCGCCTCGTTCAAGCAGGCCGAGATCGGCGGGCACGACCGGCAGCCGGCGCCGCCGGACTCCCCGGACCCGGGCGAACTGCCGGACTACTTCGAACTGTGGGCGAGCACCGACCCGGAGGGCGCCGAGCAGACGGCGATCCGGCAGGCCCTGCAGGTGCGCTATACGAGCCCTGACGTGGCGGACGGCGTGGCGACCGGGGCGAGTGCCGAGGCCGGGGTCACCGAACAGAAGCTGTGGGTACGCGCCGCGGAACCGCTGCCGGACGACCCGGTGCTGCACACCTGCGCCCTGACATATGCCTCGGACCTGCTGCTCGCGCCGGTCACCGCGCTGGCGGTGGAGCCGCCGCGGGCGGTGAGCTCGCGGCCCTCGACGGTGTTCCTGACCTCGCTCGACCACGCGCTCTGGTTCCATCGTCCATTCCGTGCCGACGAGTGGCTGCAGATCAGCCAGCAGAGCCGGACGGCCGGGGACGGGCGCGGGCTGGCCCGCTCGGAGGTGTGGACGCGGGACGGCCGACTGGTGGCGAGCGCGGTGCAGGAGACGGTGCTGCGTCCGCTGCGCGGCGACCGCGGCAGCCACAGCGACCCCGGCCGCTGAGGAACGGGCGGCCGCAGAAACCACGCCGCTGAACCGCTGCCGCGCAGGGCACGACGGGCCGTCGTGCCCGGACAGCAGACAGCCCGCAGGTCACTTCCCGTCCTCGCCGCGCGAGAATGCGCGGTGCCGGGCGGGCACCGTGGACGAACGGTGGACCTGCGGGCCGGGTGTCTGTCTGGAATTCGCCTACCGCCGGTCACCTCGACGGGTCGGCCGGGCGGCTAGCGGACAGCCACCTCACGCGTCCTGAAACTACACAACTCAGGATCACCTCCTTTCAGTGTGGTGATCACGCTAGGCACGCGCGCGTTGGCGCGCAAGGGGTTATTTTCCGCACCGGCTCCGATCAGGGCTTTCTCGGCTGCAGCACGGGGCGCGCGGCGGCGCATGCGGCGGCGAGCATGAGCACGGCGGCCAGCGCCGCGACCGAGGGCCAGCGGCCCGAGGACCACAGGCTCGTGCCGAGTTCGCCGAACACCGAGGAGCCGAGGTAGTAGGCGAGCAGGTACAGCGCCGAGGCCTGCGCGGCGTCGCCGTGCCCGCGCTGGCCGAGCGCGGCGGCCCAGCCGCTGGCGACGCCGTGCGCGGCGAAGAACCCGACGGTGACGACGGCGGTGCCGAGGATCACCAGCGGCAGCGGCGTGACCAGCGTCACGGCGAGGCCGCCGAGCGCGAGCAGGCAGCCGGCGAGCACCACGGCGGGGCGTCCGACGTGCTCGGCGAGCCGGCCGGCGAGTACCGAGGAGAGCGAGCCGAGCGGGTAGACGCAGAACACCAGGCTCGCCTGAAACACCGACAGCTGGTAGGGCTGGACGGTCAGCCGCAGCCCGAGGACGTTGTAGACGGCGACGAACGCGCCCATCATCGTCGCCGAGATCAGGTAGAGGCCGAGCAGTCCCGGATCCGCCAGCACCCGCCAGGCGCGGCGCAGCGGAGCCCGCCGACGCGGGCCGACGGCCGGTGCCACGGCGTCGACCGCGTCGACTGCCTCGCCCGCGTCCTTCGCGTCTTTCTCAAGGAAGCGGACGCGCTCGGGGTGCCGGGGCGCGGGCAGGCACAGCAGCGCGACCACGGCGCACGCCAGGCTCAGGATCGCGACCGCGCCCACGGCCCAGCGCCAGCCGGCGAGGTCGTTGACGCCGCCTGCGAGCAGCCGGCCGGTCATCCCGCCGAGCGCAGTGCCGCCGATGTACAGGCCGGTCGCCCGCGGCCCGACGCTCGGATGCACCTCCTCGCGCAGGTAGACGAGCGCGACGGCCGGGGTGCCGGCCAGCGCCAGGCCCTGCACGGCGCGCGCCGCCAGCAGCACCGGCCAGCTCGGCGCGAGCGCGCCGAGCACGCCGAGCAGCCCGGTCAGGAACAGCGAGCCGATGATCGTACGGGCTCTGCCCCAGCGTCCGGAGAGCGATCCGGCGGCGAGCATGCCGAAGCCGAGCAGCAGCGTCGCGATCGACACCGACCAGGCGGCGTGCGCGGGCGAGACCGCGAAACGCCGGGCCAGGACGCCGATCAGCGGCTGGGTGGCGTAGAGGGCGGCGAAGGTCGCGACGCCGGCGGCGGTCAGGCCGAGCAGGATGCGCCGGTAGCCGGCCCCGCCGGGCGCGTGGAAGGCAAGCCGAGCGGGCAGGCCGGGTTCTCCCGCCGGACGGCGCGGCGAAGTGTCGAGCAGGTGGTTCACCCGTCCAGCGTCGCCCCTCCCGGATCATCCGTAAAATGATTCTTTCACCGCATCGTCATACGCTATGCGCATGGTGAAGGGTCGTCGGGGGTCGAGGTCGCAGGAGGGCCGGTATGAAGGAACCGCGCGTCAGCGTCGAGGATCTGCGCACGTTCGTGGCGGTGGCGCAGGACGAGCACGTCACCTCCGCGGCCGGACGGCTGCACCTGAGCCAGCCGGCGGTCACCCGCGCCGTGGCCCGGCTTGAGGACCAGTTCGGGGTGCGGCTGTTCGACCGGCCCGGGCACCGGGTGCGGCTGAACGCGTTCGGGCGGGCGCTGCTCGGGCACGCGGAGCGGATCGTCGCGCAGTTCGAGGCCGCGCACGGGGAGATCACGGCCCTGCTCGACCCGCACTCCGGTCCGGTGCGCATCGGCTTCCTGCACTCGCTCGGCACGTGGATGGTGCCGGACCTGATCCGCGCGTTCCGCGCCGTCGAGCCGAACGTCGAGTTCGTGCTGCGGCAGGACCTGTCGGACGCGGTGGCGCGGATGCTCTCGGACGGAGAGGTGGACGTCGCGCTCGCCAGCGCCCGGCCTCCGCTGGACGAGCCGGTCGGCTGGCACGAGCTGGTGCGCGAACGGCTCGCGCTGGCGGTGCCGCCGGAGCACCGGCTGGCCGGGCGGCGCCGGATGCGGCTGGCCGAGGCGGCCGCGGAATCGTTCGTCACGGTCCGTCCGCATTCCGAGTTCCGGCAGATCACCGACCGGTTGTGCCGGCAGGCCGGATTCACGCCCCGGATCGCGTTCGAGAGCGACGAACTGTCCACCGCCCGCGCACTCGTGGCGGCCGGCCTCGGCGTCGCGATCGTGCCGGTGACGCCGGCGCGCCCGGACGGCGGGCCCAGTGTCGCGCTCACCGACCCGGGCGCGGGACGGCCGCTCGGGCTGGCCTGGATGACGCACCGTCAGCCGCCGGGGCCGGCCGAGGCGTTCCGGTCGTGGTTGATCGGCCACGCGGCGACCGAGCCGTGGCGCACGCCCGCGCACCGCGAGCCGGCCTGACCCGTGCGGCCGCGCACGCGCGTCACCGCGCGGTCGCGAGGTGGGCCCGGATGACGGTGCCGCGATCGGCGGCGGAGCGGACCACCACGAGGTCACAGATCTGATTGACCGCCCACAGCCCCGCGCCCCCGGCGTTCTTGCGCAGGTCCGGGCGGCGCAGGCCGACCAGCGGGTCGGTGATCAGGCCGCGGTCGCGCACCTCGCAGACCGCGTACTCGTCCGCCCGCCACAGCCGGAGCATGCCCGCACCGCCGCCGTGCCGCACGCTGTTGGCCGCCAGTTCGCTCGCCACCAGCGTCAGGTCGACGACACCGACGGCGTTCAGGCCGAGCGCGGCCTCGGACGAACGTACCGTGGCGCGCACCAGGTCGAGCGAGTCGAGGTCGAAGGCGAGGTTCGCGACGACCTGCCGCGGGTCGGGTTCCGGAAGCGGTGCGGCGAGTACGGCATCGAAGTCCGCTTCGGGGGACGGGTGGGCCGTGGGCAGCCGCCGGCCGTCGTCGAGCACCACCGGGTGGGTGCGCCGCGCCCAGGCCAGGACGTCGGCGGCGAGGCGCCCCGCGTCGTAGGCGCACAGCAGTGACCAGCGCGGGCCGTGCTCGAAAGCGGTGTTGAGCAACTGCTCGTGCTGCCAGAACTCGAGCAGTTCGGCGGTGCTGCGTCCGGCGATCAGCGGGTCGCACACGCCGCGGAAGCCGCGTCCGTGCCCGGTGTTGCGGTCGATCCAGTCCTGCCAGGCGGGCAGCAGCCGTCCCGGGTTGCGGCCCAGCAACGCCAGGTCGAGGAACTCGACGGCCGCGGCCGACCCGCCGAGTTCCTCGCGCAGCAGCGCGGCGCGCGGAGCGAGCGCGGCCACCAGCACCGCCTCCTCGGCTTCCAGACCCTCCCTCACATAGCCGGCGGTGCCGCGCACGTACTGCTCGTCGTCGCGGTGGATGAAGGCCTCGTGCCGGAACGCTGCGGGTTCGACGACGTCCATCAGCGCTCCACGGCGGTGCGGGCGATCACGGTTCCTGGGTCTCCGGCGGTCGGTCCGGCCGCGCCCGGCGCGAGCCGGCTCACGGGACCCTGCGGACGAGGATCCCGCTCGCGTACCCGGCGGCGCCGAACCGAAACGGGGTCCTGGCGCCACGTTCCGCCACACCCGTCCGCACCGCTCGCGCACCCCTCACCAGGGGCCGGTCGTCGCGTCCGGCGCGCCCGTCGCCGCACCGCAGCGCACCGACGGGCATGTTCCGCCGTTTTGCGGGCACCCAACGATGATTCACCGGTTCAGCCCGGCCCGAAAGGTGGTTCCGCCATGCCTCGACCCCTGATCGAACTGGAACCGGGCCGGCTCGTCGCCGGACGCTACCGGCTGCTGCGGCCGCTCGGTTCTGGCGGCAGCGCGTACGTGTGGGCCGCGCGCGACGAGTTCCTGGGCCGCGAGGTCGCCGTCAAGGCGCTGTCGGGCTCGACGACCCAGGGCGGGCACGAACGGGAGCGGCTGCGGCGCGAGGCGCAACTGCTGGCGGCGCTGGACGATCCGCGGATCACCACCGTCTTCGACTACGCGGAGACCGTGGAACCCGACGGCTCCACCCAGCCGCTGCTGGTCACCGAACTGGTCGAGGGCGCGAACCTGGGCGGCCGGCTCAAGTCCGGGCCGCTGCCGCCGCAGGAGGCTCTGACCGTCTGCGCGCAGGTGGCCGAGGCGCTGGCCGCCGCGCACCGGGCCGGCGTGGTGCATCGGGACGTCAAGCCAGGCAACGTGATGCTCACCGGCGCCGGCGCGAAGCTGCTGGACTTCGGGATCTCCCGGCGCGCCTCGGACACCGACCTGACCGGCAACGTGGTGATCGGAACCCCCGCGTGCATGGCGCCGGAGCAGTGGCGCGGGCGCGGCGCGCAGCCGGCCTCGGACGTGTACGCGCTCGGCTGCCTGCTGTACTGGTGCCTGAGCGGCCACGCGCCTTACGCGGACCACGAGCTGCCCGCACTCGGCCTGGCCCATTTGCAGGACGCTCCCCCGCCGCTGCCCGCCCCCGCCGGCGCGCACCGGGCCGTCGACGAGGTCTACCTCGCCTGCCTGCGCAAAGATCCGGCCGCCCGGCCGAGCGCGGCGGGTGTCGCCGCGGTGCTGAGCGCAGCCGACGTGCGGCCGGTCGCGTTCCTCGCACCGGAGCGTGAGGGCACGGCCACGGTGGCGATGCGGCCGCCGGTGCGCCGGGCGCGGCTCGCCGCGTTCGTCGGGTCCGGCGTGGCGGCGCTGGCCGCGGCTATTGTGCTGCCGTTGACATTGACTGCCGCCGCACCGCACGGACACGGCTCGGGCGCGCCGTCGCCGAAGCCGTCGTCGACGACCAGCGTGGTGGGCACCCAGGGTGTGTCGAACGACTCGAACATGACCGGCACGCCGTCCGCGGGCCCGACCCGCACCGCGGACGGTGACGGCGGCGGGAACGGCGGAGACAACGGCGGCGACGGTGCTGACGGCGGGAGGTCCGGGCACGGACACGGCCACGGCCAGGGAGGTGACGGTCGGTGAGTTCCCCTTCGGATGCGGCAGCGCCGCGTCCGGTGGAGACGGCGTTCGTGCTGGGCGGCGGGGGCGTGCTCGGCTCCTGCGAGGTGGGCATGCTGCGTGCGTTGCTCGAGGCGGGGATCTCGCCTGACCTGGTGCTCGGCACCTCGGTCGGCGCGATCAACGGGTCGGTGTTCGCGGCCGCGCCCGACCTCGAGGGCGTCGCCCGGTTGGAGAAGGTCTGGACGGAGCTCGACGCGCGCGGCGTGTTCGAGGGGTCGCTGCTGAGCCGGCTCGGCACCGCCGTGCGCACGCGTACGCATCTGCACGCTAACGAACCGCTGCGGCTGCTGCTCGCCGAGGCCCTGGAGGGGCAGCGGATCGAGCAGCTGCCGCTGCGCTTCCAGTGCGTGGCCGCGTCGATCGAGCGCGCAGCGGAGACGTGGTTCGCCGCGGGGCCGGCCGTCCCCGCGGTGCTCGCGTCCTGCGCCGTGCCCGGGCTGCTGCCGCCGGTCGCGATCGGCGGCGAGCACTATCTGGACGGCGGGCTGGTCGACAGCGTGCCGCTGGGCCGGGCCGTGGAGCTCGGCGCCCGGCGGGTCTACGTGCTGCACGTGGGCCGGGTCGAGCAGCCGCTGACCGCGCCGCAGCAGCCGTGGGAGGTCGCCGCCGTCGCCTTCGAGATCTCCCGACGGCACCGGCTGAGCCGGGCGCTGGCCGACCTGCCCGAGGGGGTGTCCGTGCATCTGCTGCCGAGCGGCAACCGTCCCGGCGACGCGCGCGGCATCGGCAGCTATCTGCGATACCGGGACGTGGGACGGGCGCAGGAACGGATCGAGCGGGCGTACCTGGCGTGCACCACGTATCTGGGAACGGCGTCGGCCTGATCATGCGGTTTCTGTTGCGGCACACCCTATTGCGGCGCGCCTGCTCGTTCGGCGCGCTGGCGCTGCTCGGCGTCGCGGCGTTGGTGTTGCTGCCGCTCGCGCTGCTGACCCGGCCCTTCGGCGGGCGCCGGCGGCCTGCACGGTTCGCCGCGTTCACCGTGACGTATCTGGGTGCGGAGATCAGTGGCCTGTGCGCGGCCGCGCGGCTCGATCCGCGGGACGAGGACGCGCATCAGGCGGTGCTGCACCGGCTGCTCGGCAGGCTCTTCCGCCGGGCACGGCGCGAATTCGCGCTCGAGGTGGCGCCGCTGGAGCCAGGGTTCGAACTTCCCGATGGGCCGCTGCTGGTGTTCAGCCGGCACGCCGGGCCCGGCGACTCATTTCTGCTGGTGTACGCGCTGCTGGCGGCGGGACGGCGACCGCGGGTCGTGCTCACCGAGCGGCTGGAGCTCGACCCGCTGATCGATATCGTGTTGCACCGCACCCCGAACTGCTTCGTCGGGCGCGGGCCGGAACGCCGAGCGGCGGCGGTCGAGCGGATCGGGACGTTGGCCGGGCAGCTCGGCGAGCACGACGCGCTGCTGCTGTTCCCGGAGGGCGGGAACTTCACCACGGCGCGACGCAGCAGGTTGATCGCCCGGCTGCGAAGCCTGCGGGACTGGCGCCGGCTGCCGGTGGCGCGGTCGCTCGAGCATGTGCTGCCCGCACGGCCCACCGGTGTGTTCGCGGCCGTGGACGCGGCCCCGCCCGGCACCCGCATCGTGTTCGTCGCGCACACCGGTCTCGACCGGCTCGAGTCCGTCGCAGACGTCTGGCACGCGGTCCCGCTGGACTTCCCGGTGCGCGCCGCGTGGTGGGCGGTGCCGGTGGAGCGGGTCCCGGGTGGGGAGCAGGAGCGGATCGCCTGGCTGGAGCGCGAATGGGCGCGCGTCGACGCGTGGATCGAGCGCCGCGCCGAGCCGGCCGTCGAGGATCTCGTCGCCCCGGCGCAGTCACCGCAGCCGACGCAGCCGGCTCAGTCCCGGCCGGACGCCTCCTCCGCGCCTTCGCCGTAGGCCGCGGTCCGGGCTTCCCTGAGCCGGTCGAGGTCGGCCTGTTCGCGTTGCACCCGTTCGAATCCGGCGCGGCTGACGAGTTCGACGTGCTCCTCGACGGAGGCGAGCAGACGGCGCGAGGCGGCGAGGTCGCCGCCGAGATCGTGCCCGACGCGTTCGACGAGTTCCTGGGCGACGGCGATCTCGGCCGGGTCGCACGCCGTCTGCGCGTCGCGCAGACGGGTGAGCGCCTCCTGATGCACGTCCCTGGTCGCGTCGGCGAGGTCGAGGGCGCAGCGCCGCAGCTCGCCGAGATGCCGGAGCCAGGCCTGCGCCAGTATCGACTCCGCCGCGTCCACCGCCTGATTCGCCGCGACCGCGCGTTGCGTCCGCCGGTACTGCGCGATCGCCGCCGGATCGCCGTCGAATCCGTTCATTCCTCGCCCACCGTCTCGATTCCTCCGCGCCCGCCGGGCCCCGCGCCACGGCCGCAAGCCCGGCGAGTGCCCGCGATCGGCGCGTCGAAACCCCGTGATGCCGCACGCGATCCCGGGCCGGACGCGGACCGATCGCGGACCGGGTGAGAGCACCGGGTGCGAGCCGGCGGACGCCGCGGGCGCCCGGAGCGGGGCACCCCGCCCTCGGCAGACCGGCGACCATCCACTACCTTAGGTTAGGCATACCTAATAGAGGCTTGCCCTCAGAGCGGACAGCGGATCGTGGGCGCGAAGGAGAACCTGCCGCCCGGTTTCTCCGGCACCTTCTCGGTGACCGTCGACGCCGGGACCTGCACGCTCTACTGCCCGGGCGCGCAGAAGGAGAACACGGCGATCACCGTCACCGGCAAGGCCGCGGGCGGCGGCGACTCCACCGCCGACGCCCTGCTCGCGCAGGGCACGAAGCAGTACGCCGGGTCCGTCACGAGCCAGATCGGCTACCTGCTGCAGACCTCTGAGGCGCTGCAGACGGCGTTGCAGGGCAGCGTCTCACAGCGGCTCAGCAGGCTTACATGAAGGCCAGGCCGTACTACGAGAAGATCGAGCCGGTCGCCGAGTCCTTCACCGTCGGCAGCGACAACCTCGACAGCGACATCGACGCGCGGGTGGACGACGTCCCGGCCAGCCAGTGGGAGGGCTTCCACCGGATCGAGAAGGGCCTGTTCCAGGACAGGAGCCTGACCGGTCTTGCCACCTACGGCGTGGGCCTGGTGACCGACGTCAAGAAGCTGCAGTCGCTCACCACCGGCCTGGCCTACAAGCCGTACGAGCTCGCGAACGGCGCGCAGGACCTGCTCGACGAGGTCGCCAGCAGCAAGATCACCGGCGAGGAGGAGCGCTACTCGCACATCGACCTGCTCGACTTCCAGGCCAACGACGAGGGCGCCGAGCAGGCCTTCGCCTCGCTGCAGCCGGCGCTGGCGAAGATCGACCCGCCGCTGACCTCTACCATCACGCAGGCGTTCTCCGCGCTCGACACGCTGGTCGACACCTACCGCACCGGGTCGAACGCCTCCGGCTTCGTGCTCTACTCCACGCTCACGACCGCCGACGAGCAGAAGCTCGCGGCCGCGGTCAAGGCGGTGCAGGAGCCGCTGTCCCAGGTGGCGGCGAAGGTCGCGAGCGCCTGACCGGCGGCGTGGCAGCACCCTGCGACCGGCCCCGCCGATCGACACCGGCGAGGCCGCGGGGCTCGGCGCGTCCTGGCTCACCGTCACCGTCGGCTTCGGCCCGAGCCTGTTCGACGACCGCTTCGGCCTCGCGCACCGGCGCCCCGCGGCGCTGGCCGACCTGCCCACGCTGCCCGGCGACGGATCGCTGGAGCAGGCGCGCAGCGGCGGCGACCTGTGCGTGCAGGCGTGCGCGGACGACCCGACGGTGGCCTTCCACGTCATCCGCAACTTCGCCAGGCTCGCCCGCGGCACGGCGGTGATCCGCTGGTCCCAGCTCGGTTTCGGGCGCACCTCGTCCACCTCCACCGCGCAGCGGACCGAGCGCAACCTGATTGGCTTCAAGGACGGCACCCGCAACATCAAGTCCGAGGACGCCGCGGACTTCGACGACTACGTGTGGGCGGGCGGCGAGAGCGAGCAGCCGTGGATGCGCGGCGGCAGCCACCTGGTGGCCCGCCGCATCAGGATGCTGATCGAGTCCTGGGACACCGACGCCCTGTCCGACCAGCAGAACGTCTTCGGCCGCTTCAAGACCAGCGGCGCGCCGCTGACCGGGAAGGGCGAGTTCGACACCCCGGACCTGGCCGCGAAGGCGAAGGACGGCACGCCGGTCATCCCGCTCAACGCGCACATCCGGCTGGCCAGTCCAGCCACCAACAGCGGCCAGAAGATCCTGCGCCGCGGCTACTCGTACACCGACGGCATCGACGCCGACACGGGGCTGCTGGACGCGGGACTGTTCTTCCTGGCCTACCAGATGATCCGCGCACGCAGTTCGTGCCGATCCAGCGCAGGCTCGGCGCGCGGGACAACCTCAACGAGTACATCAGGCTCACCGGCAGCGCCCTGTTCGCCGTGCCGCCGGGGCTCTCGGCGGCCGGCGACTGGTGGGGCAAGACGCTTTTCGCCTAGGAATTACACAGCTCAGCGGCTTTCCGGCCGCGGCGGCCGTTCGGTGAAGCCGACGCGCCGGTAGACGCGCAACGCCTCCGGATCCCCGGTGCTGAGGAACACCTCCTCGGCGCCGTGGGCGAAGGCGTCCCGCGCCAGCGCGGCGGTGACGGCGGCTCCGTAGCCGCGCCGCCGGTGCGCGGCCAGGGTGCCGATGCCGACCAGTTCCGCCCGGCCGCCGCGGACCGGCAGCCGCATGCCGCCGGCCACGGCGCGCCCGTTGCGGCGCAGCGTGATCGCCGTGCAGTCGGCGAGTTGGGCGCGGAAATTCTCGGCCGCGGACAGCCGCACCTCGGGCGCCGACGAGTCGAACGCCTGCTCGTTCACCGTCAGGGTCTCCTGGATGTCCGCGGCCGAGGAGGCGGCGTTCACGTAGACGAATTCGACGTCTGCGAGGGCCGGCGGCTGCCGCAGCCCGTCCTCGGTGCAGCGCAGCACATGGTCGGACGCTGATTCCATGACGCGAAGATAGGCCCCGCGGCCCGCCGCGGCCAGCGCATTGCGCCCCGGCGCGCCGTCGCGGCCGCCGTCAGTGGTACATCGCCGGCCGTCAGCGGACGTCGACCGCCGTCACCCGGCTCGTCGACCGCTGCCACCGCACGTCGCCGGCCGTCACAGCCGGCAGCTGAGCTCCATGCCGTCCTCCACCGGGAACGATGTGCTCTGATATCCGTTCGCGGGATCGCGCACGTACTCCAGATACGGCCGTACCGCATCCATCTCGGTGTCGTCGGCGACGACCAGCGTGCCGGGGGCCAGGTGCGGCTCCAGCGCCTGCAGGACCGGCACGTACAGCTCCTTCCAGCCGTCGAGCAGGACGAAGTCGACCCCGGCGTCGAGGTGCGGGGCGAGCGTTTCGAGCGCGTCGCCCTCGAGCACGGTGACGACGTCGTCCACTGCGACCTCGGCGAAGGTGCGGCGCGCCGCCGCGGCCTTGGCCGCGGACAGTTCGGTGGTCAGCACGCGTCCGACGCCGTTGTCGCGCACCGCTGCGGCCAGGTACAGCGTCGAGATGCCGAAGGAGGTGCCGAACTCCACGACGGTGCGCGGCTTCGCGGCCCGGATCAGGCTGTAGAGCAGCCCGCCGCCCTCGGCGGAGATCGGCATGTAGAGCCCGGCGCAGGCGTCGGCGCGCTGCCGGGCGGTGAGCTTGGCGACGTCCGCGGGGTCGGCTGCGGCGTAGAGCGCGCCCGCGTCGTCCGCCCCGGCGGCGGCGAACATCCGGTCCAGCGCGGCGGCGACCGCCGGCTGCTGCAGGGTACTGAGATTCGTCATGGCGCCAGGCTAGACGGAACGTATCGTCTTGTCTAGCGGCCCGGGGACCTATCCTGGTCGCGGACGCTGGACGAAGGAGGCTCACGAGGTGGCGGAGCGGACCACGGACGCGGGGGCGCCGGCGCGGCGGCACCACGGCAACCGGCACGGGCGCAGCGAGGACGCGCGGCGGGCCGTGCTCAGGGCGGCCGACGACCTGCTCGTCGAGCGCGGCTTCGCCGGAGTGACGGTCGAGGGGATCGCGGCGGCCGCGGGCGTCGGCAAGCAGACGATCTACCGCTGGTGGAGCTCGAAGACGGAGATCCTGCTGGAGACCTTCCTGAACGACGCGGCCGAGCAGCTGATCCCCGCCGACCACGGCGAGCTGGGCCGCGACCTGCGCGAGCACCTGCACCGACTGGCCCGGTTCCTGCGCGAGGACGACGCCGGAGCCGTCTTCAGGGCTCTGATCGGGCACGCGCAGCACGACGCCGGGTTCGCGGCCACGCTGCGCGCCCGCTACCTCGAGGCTCAGCGCCGCCGCGACCTGCTGCCGCTCGAACGCGCCGTCGCACGCGGCGAACTGCCCGCCGGATTCGACGCCGCCGCGGCCCTGGACCGGCTGGTCGGGCCCGTCTACCACCGGGTGCTGATCACCGGGGACCCGGTGGACGCCGCGTTCGTCGACGGCGTGGTCGCGGCGTTCCTGCGCTCGGTCGCCACAGAATCGGTCGCTACGGCCTCGGCCGCTGCGGCCTCGGTCGAAGCGGAATCGGCCGCTACAGCAGAGAGCTGATCCACTCGCAGACGGCCGCCGTGATCAGCCCGAGCACCGGCTTCTGCGTCTTGCGCACGGCGAACTCGTGGCCGCCCGCGGGCAGGGCGACCAGCCGGTGCGTCGGCGGCAGCGCCGGGAACTGCTCGGGGCCGCCGAACGGGTCGACCGCCCCCTGCACCACGAGCGTGGGCAGCCCGGAGCCGAGCAGCTCGTCGGCGCGCGACTTCTCCGGCTTGCCCGGCGGGTGCAGCGGAAACGCGAGGGCGAGCACCGCGCTCGCGCCGGTGTCCTTCCCGGTGCGGCAGGCCACCCGCGCGCCGGCGCTGCGCCCGCCGACGATCAGCGGCAGCGTGCCGGCGGCGGTGAGCTCCTCGCGCTGCTGCTCGAGGATCGCCCGCCAGGCCGTGTCCAGCGACTTCGGCGGCGGCCCGAGCCGCTTGCCGGCCACCCGCCAGGGCTGCTCGACCAGCCCCACCTCGACGCCGTGCGGCGGCAGCACGGCGGCCAGCGCCTGCAGGTCGGCCGCCTGGACGCCGCCGCCGGCGCCGTGGCCGAGCAGCAGCGTGGCGCGGCGGGTGACGCCCGCCGGGACCTTGACGCGGTTGATCCGGGCGTCGCCGGCCGGCGTCGGGACGAGGATCTGCTCGGTCTGCATGATCGGCAGCCTAGCCGGGACGGGGATGAGCGCCGCGCAACCGCGCCTGGATGCGATGAACCCCGGCGACGTGTGGTACGTGATATCCGAGGCGCGGGAGATGACGCGTGAACGTGATACGAGCGAGGAGGCACCCGGAGATGAGCGGCGGACCCGAGGTCGGAGACAAGGCCCCTGACTTCACCCTTCCCGGCCTGCGGTTGACGGACGCGGGCGCGGAGCGCGGCGAGTACACGCTCTCGGCTCAACTCGGCCATCCGGTGGTGCTCGCGTTCTACCCGGGCGACGAGACGTCGATGTGCACCCGCCAGATGTGCTCGTACTCCTCGGGCATGGACGAGTTCGCCGGGCTGGACGCGACGGTATGGGGCATCAGCCCGCAGGACCTGGACAGCCACGAGTCCTTCGCCCGCAAGAACGGCCTGCGCCAGCCGCTGCTGGCCGACGTCGAACGCGAGGTGGTGCGGGCCTACGGCATCGGTCTGGGCAGCTCTCTGCGCCGCTCGGTGTTCATCGTCGACGCGGCCGGTGTGCTGCGCTACAAGCACGTCGCCCTGGTCGGGCTGACCTACCGCAGCACCGACACACTCGTGCGGGAACTTGCGGCCCTCACGAAGTAGGGCCGGGCGCGGAGCGCGTGGTCGCGGCGGCGGTTGACGGCTCCGCGGCCCGCGCCGCGAGGCGTTCTACCGCCGCGGCGACCACCGAGGGGTCGCTGATCGGCGTGAGGTGCCGGGCGTCCGGGATGAGCGTGGGGGCGGGCGCGCCGATGCGGGCGGCTGTCTGCGCGGCCGATCCCGGGGCGTACTCGGGATCGTCGGCGCCGTACACGACGGCCTTGGGCATCGGCAGCCGGGCGAGCCGCTCGAGGCTCGCGACCGGCAGCGACGGAATTCCCGCCGTGAGCACGTCGAACGCGGCCGGCTCCGCGCCGGCGACCTGGAACGGGCGGCGCCACTGGTCGACGCCCGCCTCGTTCAGAGCGGGGCAGCGCGGGCCGCAGGTCTCCGCGTAGATCATCCGGATCGCGTCGTCCGAGCGCAGTACCAGGCGCAGCATCGTGGTGCGGTAGGGCTGCGGCAGCCAGAACGCCGGACCGCCGCCCTTCGCCACTCCCCCGTTCTTCGTACCGGACAGCGGCAGTCCGTCGCCGTCCAGGAACATCACGCCGCCCACCGCGGCCGGCGCGGCCAATGCGACCGCCCCGGCCACTGCGGCGCCGCTCGAGTGCCCGACCAGGATCGGCCGGTTCAGGTGCATGGCGCGGATGAAGTCGAGCACCTGCCGCGTCAGGTGCGCCGTGCCGTAGGGCGCGATGCGCTGGGTATAGCCGAACCCGTCGAGATCGATCGCGTAGACGCGGTGGTCGCGGGCGAGCAGCTGAGCGGTCGGCTGCCACGTGTCGGCGGACTCGACGAAACCGTGCAGCAGTACGACCGGAGTGCCCGACGTCCCCCATTCGCGGTAGCGCGTCTTCAGGTCACCGGTCTGAACATACGTCAGTCCGGATGGCGGCGGCACCGCGCCCTCGGTCGTCAGGTTGTAGACGAAGCTGAAGCCGGTGAAGCTCAGTACGCACACCGCGAGCGCCACCAGGCACTGCCTCAGGATGCGCAGCAGCCCGCGCCGGAACCGCCCGTCGCCCGGCTCTTCGGCGGGCAGTGCCGGCGCCGCCCGGTCGGCGAAGTGTGCGGGTGCTGTCATGGCGGCGCCCATCCTAGCGATCCCGCCGCCGCTCCCCCGCCTACTTCATCGCGGCGAAGCCGCCGTAGAACACGCCGAGGCCGAGCGCGACGAAGAGCCCTGCGATGATCCAGAAGCGGATGACGACGTTCACCTCGGTCCAGCCGAGCAGGTCGAAGTGGTAGTGGATCGGCGTCATCTTGAACACGCGCCTGCCGGTGCCCGTCCGGCGCTTGGTGAACTTGAAGTAGCTGACCTGGATCATCACCGCGAACAGCTCCATCAGGAACAGACCGCCGATGATCACCG
>Ga0310811_10005931_pt1 | contig 15544 bp, 14 predicted proteins | sample YCmetagenome_FD_207642 | JGI IMG/M metagenome (GOLD analysis project Ga0310811, IMG submission 207642) | Soil microbial communities from experimental microcosm in Duke University, North Carolina, United States - YC | ecosystem: Engineered > Artificial ecosystem > Soil microcosm > Unclassified ...
GAACTCGTCCGCCGCCTGCCGGGCCAGCCGGGCACCCGCCTCGGCGAGTTCGAAGATCCGGTCCTCGATGCCGTACTCGGCCAGGTTCGCCAGGTTCGCGCCGAAGGTGTTCGTCTCGATGGCATCAGCGCCGGCGTCGAGGTAGCCGCGGTGGATACCGAGAACCACGTCGGGGCGGGTGACGTTGAGGATCTCGTTACAGCCTTCGAGGCCGTTGAAATCGTCGAGGGAAAGGTCGTGTGCCTGCAAGGCGGTGCCCATCGCCCCGTCGGCGACGACGACACGGGCGGCAAGCGCGTCCAGTAGCGGCGACGAGAGATCTTCCGGCATGTCACCTAGGCTACGGTCTCCCGGTACCCCGCAGGGTCGTAGGCTGGGCGGGTGAGTGACCCAGCCGACGCGACCCAGGTACCCGATGACTCCCGTCCGGTCATGGTGGTGGCCTTCGAAGGATGGAACGACGCAGGTGACGCGGCCAGTACGGCGGTGGAGCACCTTCAGTTGAGCTGGGATGCCAAACCTCTCGCCGAAGTGGCTCCCGACGACTATTACGACTTCCAGGTGAGCCGGCCCACAGTCCGCATGGTGGACGGGGTGACCCGGAGAGTGGAATGGCCGACCACGAGGCTGTCGGTGTGCCGCCCGCCGGGCTACGACCGGGACGTCGTCCTGGTGCAAGGCCCGGAACCGAACATGCGGTGGCGGGCCTTCTGTCAGGAACTGCTCGAACACATGGAGCAGTTCGACATCTCCACCGTCGTCACCCTCGGCGCGCTGCTGGCCGATACCCCGCACACCCGCCCCGTCCCGGTGACCGGAACCGCCTACGACGCCGAGGCCGCCGCCCGGTTCGGGCTGGAACGCAGCCGCTACCAGGGGCCGACCGGCATCGTGGGCATCCTGCAGGACTTCTGCGTGCAGGCCGGTATCCCGGCGATCTCCATCTGGGCCGCCGTGCCGCACTACGTGTCCCACCCGCCGTCACCGAAGGCCACCCTGGCCCTGCTGCACAAGCTCGAAGACGTCCTCGACGTCGAGGTCCCGCTCGGCGGGCTGCCGGAACAGGCCGAGGAGTGGCAGCGCACGGTCAGCGAAATGGCCGAGGAGGACGAGGAAATCAGCGACTACGTGCGCTCGCTGGAGGAGCGCGGCGACGCGGAGGTCCAGATCTCGCTCGAAGAGTCCAGCGGGGACAAGATCGCCGCGGAGTTCGAGCGCTACCTCCGTCGCCGGCGGCCGGGCCAGGAGGGTCCGGGGTCCGCCTCGCGGTGATTCCCGCGCGGTGATCTCGCGTACCGCCCGGTACGGGAGCGCGCCGGCGAGCGGCCCGTACCGTCGGCCGGCCTGCCTGCGGTACGTGCTCGCGGCGCTGCTCTCCGTCGTCGCCCGATGCTCTTCCCGAGTGCCGGTCGCGGCCGGGGGTGTGTGCGGCCGGCTGATCCTTCTCGGCGTGCACTCCTCGGTACTCGCCGGCGAAGCGGCCGGCCGCGGCGGGGACATTTCGCCGCGCCGCGGTTTCTCGGCATGGCCGCCTCGCCGGCCGCCTTCACCGGTCTGTACCGCACCGATCCGGTGCCGGGTTTCCTTGCGCCGACACGGTTCCCGCCCCGGCGGTCCCCCTAGCCGAAGTCCTTGACCTGGGTCAGCCGGATGTGGTTGCCGGACGGGTCGCGGAACGCCGAGTCGATCCCGTAGGGGCGCTCCTCGGGCTTCTCGACGAACTCGACGCCGCGCGCGCTGAGTTCCTTGTAGGAGGCCTGGCAGTCGTCGGTGGCCAGGAAGATGGTGCCGGCGAAGCCCTTCCCCATCAGGTCGCGGACCTGATCGGCGGTCTGGCTGTCCATCACGGGCGGGCCGGGGATCAGCATCAGCACGATGGACACGTCGTCCTGCCCGGGCGGCCCGACGGTGAGCCACCGGAAGTCCCCCATCTCCGGGAGCGTCACGTCCATGTGCACCTCCATGCCGACCTTCTCGGTGTAGAACCGCCGCGCTTCTTCCTGGTCGTGGACCCACAGCTGCGCCTTGGCGAGGGTGATCATCGGGCTCTCCTTCACTCGATTCCGTTACCCGCCACGCTAATCACACGGTTTCACACCGTCTTCTCGAAACGTCCGGTGTTGCGGACGGGCGTAGGCACGCAGCACACACCCCGGGATCCGGGCGTAGGTGGACGCGGGCGGGAAGGCCGCGCGGTACGCGGTGGGCGATTTGCCGTACATGCGCGCGAAACTGGTGGTGAACGAGCCGATGCTCGCGAGGCCGACGTCGACGCAGATGTCGGCGACCGTGCGGTCCGTGGTGCGCAGCAACGCGGCCGCCCGCTCCAGCCGCCGGGTCAGCAGGTACGCGTGCGGGGAGTCGCCGAACGCGCGCCGGAACTCCTGGCTGAAATGCGCGCGGGACAGCCCGGCGACGCGGGCCATGTCCGCCACCGTCACCTTCTCGAAGTAGCGCGCGTCGGCGAGATCCCTGGCACGGAGCAGGTGGCGCGCCGGTGGTACGGAAGCCATGCGGCCAGTATCGCGCCGGACCCCGACAAAAACCCGCCGCGCGCGTCCCGGCCGTTCAGAGGATCTTGCGCAGGGGCACCGGACCGCGCGCCCGCTTGCGCCATTCGCGCGGGTAGCCGAGCGAGACCTCTTCGAAGCGCACGCCGTCGGCCTCGGTGGTCCGCGGAATGTGCAGGTGCCCGAACACGGCGACCTCGGCCCGGTACCGCAGATGCCAGTCGGCGGTGCGCTCGGTTCCGCACCACAGCGCGAATTCCGGCCAGTACAGCGGTGCCGTCGGATGGCGGTGCAGCGGCCAATGGGACATCAGCACGGTCTTGTGGTCCTCGGGGATCGCGGCCAGCCGCTGCTCGGTGACCTTCACCCGCTGCGCGCACCACTCCTGCCGGCTCGGATACGGGTCGGGATGCAGGAAATACTCGTCGGTGCACACGACCCCGGCCTCGCGGGCCTGGTCGAGCGCCGCCTCCAGCGAGACGTGCTCCGCCTGCGGCGTGCGCCAGCTGTAGTCGTAGAGCAGGAACAGCGGCGCGATCGTGAGCGGCCGGGAACCGTGCTCCCAGACCGGGAACTCGTCCTCCGGGGTGAGCACGCCGATCTCGCGGCAGCGCTCGACCAGGTGCCGGTAGCGGGCCTCGCCGCGCAACTCGAGGCCGTCCCGGTTGGTGGTCCACAGCTCGTGGTTGCCCGGCACCCACACCACCGTGGCGAACCGCTGCCGGAGCATCGCCAGCGTGTCGGCCACGGCCTGGGCGCTCTCCGCCACGTCCCCGGCGACGAGCAGCCAGTCGTCCGGTGATTCGGGCCTGATCGTGTCGACGACCGGGGCGTTGCCGTCATGGGTCACATGCAGATCGCTGGTGGCGAAGAGACTGGGCACTCCCCAACGGTAGCCACCGAGGGACCTTCCGGCCGCCACGACACGATCACGGACATGATCACGGACACGGCCGGATGCTCACGCGTTGCTGGTGCCGCCGTCGAGGGTGAACACGGCACCGCTGGTGTAGGCCGAGCGCTCGGAGGCCAGGAACACGATCAGGTCGGCGACCTCGCGTGCGGTGGCGGGACGGCCGAGCGGGTAGTCGCCCATCAGCTCGCGGTACCGGCTCTCGTCACCGAAGCGGCTCCGGGCCTGCGCCCTGGTCAGCGCGATGATCCGGTCGGTCTCCACCGGCCCGGGATTGACCGCCACGACCCGGACACCGTCGTGCAGGCTGCGTCCGCCCAGCGCGCGGGTGAACGCCATCAGCGCGGCGTTGCCGGTGGTGCCGGCGATGTAGTCGAAGTTGGGCCGTTCCCCGGCGGCGCCGATGTTGTTGACGATCACGCCGCTGCCACGCGCCTTCATCTTCGCGTAGACGAGCCGGCTGAGGTTGATGTAGCCGAAGACCTTGAGCTCCCAGGCGTGCCGCCAGGTTTCCTCGTCGACCGCCGTCAGCGAGCCGCCGGGGATGTCGCCCGCGTTGTTGACCAGAATGTCCACGTCGAGCGCGACACCGGCCAGGTCGTCGGCGTCGCGGAGATCCGCCGGATGGACCTCGACCTTGGCGCCGTGCTCGGCGCGCAGCCGTTTCGCGAGGTCTTCCAGCAGCGGCGCGCTGCGGGCGACCAGGTGCACGTCGCAACCCTCCTCGGCGAGCACCTCGGCCGTCGCCGCGCCGATGCCCTTCGACGCGCCGGTGACCAGTGCCCGCTTCCCGCGCAGCCTGAGGTCCATGGGACTCCTTCACAGCTTCCGCCAACCTGATCATGACCAGCGCCGCGGGGCCCGGTGATATTCCCGGTGCCCCGCGGAAAGCCGTGCCGGAACCCGCGCGCGGCCGGACGGTCAGAGTGCTATGCCGAGCAGCCCGTCGACCGCGGTCCGGATCAGCGCGGGCGCGGCCGTGTCGGCGCCGTCGCCGCGCAGGGCCTCGGTCACCCACGCGTCCACCGCCGCCAGTGCCCTGGGCGTGTCGAGGTCGTCGGTCAGGTGCTCGCGCAGGCGCGCCACCGCCGGCTCCGCCTCCGGTCCCGCCGGCCGCGACACCGCTTCGCGCCACCGGGAAAGTCGCTCCTGCGCCTGCGTCAGCAGCTCTGCCGTCCACGCGCGGTTCGTGCGGTAGTGCCCGGCGAACAGGGCCAGCCGGATCGCGCCGGGATCGATCCCGTCGGCCCGCAGCCGCGAGACGAACACCAGGTTGCCGCGCGACTTCGACATCTTCTCCCCGTCGAGGCCGATCATCCCGGCGTGCACGTAGTGCCGGGCGAACGGGTGCACGCCGGACAGGGCCTCGGCGTGCGCGGCGCTGAACTCGTGGTGCGGGAAGATCAGGTCCGAGCCGCCGCCCTGCACGTCGAAGTGCATGCCCAGCCGGTTCACCGCGATCGCGCTGCACTCGATGTGCCACCCGGGGCGCCCCGCCCCCAGCTCCGACTCCCAGGACGGCTCGCCGGGCCGCGCGCACCGCCACAGCAGCGCGTCCAGCGGATGCCGCTTGCCCGGCCGGCCGGGGTCACCGCCCCGCTCGGCGAAGAACCGGGCCATCGTCTCCTCGTCGTAGTTCGACTCGTAGCCGAACCGGCCGGTCACCGCCTGGTCGAAGTAGACGTCGGGATACTCCGGGTCGTCGGCGCGGTAGGCGGCGCCGTCGCCCAACAGTTTCGCGATCACCTCGACGATCTCCGGGATGCTCTCCACCGCGCCGACGAAGTGCTTCGGCGGCAGCACCCGCAGGGCCTCCATGTCCTCGCGGAACAACGCCGTCTCGCGCAGGCCGAGGACCACCCAGTCGTCCTGGTCCCGCTCCGCGCGCTCCAGCAGCGGATCGTCGATGTCCGTCACGTTCTGCACGTAATGCACGTCGTGCCCGGCATCCCGCCACAGCCGGTTGACCAGGTCGAAGGCCAGATAGGTGGCGGCGTGCCCGAGGTGGGTCGCGTCGTAGGGGGTGATGCCGCAGACATACATCCGCGCGGTCTCACCCGGCGCGGTCGGCCGGATCCGGCCGGTGGAGGTGTCGTGCAGCCGCAGCGGGCGCGGCGTGCCGGGGACACGGGGCAGGGCGACCGAGGACCAAGTGCGCATACTCTCCACCCTAAGCGGCCCGCCGCCCCGTCATCCCGCAGCGTGAGAACGGCCATGTTACGAAATGATCATCGCGCGGACACCCGCCCGCGATATCCGGCTCCGTGTCGACGGCGGTGGGCGCGCTCCCACACCCCGTGAAGAGAGGCGGACCCGGCTGCCCGGGCCCGCCTCACCTCACCGCCGCCGGGTGCGCAGGTAGTCGCCGACCACGGCGGCACCGAGGCCGTCGAGGTCCGGGGCGACCACCCGGCCGCCCGACCGGCGGGCGATGAGATCGACGAAGGCCGCCAGGCGCGGGTCGTCGCCGAGGCGGAACACCGTCACCGACGCGCCGAGCTTGGCCAGTCTGTCTACTTCGGACAGTGTCTTGTAGAGCGTCTGCGGCTGGGGCGGATAGTCGAAGACCGCTTCGCCGTCCGGTTCCAGATGGGCGGTCGGCTCGCCGTCGGTGACCATCAGGACCACCGGTTGCGCGTCCGGATGCCGCCGCAGGTGCCGGCCTGCCAGCAGCAGCGCGTGGTGCGCGTTGGTGCCCTGCTCCCACGCTCCCTCCAGCCCGACCAGCTCTTCCAGTTCCACCGACGTGGCGTACCGGCCGAAGGTGATCAGCTGCAGCGCGTCGTTGCGGAACCGGGTGGAGATCAGCTGGTGCAGCGCCAGCGCGGTGCGCTTCATCGGCAGCCACCGGTCCTCCTGCACCATCGACCACGAGGTGTCGACGCACAGCGCGACGGCGGCCCGTGACCGGTGCTCGGTCTCCACCACCTCCACATCGGACACGTCGAGCCGCACCCGGCCGCCACCGGCGGAAGCCGTGCGCAGCACGGCGTTGCGGACCGTGCGGGAGACCTCCCACGGCTGCATGTCGCCGAACCGCCACGGCCTGCTCGCCCCGGTCGGCTCACCGGCCGCCCCGGCCGATTCCGTCTCCCGCTCGCCCGTCTTGCCACGCAACGACTGCACGACGTCGGCCAGCGCCGTCTCGCCCAGGCGCCGCAAAGCCTTGGGGGACAACCGGAGCGAGCCGTCGGGCGCCCGTTCGAACAGGCCCTGCCTGCGCAGTTCGCGCTCCAGTTCGGACAGCCGGCGCGCGTCCACCCCGGCGTCCTCGCCGAGCTGCCGCCGGAGCGCGTCCATGTCGATGTCCTCCAGGCTCGCACCCGGGTAGGACTGCGCGAGCTGCTCGGCGAGCGCGTCCAGGTCGGCCAGATCCGCCATCGCCTGTGCGCCCTCGCCGAGACCGAGCGGGTTCCTGCCCCGGAACCGCGCCGAGGAGGTCCAGTCCTCTCCCGGACGCAGCGCCCGCAACTGACTGTCCAAATCGGACAGCTGCTGGGCGAGCCGGGGATCGCCGAAGGCCTGCTGCGCGAGGCCCATCAGCTCGGCCCGCTGCTCGTCGGTCATCGAGTTCATCATCCGCTGGGCGGCCGCCGCGCGGGCGGCCAGCGCGTCGATCAGCTCCTCGACGTTGGCCGGGTTCTCGGGGAAGAACTCGCCGTGACGGCGCATGAACTCGTCGAACCGCTCGTCGACGTCCTCGGCGTCGCGGCCGTAGGCGTCGAGCAGCGAGTTGAGATCCGACAGCATCTGGTTGATGCGCTCGACATCCTGCGGTGTCGTGCTCTGCAACGCCTCCTTCATGCCCTGGAAGCGGGCGTCGAGCAACTCCCGGCCGAGCAGGTCCTGGATCCGCTCGTAGTTCTCGCGGCCCTGCTCGCTGCGCCACGGGTACTCGGCCAGCTCCCGCACCGCGGCGGCGGTGCTGGGCGGCAGGGCGTCCAACTCGGCTTCCCGGAAGCGGGCTTCGTCGGACGGGTCGGGGAACAGCGCCCGCCGCTCGGCCTCGAGCGCCTCGTCGAGCAGCCGCCGGATCTCACCGAGCGTTCCGTCGAGCCGGTTGCGGCGCTGGATCTCCGAGCGACGCTGCCACACCCGGCGCGTCAGCTCGTCCAGCCCGGCGGTGCTGCGAGTCCCGCGCCGCAACAGCTCTTCCAGCGCCGATCGGGGCGAGGATCCGCCCATCACGTCCTGGCCGATCTCCTCGAGCGCGTCGCGCAGGTCGATCGGCGGCGCCAGCGGGTCCGGCCCCTCGTGCCAGGGTCCGTAGGAGTAGCCCTCGGGAACGGCGGTCATGGCCCGTACACCGTCGTCGCGTCGTCGGAATCCTTGGCGAGCTGGCGCGCCAGGTAAAGCGATTCGAGCGCGAGCTCCACGGCCGCCGCGATCCGACCCGGCGAGGCGTCCGCCGACACCCCGGCGCGCGCCGCGACCTCGTGCAGGACAGGCAGTTCCGGCAGGGCGGAAAGCACGTCGGCCCCGGGCACCCGCTCGCCGGTGGCCACCAGGTGACCGTCGGCCACCGCCTCCACCAGCGGGCGCAGGTTCAGTCCGCCGAAGAGGTCCCGGGCGGTCTCGGCGACCGCCCGCCGGAGCAGGTGCACCAGATGCTCGTGCTCGCGCCCCTCCTCCCCCGGCTCGAACTCGATCTTCCCGCGCAGCACGGCCGGGACCGCGTCCAGATCCACCGGACGCGCGACCGCGGGGTTCTCCCCGGTCAACGCCGCCCGCCGCAGCGCCGCGGCCGCGACGGTCTCCGCCGCGGCCACCGCGAACCGGGCCGACACCCCGGAGCGCTGGTCGATCACCGTGGATTCCCGCAGGTTGCGCACGAACCGGGCGAGCACCTCCAGCAGCGGCTCCCCCACCTCCGCGACCAGGCGCGACTCCTGCCGCACCACGTCGACCTCGGCGGCCACGTCCAGCGGGTAGTGCGTGCGGATCTCCGCGCCGAAGCGGTCCTTGAGCGGGGTGATGATCCGGCCGCGGTTGGTGTAGTCCTCGGGGTTGGCGGTGGCCACCATCAGCACGTCCAACGGCAGCCGCAGGGTGTACCCGCGGACCTGGATGTCGCGCTCCTCCATCACGTTCAGCAGCGCGACCTGGATGCGCTCGGCGAGGTCGGGCAGCTCGTTGATCGCCACGATGCCGCGGTGCGCCCGCGGCACCAGTCCAAAGTGGATGGTCTCGGGGTCGCCCAGGCTGCGCCCCTCGGCGACCTTGACCGGGTCGACGTCGCCGATGAGGTCGCCGACCGAGGTGTCGGGTGTGGCCAGCTTCTCGGTGTAGCGCTCGTCGCGGTGCAGCCAGGCGACCGGCAGGTCGTCACCGAGTTCCGCCGCGCGGCGGCGAGACGCGGGAGTGATCGGTTCCAGCGGGTGCTCGGCCAGCTCGGCGCCCTCGATCACCGGGGTCCACTCGTCGAGCAGCCCGGCGATCGTGCGCAGCAGGCGGGTCTTGCCCTGGCCGCGTTCACCCAGCAGCACGACATCGTGCCCGGCCAGCAGCGCGCGTTCGAACTGCGGCAGCACCGTCCGCGAGAACCCGACGATGCCCGGCCACGGATCCCGGCCGGCCCGCAGGGCGGCGAGAAGATTGTCGTGGATTTCCGTTTTGACACCGCGCGGCCGGTACCCGGCGGCGCGCAGTTCCCCGACGGTACGGGGAAGGGATTCGGGGTTCACCCTTACGACGCTACTGACGTTGACGCCGATCGTCGACGTGGAGCGGCTCCAGGCCGGGGCGTGACACGAACCGGGCCGCACGCGGACAGCACGCCGGGTCATGCGGTCCGCACGCGACAGCACGCCGGGTCATGCCTGCCGCGCGGATACCCGCCGCCCCCAACGCGGGCACGGAAGACGGTGGTGCACACCAGTTCGCCGGAGCGGAGAAGGCCGAATGCCCGGTTCACTCTCAGTCAGGACGCGCGGCACACCGCCACCCGAAGGGTGCGAACCGCATTGCCCCGCCTGCCGTATTCTGAATCATCGTGTGCTGTCCCAGTGCGACTCTGACCGTGTGGACCTCGGCGTGGCTGTCCGGTGCGGCCGCGTCGGACGACGTGCTCGACGCCCTGCTGGCCTGGGGTGAGGCCCATGAGGTCGTCGCGGCCGACGCCGAATCGGCGGTCACCCTCGATCTCCCGCTCGCGGGTGACTTCCCGGTCACCCCGGTCCAGTTGCTGGCGGCGTTACGGGCCAAGGGAGCCGGCAGCGCCCGGCTGGTCCTGCCGGTGCCGGGCGATGCACGCGGCCTTGGCGGCGGCGGCCGGTTCACCGAGGCCGCGCTGCGGGCCGGTGAAGCGATGGTCCTTCCCTCCGCGGGGTTCGGCATCGTGCCGCAGCCGATCGCCGAGGGCCTGATGCGCTGGTCGGTGTACAAAGTGGACACATCCGGCACGGTCGACCAGATCGGGATCGGGGACGCCGAACACGGGCTGACCGACGCGATCCGCGACTCGGCGGGCGCGCTCAAGGCACTCGACGTCGCCCGCGACCGCCCTGGGGTGCGCGCGGAACTGACCGCGTGGCTCAAGGCCCGACCCAAACTGGCCTGGCCGGCGGGGACGCCGGGCCGGGCGCTCCGCGTGCTGCAGCGGGCCGAGGAGATCGGCGGGATCCTCGCGCTGGCCCAGGCCGACGACCCAGGCGGCGCACTGTCCGCTTCGGCCGCCCTGCGCCGCGCCGACGCGCTGCGCCCGCTCGGCGACGCCATCCGCGTCGCCCGCTACGCCGCGATCAACGAAGCCGTCCGCCTGTTCACCGACCAAGCCGACCGCCACTCCTGACCCCACGGCGAGTCCCCCCTTCCGGTCCCCGAACTCGCCCTTCCGGTCGTGACACGGCCGGTGAACGGGCGAACTCGGGCACCCGGGCAGGGCTCCGCGCGGACCGCACGAGAGAACTCACGCACCGGAACAGGGAACTCGCGGACCGGAACAGGGGACTCGCGAGGCCGGAAGCGAAAGTTCGGCGACCGGACGGGAGGACTCGGCGACCGGACCGGAGGACTCGCTGTACCAGGTCCTATGGTCGCCGTTTCGCGGGCTCACAGCAGCCCACAGCGCACAGCGCGCCGTCGGCGGTGCAACCCGCCACCGGGAAGGTCGAAAGCTTGCGTACGGGCGCTCCGGCCGTCTGCTCGCGGACCAGTTCGACGACGAGCTCGGCGAAGCGGGGGTCCGCGCCGGGAGTCGCGACCCGGGCGAAGCCCATGCCGAGTTCGGCGGCGCGTTCGGCGGCCTCGTTGTCCAGGTCCCAGACGACTTCCAGGTGATCGGACACGAACCCGACCGGGCACACCACCACCGCGCCGGCGCCCTGGGCGTGCACCGTGTCGAGATGATCGACGATGTCGGGCTCCAGCCACGGCACCTGCGGCGGCCCCGACCGGGACTGCCAGACGACGTCGTAGCCGGAAACCCCGGCCTCGGCGGCGATCAGCCGGGCCGCCTCGGCGATCTGGCGCGAGTAGCGGCGGCCGCCCTCCTGCGGCGGGCCCGACGCGCGGTCGGCGCTCTCCGGCACCGAATGCGCCGTGAAGACGGTGCGCGCACCGGGCAGTTCCGCGTGGGCGGCGCGCAACCCGTCGGCGAAGGCACCGATGAACAGCGGATGGTCGAAGAACTGGCGCACCTTCACCAGTTCCGGTGCCGCGTCCCCGGCGGCGGCGCGGGCGCGCGCGATGTCCTCGTCGTACTGGCGGCACGCCGAATACCCGCCGTAAGCGCTGGTGGGAAAGACCAGCGCCCGACGCACACCGTCGGCGGCCATGCGCTCGACGGTGTCCTCCACCATCGGATGCCAGTTGCGGTTGCCGAAGTAGACCGGCAGGTCGATGCCCTGCGCCGCCAGTTCCTTCTCCACGGCAGCGATGGCCTGCCGGTTGAGGCGGTTGATCGGGGAAACCCCGCCGAAATGCCGGTAGTGTTCGGCGACCTCGGCCAGGCGCTCACGGGGCACGCCACGGCCCCGCGTCACGTTCTCCAGGAACGGCATCACGTCGTCGGGGCCCTCGGGTCCCCCGAACGACAACCACAGCAGCGCGTCGTAACTCACGGGAATCATCTTGCTCCCGTGACCCCGGCCACCCGCCCCGGACCCCGCGGGACCGGTCACAACCCCAGCGCGTGGACCCCGCCGTCGACCCAGATCATGGAACCGGTGGTGGCGGGCAGCCAGTCGGACAACACCGTGCAGATGCTCTTGGCGACCGGCAGCGCGTCCTCGGCGTTCCAGCCGAGCGGGGCGCGGTCGCCCCAGCCGCCTTCGAGCTCACCGAAGCCGGGAATCGACTTGGCCGCCATGGTCTTCAGCGGCCCGGCCGAGATGAGGTTGACCCGGATCCCGTACTGCCCGAGTTCCCGCGCCAGATACCGGTTGACCGACTCCAGCGCCGCCTTCGCCACGCCCATCCAGTTGTAGGCCGGCCACGCGACCCGCGCGTCGAAGTCCAGCCCGACGACCGATGCACCTTCGCTCAGCAGCGGCAGCACGGCCAGCGCCAGCGACTTGTAGGAGAACGCCGAAACCTCGACGGCGACCGACACGTCCTCCTTCGGCGCCTCCAGGAACGGCGACCCCAGACAGGTCTGCGGCGCGAAGGCGATCGCGTGCAGCACCCCGTCCAGCCCGTCGACGTGTTCGCGGACGCGGTCGGCGAGGGTGTCCAGGTGTTCCTGGTTCTGCACGTCCAACTCGATCACCGGCGCCGGCTCGGGCAGCCGCTTCGCGATGCGCTCCACCAGCGACAGCCGGCCGAAACCGGTGAGCACCACCTTCGCCCCCTGTTCCTGGGCGACCTTGGCGGCGTGGAAGGCGATCGAGGAGTCGGTGATGACACCGGTGATGAGCAGCCGCTTGCCTTCGAGCAGTCCGGGCACGCTAGTCCTTTCCGTGTTGTTTCGAACCGGCGGAAAACGCCGTCATTGTCCAGTCGCCCCTCGGTGACACCTCAGCGACCCCTGGGGACCCCTCGGTGGTCTCCCGGAGGCCCCTCAGTGACTCTCAGTGGCCCATGCCGAGGCCCCCGTCGACGGGCAGCACCGCGCCGTTGACGTAGGCCGCGTCGTCGGAGGCGAGGAACCGGACCGCGGCGGCGATCTCGGCCGGGTCGGCGTAGCGCCCGGCCGGGATCTGGGCGAGCGCGGCCGCGCGCTGGTCCTCGGTCAGCACGTTGGTCATGTCGGTGACGACGAAGCCGGGTGCCACCACGTTCGCGGTGATGTTGCGCGAGCCCAGCTCGCGGGTGAGCGAGCGCGCCAGGCCGACCAGACCGGCCTTGCTGGCCGCGTAGTTGACCTGTCCCGCGCCACCGGAAAGCCCGACGACCGAGGAGATGAAGACGAACCGGCCCCACTTGGCCCGCAGCATCCCGCGCGAAGCGCGCTTGGCGACCCGGTAGGCCCCGGTGAGGTTCGCGTCGATCACCCGGGTGAACTGGTCCTCGCTCATCCGCATCAGCAGCGTGTCCTCGGTGATGCCGGCGTTGGACACCAGCACCTCGACCGGCCCCTGATGCTCCTCGACCTGCTTGAACGCCGCGTCGATCTGCTCGGAGTCGGTGACGTCCGCCTGGACGCCGAACAGTCCCTCGGGCGCGCCGGAGCCCCGGTGGGTCACCGCGACCTTGTGCCCCGCTTCCGCGAACGCCCGCGCGATCGCCAGGCCGATACCGCGATTGCCGCCGGTAACCAGAACCGACCGTTCCACTGGTTCTCCTTGAGCTTGTGTCCTCGCCTGCTGCCCGCTGAGGTTATCGGCTGGCGGTGAGCGCGCCGGCAGCCACGCCGTTACCGGAGAGTAATCACCGGACTCGGTTGCGGGCCCGATGCCGACCCGTGCGCAGGCACCGGCGGCGTACCCCTCCAGCCCCCCGTTGCCGCTTACCGTACCCTCCACGAGCAGCCGTGAACCGGGAGCCGGCCGCGTTCCGCCGGTTCGCGGTCTCCGTCAGGGGGAAGCCGGACTCGTCAGGGGTGAGCACCGTGGCGGCCCCGGAAACCAGAGACTAGCCACGGGTGGACGAAGACGATGTTCCGCATCCTGTTCTACCGGCCGGAAATCCCGCCGAACACCGGCAACGCGATCCGCCTTGCCGCCAACACCGGCTCGCAGCTGCATCTGGTCGAGCCGCTGGGTTTCGTCCTGGAGGACAAGCACCTGCGCCGCGCCGGCCTCGACTACCACGATCTCGCCCAGGTCCAGGTCCATCCCGATCTCGGCTCCGCCTGGGAAACCCTGCTGCCGGCCAACGTCTACGCGTTCAGCTCGCACGCCACGCGCTGTTACACCGACGTGGCCTATCAGCCGGGTGACGTGCTCTTCTTCGGTCCGGAATCGGTGGGGCTGCCGGAGGAGATCCAGGGGCTGCCCGAGGTGACCGACCGGCTGCGTGTCCCGATGATGCCCGGTTCCCGTTCGATCAATCTGGCCAACACCACCGCGATCGCCCTTTATGAGGCCTGGCGGCAACAGGGGTTCCGCACCGACCGGTCGTGAACGCGACGCACCCCGAAACAACCGGGAACGACCCGGAATGACCGGCGAATGACCGCGCCGATATCGCCCGTGGCACGAGTTCCCGGGTTTTCGCGGACTTCCCGCTCGTCCGGTCCACCCGCGCGGAAGCCGGCTCGGTGGCGGGGTGGCGCGCTCAGGGCAGTCGTTGCCCCAGGAACAGCGCGCTACCGGCCGCCACGATCAGGGACAGCGTGCCGAGCATGACCCACGGCCGGCTCGCGTCCGTCTGCTTCATCTCGTAGCCGATCTGCTCGCCGAGATCGGCATAGACCTGCTTGAGCTGTTCGGCCGAGCCCGCCTGGTAGAAGTCACCGCCGGACAGGCGGGCGACCTCCTGCAACGAGCCGTCGTCCACGTCCACCGGGACCTGGTGCCCGTCGATGACCACCGTGCCGTGGTCGGTGCCGAACGAGATCGTGGAAATCGGCACGTGCTCGGTTTTCGCCTCCTGCGCCGCGGTGAACGCCCCCCGCGGCGCGTACAGGTCGTCCGGAACGGTCTGCTTGCCGTCACTCATCAGCACGATCCGGGCGGGCGGCGGGCCCTGCGGACCGCCGACCACCGCCGAAAATCCTTGGATCGCGTTCAGCGCGGCGAAGATCCCCTCACCGGTCGCGGTGGACTGCGCCAGCTTGAGGTTTCCGATCGCGGCGATCACCGGGGGCCGCTCGGTGGTCGGCTGCTGCATCACGGTCGCCGTGCCGGCGAAGGAAACCAGCCCGAGGTTGATGCCGGGGGTGAGTCCCTTGGCGAATACCGTCGCCGCGTCCTGGGCCGCGCTGATCCGGCTCGGCTGGACGTCGGTCGCCTCCATGGACAGCGAAACGTCGATCACCAGCATCACGGTGGCGCGGTTGCGCGGCACCTTCGCCTCGGCGGTCGGCCCGGCCAGCCCGACGGTCAGCAGGATCAGCGCGACGACGATCAACGCGGCCGGCAGGTGGCGCGGCCAGCCCTGCGACCGCGGCGCGATCCGGTCCAGCAGTTCGAGGTTGGAAAAGCGCAGGGTCCGCTTGCGGCGCGCCCGCTGGGCGAGCCAGTAGCCCACGACCACCGCGGCGACCACCAGCAACAGCAGGAACCACCAGGGCGCGGTGAATCCGCTCAGGCTCATCGGAGTTCCTCCGCGGACTCGCACGCGAGCACGGGACGCTCCACACCGGACAGCGCCGGGAATCCCGTGCGGACAAAGGTTTTCATGCGGCACCGCCGGACCAGCGCCGCTTGCGCGCCACCACGAACCGCACCGTGTCGGCGATCCAGTCCGAATCCGTGCGCAGCACCAGATGTGCCGCACCGGCCTGGCGCAGGGCCCGCGCCACGCCGTCCCGGTGCGCCTGCGCGGCGGCCGCGAACTCCCGGCGCAGCAAGGCGGAAGTGCGCACCTCGCGCTGTTTCCCGGTTTCCGGGTCGGACAACACCACGGTGCCGACCTCGGGCAGGTCCACATCGCGCGGATCCAGCACCTCGACGCCGATCAGCTCGTGCCGGGCGGCCAGCGCGCGCAGCGGCCGATGCCAGTCGCTCGATCCGAGGAAGTCCGACACCACCACGGCGAGGCCACGGCGCCGGGGCGGCCGGCGCAACGTCTCGATCAT